>Ga0210384_10002139_pt1 | contig 24777 bp, 24 predicted proteins | sample IncBWH2MmetaG_FD_160574 | JGI IMG/M metagenome (GOLD analysis project Ga0210384, IMG submission 160574) | Forest soil microbial communities from Barre Woods Harvard Forest LTER site, Petersham, Massachusetts, United States - Inc-BW-H-2-M | ecosystem: Environmental > Terrestrial > Soil >...
ATCTCGGCCGTGGCGAATTGCGCCAGGGTGATGAGGTCATCCACCTCACCGACCGCGAGCGCGAGATGCTGCGCATCCTCGCGGTCGCGCCAGGCGAGACCGTGCCGCGCGGCGCGCTGACCGGCAATGGCAGCGTCAACGAGCGCGCCGTCGACGTGCAGATCAACCGGCTGCGCCGCAAGATCGAGCGCGATCCCGCCAGCCCCTTGTTCCTGCAGGCGGTGCGCGGCATCGGCTATCGCCTGGTCGCCTCGCCATAAGGGTGTTTGCGTTTCAGCCATGAGCACGATCGACGCCGGCCTTATCCTGATCCGCTCCGCAGCCGGCCGCGTCTCGGCGGCGAACGGCAAGCTCGGCAATGCCTTCAAGAGCTGGATGCCGACCGGGCTCTATGCCCGCGCGCTGCTCATCATGATCGTGCCGATGGTGGTGCTGCAGACCGTGGTCGCCGGCGTGTTCATGGAGCGCCACTACAATCTGGTGACGCGCCGCCTCTCCGCCGCCGTGGTGTCCGATATCGCCGGGCTGATCGACGTCTACAAGACCTATCCGCAGGACAAGGACCGCACGCAGATCCGCCGCATCGCCCAGCAGCGGCTCAATCTCGTGGTCGACTTCCTGCCGCTCGGCGACATGCCGCCGCCCGGGCCCAAGCCGTTCTTCAACCTGCTCGACCAGTCGCTCTCGGTGCAGATCGGCCGCCAGATCGGCCGTCCCTTCTGGATCGACACCGTCGGCAATTCCAACCTGGTCGAAATCCGCATCCTGCTCGATGACGCCGTGATGCGCGTGTTCGCGCAGCGCAGCGCCGCCTATGCCTCCAACTCCGAAATCTTCCTGTTCTGGATGGTCGGCACCTCCTCGATCCTCCTGATCGTCGCGGTGCTGTTCCTGCGCAACCAGATCAAGCCGATCCTGCGGCTGGCGGACGCCGCCGAGAGCTTTGGCAAGGGCCGGGAAGCACCGAATTTCCGGCCGCGCGGCGCGCGCGAGGTGCGGCGCGCGGCGGTCGCGTTCCTGGAAATGAAGGCACGCATCGAGCGCGCGATGGAGCAGCGCACGGCGATGCTCGCCGGCGTCTCCCACGATCTGCGCACCATCCTGACGCGCTTCAAGCTGGAGCTGGCGCTGATCGGCGACAGCCCCGAGGTCGACGCCATGCGCAAGGATGTCGACGAGATGTCGCTGATGCTGGAGGATTATCTCGCTTTCGCCCGCGGCGATTCCGGCGAGAACGCGCAGCCGACCGACATGGCCAATGCGCTCGAAGAGCTCCGCAGCGACGCCGAGCGCAACGGACATGCCGCGACCGTCGCCTTCCAGGGCCTGCCGGTGGTCACCGTGAAGCCGGCGGCCTTCAAGCGCTGCCTCGGCAACCTCGTCTCCAATGCGGCGCGACACGCCGACAAGATCGCCATCTCCGGCCATCGCGATCACCGTTATCTCACGGTCACCGTCGATGACGACGGCCCGGGCATTCCCGCGAAAATGCGCGAGGAAGTGTTCAAGCCGTTCTTGCGGCTCGACGATGCGCGCAACCAGGACGAAGGCGGCACGGGCTTGGGCCTCGCGATCGCCCGCGACATTGCCCGTTCGCATGGCGGCGACATCATGCTCGGCGACAGCCCCATGGGCGGCCTCCGCGCGACGGTACGAGTGCCGGTGTAGTTATGTCGTCATTGCCGGGCTTGACCCGGCAATCCATCACTTTGAGAGAAACTTTCTTTGATGGATGCGCGGGTCGAGCCCGCGCATGACGAGTAAGGGCGACGTCGCTAATTCGCCTTGGGTGGCAGGAGTGCCTTCAACTTATCGGCGTCCTTGACGTTGAGCTTGAAGCCGCCGCCGGGCATCACGATGTCGCCGGGCTTCTGGCCGGGCTTGCAGTCGCCGAGCCACTTGGCCTCGATCCTGGTCGTGGTGTCGCGCAGCTGCTCGGGCCCCTTGTCCGATTTCGCTTCCGTCGTGACGACATAGGCGGAATCGAAATCGCCGGTGACCTCCGTATGGGAGGTGATCGTCGCGCCGGAGATGGTACAGACGGAGTCGTTGACATACCCCGTCGCGGTCTTCTGCAGGTTCTGCTTGCTGCAGATCTGCTTGGCGATCGGCGATACCGTGTTGACCATGTCCTTGTCGACGGTCGGATCGGTGCATTGCTGCGTCGTCAGCGCCGGCAGCTGCGAGCCGACCTTGACGATCTTCATCTCCCACAGGCCCGGCTTGCGCAGCGGCAGTTCGTCAGCGACGGCACCCGTGGTTAACAGCGCCAATGCGCAGCAGCCAATGCCGAATGAAAGAAGCCCTCGCAGCATGTTGCGCGCTCCTTCTTTGTTTCAAGAAATTCTAGAGCTCAGTACTTGGTAACGATTGGCTGGTCGTTGGCGCCATAGGGCACCCAACGGCAGGCAAAGGAGATGTAGCCGCCCGGCTGCGGATCGATCGCCAGGAATTTCGCAACCTTGCCATAGCGCGCGCAGTGGTCGACCGCGATCTGGCGCGCATCCGACTGCTGGGCCACGGTGTAGGCAATGATGCCACCGGTGTCGTTGCCTTTCACGGGCCCGATCCAATCGGCCCGGGCGGGCGCGCCCACCACCATTCCGCTCACGGCAACCAGGCCCGCGGCCAGCAACTTTCGCATTTCAAGACTCCATATCGGCTGGCCGCATCTTAAGGGGCGCGGCGGGCGGTGGAAAGCATGGCCGAGCGGCCGAAATCCACTTGCGGTCCGAGTGTTGCCGCCGTGCACTTGACCGCGCGGGGGCAAGGGGGCACGGTCCCCCTCGACGGGTTAGACTGCCCAGTTCTGGGAATGCACATGCGCGATCTCGCTACCTCCTTGAAACGCCTTTTCCTTGCTTTGGGCGCGCTGCTCGCTTTGATCAGCCTCGATCGCCCGGCGCTTGCCGCCAATCCGGCGGAGCTGAATTTCGGCCTGTTCGGGCCAAACTATGACGGCCGGGTCAAGGAATGCGATGGGGCGCTCGGCACCATCACCTCGCAATTCCAGGAAAAGGAAAGCAATTTCTGGAATTCGCCGCTGCAGATCGTGGCCTACGGCAATATCCACGAGATCGCCTTCCGGCCCTGGCAGTCCGACAACATCCCGCGCCGCTTCTGCAGCGGCAGCGTGCAGCTCAACAACGGCTCGGTCCACACCATCCACTACTCCATCATCGAGGATGGCGGCTTTGCCGGCTTCGGCCAGGGCGTCGAATGGTGCGTGGTCGGCCTCGACCGCAACTGGGCCTACAATCCGGCCTGCAAGGCAGCCGGCCCGTAGATTTTACGCATCGGCGAACGGAAAAAGGCGCTCGATTCGGGCGCCTTTATTTTTGTTCTTGAAATGTTCCATCTGTCTGCTAGGCTCCGCGTGCACGTTGCGCACGCCCTTCTCAGAGCGTGCATGAGTTTCAAGGGGTGCGTCGCCATGTTTCGATCCAAGTCGATTTCGCGCTGGCTGGTTGCTTTCGGTCTTTCCCTGACGGCGGCCCTGGCGGCCACCACATCAGCGCCAGCCCAGGACCGGCGGCAGAACACGCCGGGCCAGTTCGATTTCTATGTGCTGTCGCTGTCCTGGTCGCCTTCCTTCTGCGAAGGACGCGAGGACAATGGCGGCGGCGGGCGCTCGCAGCAGATCCAGTGCGGCGGCCGGCCGTTTTCCTTCGTCGTCCACGGGCTGTGGCCGCAATATGAGACCGGCTATCCCGAATATTGCCAGCGCCCCTCGCCCCGGCTTGCGCGCAATATCATGACCTCGATGCTCGACCTGATGCCGGCGCCCGGACTGATCTACAACGAGTGGGACAAGCACGGCACCTGCTCCGGCCTTGGCGAGCGGGCCTATTTCGAGACCATCCGCAAGGCGCGCGCCGCGGTCAAAATCCCGGACGATTACCTGCAATTATCGGACACCAAGACGGTTTCCCCGGCCGAGGTCGAGGATGCCTTCATCAAGGCCAATCCGGGCCTGAAAGCCTCCGGCATCGCCGTCACCTGCAACCGCAAGCGGCTCAGCGAAGTGCGCATCTGCCTGAGCAAGGATGATCTGGGATTCCGCGACTGCCCGGAAATCGACAAGCAGGCCTGCCCGCTCGATCAGGTGACCATGCCGCCGGTCAGGGGTGGCTAGCTCCGTCATTGCGAGCGAAGCGAAGCAATCCAGAAATGCATCCGAGGAGACGGTCTGGATTGTTTCGTCGCTTGCGCTCCTCGCAATGACGAGGGTTACTTTGATCGCCCGATGTCGTAACCACGGGCATGAACTACCGCCACGCCTTCCACGCCGGCAGCTTTGCCGATGTCATCAAGCACATCGTGCTAGTGCGCATCCTCACTTACCTGCAGGAGAAGCCGGCCCCCTTCCGCGTCATCGACACCCATGCCGGCGCCGGCCGCTATGATCTCACCGGGGACGAGGCGCAGCGCGGCGGCGAATGGCTCACCGGGATTGCGCGGATCATACAGACGCGGTTTTCGGACGCGGCGCTGCCGCTCGTAAAACCCTATCTCGACATTGTCCGCTCCTTCAATCCACCGAACGAATTGCAGGCCTATCCGGGCTCGCCCCTGATCGCGCGCGCGATGCTGCGTCCGCAGGATCGCTTGACCGCCTGCGAGCTCGAGCCGACCGCACACAAGCAACTGATCGATACGCTCCGGCGCGACGCGCAGGCTCGCGTGGTTGATCTCGACGGCTGGGTGGCGCTGCCCGCCTTCGTGCCACCGAACGAGCGGCGCGGGCTGGTGCTGATCGATCCGGCCTTTGAAGCCAAAGACGAGTTCGAGCGCTTGGCGGATGGTTTTACCGCTGCCTTCCGCAAATGGCCAACCGGGCAATATCTGCTCTGGTACCCGGCGAAGAGCCGGCGTGCGACCGACACGCTGGCACAGCGCGTGGCTCAGGCAGCGGCCGCGGTCAAACCACAAGGCAAATGCCTGCGGCTCGAATTCTCCGTCGCGCCGCAGACGACTGACGCGGCACTCGCCACTACCGGGCTCCTGATCGTCAACCCGCCGTGGACATTGCAAAGCGAGCTCAAGACCATCCTCCCCGAGTTGGAAAAACCGCTCGGCCAGGGCGGCCCCGGCCGCTTCCGCCTCGAAGTGCCCAAGCCTTAACAACAAGCCCTAGCGCCAAGCCCTAGCCCGATACTTCCCAAGGCGGTTAGTTGCCGTGGAAAACCCATAGTCAATTTGCGGGGAACCGTATTATGCTCAAGCCGGACTGGCTTTACGTTCCGCTTCCGCGAATGGTTGCGGCGGAGTGATCAAGGCCTAAGAAAAAATCCAGGCTGGATCGGTGACGTGACACCCTCCGGCCCAGGTGGCCAAGCTTCAGACAGCGATCGTCGGTCAGCCGTTGTGCGACGTGCGCGCAGCGGTGGAGCATTACGGGGGAGGAGTATCCCGATGGCCATGACTGGTACGGTCAAGTTCTTCAATGGAGAACGTGGCTACGGCTTCATCAAGCCTGACGACGGCGGTCGCGACGTGTTCGTGCACATCACCGCGGTCGAGCGGGCGGGATTGAAGGATTTGACCGAAGGACAACGCATCGCTTTCGAGGTTGAACCGGACAAGAAGGGCAAAGGTCCCAAGGCGGTCAACCTGGTGATTCAATCGTAGCCGTTTTTTCTGACGCGGTTTTTCGTCCCGAGCCGGCGTGCGTGCGGAATCGGGTGAAAGGCTTTTGCTTGAGGGATAAAAAAATCCCGGCCGTGATCCACGGCCGGGAGTTACGATGGTGTGCGTCTTCTTGTTGCTATCAGAAATGATAGTTTATGCCGGCGCGGATGGCGCCGAACCGGTAGCCATTTGACACCCCTGTAATTGCAAACTGACTCTCGGAGAGATCGACATAGAGATATTCGATCTTGGCGCTCCAGTTCGGCGCGAGACTAACTTCCGCGCCGAGACCCGCAGTCCAGCCCGCGGTGGTGTGGGATTCATTCAAGCCGAAGGTCTGGCCCTTGAGCTCGCCGAAGGCGAGGCCGGCCGTGCCGTAGAACAAGACGTTGCTGATGGTATAGCCGGCGCGGCCGCGCAGGGTGCCGAACCACGGATTGGAGAATTTCCAGGGCGCGAAGGTATCATCGGCGCCGGTCGCCTCGAGATCGCCCTCGACGCCGAACACCCAGCAGCCGTTCTGCCAATTGTAGCCGGCCGTGACACCGCCGACGAAGCCGCTCGGCTTGGTCGGGTTGTTGCTGACATCGCCCCACTGATAGCCGAGATTGCCACCGAGATAGGGTCCGGCCCAGCTATAGGCATTGAGCGGCTGGTTCACGGTGTAGGGTCCGCGCGAGCCGTAAGAAAGGTCGGCGGCGCGTGCCGACGCGGTCCCAGTCAAGGCCAGCCCCAAAGCGCCCCAAACGAACCCCTTCATTCCACTCTCCAACGCAACTGCCGACAACCGCTGCGCCGTCCGGGCGGAGCGAGGCGCCCGGCGAGGCATGGTCACGGAACTCCAGCTTTTTTCGCTAAGATTTATCGAGAGTTTTAAGTTAAAGGCTTGTTAAGCCACGTTACCGCGCTCTTAACGTTCTTAACGGAACGTTACCGGGTACCTCCTGTGCGTATCGGCCGCCATCAGGACCCGAGAACTTCAAATCCGCCGCCCCAGCGCTTAAATTCCGCCGATGGATTCCGAAAAGACCGAGCAACCGACGGCCCCCGGCCCCCGGCAAGAGAGCGCTGAAGCCGAGGCAGGAGGGAAGCCTGGCAGCCAGCGCGGCCATCAGGCCGATCTGCCGCCGGAAAACCTCGCCGCCCCCGACATCGACCCCGAAACCGCCTCCAGTGACGAGGACGAGGAAGGTCGGCTGCCGGAACTGACGGAGGAGACGGCCGAGCCGGTCGGCGAAGGCCCGCTCGCGGTCGGGCATGCCGCGATCGAGAATGCGGTCAAGCTCGCGCCGACCTCGCCCGGCGTCTACCGCATGCTGAACGCGGCCAATGACGTGCTCTATGTCGGCAAGGCCAAGAACGTCCGCAAACGGCTCTCGTCCTATGCGCGGGCCAACGCGCCGCTGCCGGCGCGGATCCTGCGCATGATCGCCGCCACGGTGAATGTCGAGATCATCTCGACCACGACCGAGACCGAAGCGCTGCTGCTGGAAGCCAATCTGATCAAGCAGCTCCGGCCGCGCTTCAACGTGCAGCTTCGCGACGACAAGTCGTTTCCGTACATCCTCATCACAGGCGACCATTGGGCGCCGCAGATCCTCAAGCATCGCGGCGCGCAGAGCCGGCCCGGCCGTTACTTTGGCCCGTTCGCCTCCGCAGGCGCCGTCAACCGCACCATCACCGCGCTGCAGCGCGCCTTCCTGATCCGCTCCTGTACCGACGGCTTTTTCGAAAGCCGCACCCGCCCCTGCCTGCTCTACCAGATCCGCCGCTGCGCCGGTCCCTGCACCAGGGAGATCGATTTCGGCGGCTATACCGAGCTCGTGCGCGAGGCGACCGATTTCCTCTCCGGGCGCAGCCAGGCGGTGAAGGAAGAGCTCGCCGGCATGATGGAGACGGCTTCGACCGAGCTGGAATTCGAGACCGCGGCGGTCTATCGCGACCGCCTCGCCGCGCTGTCCGCGATCCAGTCGCAGCAGGGCATCAACCCGCGCACCGTGGAAGAAGCCGATGTGTTCGCCATCCACCAGGAAGGCGGCTATTCCTGCGTCGAAGTGTTCTTCTTCCGCACCGGTCAGAACTGGGGTAACCGCGCTTATTTCCCGCGCGCGGAAAAGTCGTTCACCCCGGAGGAAGTGCTGTCCTCGTTCCTCGCCCAGTTCTACGACGACAAGCCGCCGCCAAAGCTCATCCTGCTCTCGCATGAGATCGAGGAAGCCGAATTGCTGGCGGATGCGCTCACGGTGAAGGCCGGCCACAAGGTCGAAGTATCGGTGCCCAAGCGCGGCGAGAAGAAAGAGATGATCGCGCACGCGCTGACCAATGCGCGCGAGGCGCTAGGGCGCAAGCTCGCGGACACCGCAACCCAGAGCCGGCTCCTGGAGCAGCTCGGGGCCACGCTGCAACTGCCGCAGGCGCCGAAGCGGATCGAGGTCTACGACAACAGCCACATCCAGGGCACCAACGCGGTCGGCGCCATGATCGTCGCCGGGCCCGACGGATTCGTGAAAAACCAGTACCGCAAGTTCAACATCAAGTCCGAAGGACTTACCCCCGGCGACGATTACGGCATGATGCGCGAGGTGCTGGAACGGCGCTTCAAGCGGCTGCTCACGCCGTCAGAGGCCGATAAGGCGAAAGCCGATGACAGCGTGCCGCAATGGCCCGACCTCGTCATCATCGACGGCGGCCGGGGTCAGCTCAACGCGGTGCGGGAGATTTTCCAGACCCTGGGACTTTCGCAGGTATCGCTGATGGCGGTGGCCAAGGGACCGGACCGCGACGCCGGCCGCGAGACCCTGTTCATGCCCGACCGCGAGGCGATCAAGCTGGAGCCGCGCGACCCCGTGCTGTATTTCATCCAGCGGCTCCGCGACGAGGCCCATCGATTCGTGATCGGCTCCCATCGCAAGCGGCGGACCAAGGACATCCGCGAGGCCGGCCTGCAGGAGATTCCCGGCATTGGCCCCTCGCGCAAACGTGCGTTGCTCCATCATTTCGGGACGCTGAAGGAGATCGAGCGGGCCTCGATCGCCGATCTCGGCAGGGTCCCGGGCGTCAGCGCCGAGAGCGCACGGAAAATCTTCGAGTTTTTCCACTCCCAGCCCAGCTAGGACGGGGGTAAGGAGTCACACGGGCGTCGTCTGCGGAGGGTCATCTGGGTCAAGGCGGTTGACCTAGACCTCGCAGCGGTATTGGAAGGACGGATGAACATCGCAACCACCAGAGGGACGGCGAAAGGCTCGCTGTCGATCCCCAATATCCTGACCTGCGCGCGGATCGCCGCCATCCCGGTGGTGATCGGCTGCATCTATGCCCAGTCCATTGCGGACGGTCCCTTGTGGCTGCGCTGGGTGGCGGTGGCCGTGTTCATCGCGGCCGGGATCACCGACTATCTGGACGGCTATTATGCCCGGGTCTGGAACCAGCAATCGGCGTTCGGGCGGATGCTCGACCCGATCGCCGACAAGCTCCTGGTCGCCTCCTGCCTCTTAATGCTCGCCGCCGACGGCATCATCCATGGCTGGTCGCTGTGGGCTGCGATCGTGATCCTGTGCCGCGAAATCCTGGTCTCGGGCCTGCGCGAATATCTCGCCGCACTCCGCGTCAGCGTCCCGGTGACGAAACTCGCAAAATGGAAGACCACGATCCAGCTCGTCGCAATCGGCTTCCTGCTCGCGGGCGAGGCCGGGGACCTCGTGGTGCCGGTCGTCACGCAGATCGGCCTGTTGCTGTTGTGGATCTCGGCGATCCTGACGGTCTACACCGGCTGGGACTATTTCCGGCATGGCATCCACCACGTCCTCGAGGAGGATGGGGCATGAAGGTGAAATATTTCGCCTGGGTGCGCGAGCGGATCGGCAAGGCGGAAGAGACGATCGATCCGCCATCGAGCGTGCGCACCGTCGACGACCTGATCGGCTGGCTCACCGCGCGCGGCGAAACCTACGCCTATGCGTTCGAGAAGCCGAAGGTGATCCGCGCCGCGATCGACCACGCCCATGTCAAGCCGGAAGCGACAATCGCGGGCGCAAGCGAGATCGCCTTCTTCCCGCCGATGACCGGCGGCTAGCCGCGATATGAGCGCGCCCGTCACCATCCGCATCCAGCAAGAGGATTTCGACGCCGCGCGCGAGATAGCCGTGCTGTCGAAAGGGCGGACCGATATCGGCGCCGTGGTGACGTTCTCCGGCATCTGCCGCGGGCCCGAGGGCGGCGACGATATCGCATCGCTGACGCTCGAACATTATCCTGGAATGGCCGAGGCCGAGATCAAGCGCCATGTGGATGAAGCGATAGCGCGTTGGCCATTGCAGGGCGTGACCGTGATCCATCGCTTCGGCCGCATCGAGCCCGGACAGAACATCGTGCTGGTCGTGACCGCGTCAAGACACCGTCAAGCGGCGTTTCATGCCGCTGAATTCCTGATGGACTATTTGAAGACGTCGGCGCCGTTCTGGAAACAGGAAGAAAGCTCCGAGGGCAAAGGCTGGGTCGAAGCCAAGGCCCATGACGATGCCGCGGCGGCGCGCTGGACCAAGTGATGGCCAAAATGATGGTCAAGCGCGTGAAGGCGGCGAAAAGGCCCGCCGTGAAACTTCCGAAAGTCGCCAGCGGCGAGTTGCTGACGCTGCTCGACTTCATGCGCTATGCCGTCAGCCGCTTCAACGAAGCCAAGCTCGCCTTTGCGCATGGCACCACCGATCCTGTTGCGGAAGCCGCGTTTCTGATCTGTGAGGCGCTGCATCTGCATCCCGACCAGTTCGAGAGCCTTGCCAACGCCCGCGTCACCGCCGCCGAAGGCAAGCACCTCCTCGACTTGATCGGCCGTCGCGTCACCACGCGGAAACCAGCCGCCTATCTCGTCAACAAGATCTATATGCGCGGCCTTCCCTTCTACGTGGACGAGCGCGTGATCGTGCCGCGCTCCTTCATCGGCGAGCTGCTGGATTCGCATTTTGCCGGTGACGACGGCGAAGGCGCCTCGCTGATGGACCCTTTCAACGTCGACAGCGTGCTCGACCTCTGCACCGGCTCCGGCTGCCTTGCCATTCTCGCCGCGCGGCATTTTCCCAACGCGACGGTCGATGCCGTTGATATCTCCAAGGACGCGCTCGCGGTCGCGGCGCGCAACGTGGCCGATCACGGCCTCGAGGACCGCGTCGCGCTGCATCGCGGCGATCTCTTCGCCCCACTCGGGAACAAGCGCTACGACCTCATCATCTCCAACCCGCCTTATGTCGATGCCGAGGGCATGGCCGCGCTGCCGCCGGAATGCCGCGCCGAGCCGAAACTCGCCTTCGACGGCGGTGCCGACGGGCTTGATATTATCAGCCGCATCCTCGACCAGGCAGGCGAACATCTGACGCCGGAGGGCGGTCTTCTCTGCGAAATCGGCCGCGGCCGCGAGAACCTCGAAGCGGCCTATCCGCAAGCTCCCCTGCTTTGGCTCGATACCGAGGATTCGGAGGCCGAAGTGTTCTGGATTGCGGCCGCAGATCTGGTCTGAGCGCTGCGCAACATTCCGTTGCAAAAGGCGGAAAACTCGCAGGTTTTTGACGTTCACGCCGCCCGCCGAAGCTGATAGCGTGATGCCAGCCCCGAGAAATCCCGCAAACACCCGAAGAGGCCCCATGCTGGACAAGAGCCCGAACACCCCCGCCGTCAATGTGCCGAACGACCTAGCGGCGCACTGGATGCCGTTCACCGCCAACCGCGCCTTCAAGAAGGCCCCGCGGCTGCTCGCCGGCGCCAAGGATATGCACTACATCACCGTTGACGGCCGCAAGATCATCGACGCGGCTTCCGGCATGTGGTGCACCAATGCCGGCCATGGCCGCACCCAGATTTCGGACGCGATCGGCAAGATGGCCGCGACCCTGGACTACGCGCCGCCGTTCCAGTTCGGCATTCCCCAGGCCTTCGAGCTTGCAAGCCGCATCGCCGAGCTGGCGCCCGCCGGCCTCGACCATGTGTTCTTCTGCAACTCGGGCTCGGAAGCTGCCGACACCGCGCTCAAGATCGCGATCGCCTATCACCAACTCAATGGCCAGGGTGCCCGCACCCGCCTGATCGGCCGCGTCCGCGGTTATCACGGCGTCGGCTTCGGCGGCACGGCGGTCGGCGGCATCGTCAACAACCGCAAGATTTTCGGCTCGCTGCTTTCCGGCGTCGACCACATCCCTGCGACCTATGACCGCGAGAAGCAGGCCTTCACCAAGGGCGAGCCGGAATATGGCGCGCATTTCGCCGACGAGCTGGAAAACCTCGTCAACCTTCATGGCGCCAACACCATCGCGGCCGTGATCGTCGAGCCGATGGCGGGATCGACCGGCGTAATCCCGGCGCCGAAGGGCTATCTCAAGCGGCTGCGCGAGATCACCCAGAAGCACGGCATTTTGCTGATCTTCGACGAGGTCATCACCGGCTATGGCCGCCTCGGACACGCCTTCGCCGCCGAGCGTTACGGCGTGCTGCCGGACCTCCTCACCTTCGCCAAGGGCGTCACCAATGGCGCGGCTCCCATGGGCGGCGTGATCGTGCGCGACACCATCCATGACGCCTTCATGAGCGGCCCCGAGCACATGGTGGAACTGGCCCATGGCTATACCTATTCGGCGCATCCGCTGGCTTGCGCGGCCGGCCTTGCCACGCTCGACATCTACCGCGACGAAAAGCTGTTCGAGCGCGCCAAGGCGCTGGAGCCGAAATTCGCCGACGCGGTGATGTCGCTGAAGGGCCAGCCCAACGTGCTCGACATCCGCACCGTGGGCCTCACCGCCGGCATCGACCTCGCCCCGCGCGCTGCCGACCTCGTCGGCAAGCGCGGCTATGACGCCATGGTCTCGGCGTTCCACGACAACGACCTGATGCTGCGCATTGCCGGCGACACGCTGGCGCTGACCCCGCCGCTGATCATCAGCGAGGACCAGATCGACGAGGTCATCGAGAAGGTCGGCAAGGTCATCAAGGCAGTGGCTTGATCTTCGCCTCTCCCCGCACGCGGGGAGAGGTCGAAAGCGAAGCTTTCGGGTGAGGGGCTCGTTCCACGAGTCCCGATGCGGAGAGAGCCCCTCACCCCAGCCCTCTCCCCGCAAGTGCGGGGCGAGGGAGTCGACGGGCACCGCGGCCACACCCCGCCCCCAGTTCCGGGCGTGCCCAAGAAACACTAGCCTCTCGAATCAACATTAGTGCTAAGCTCGCGCCGCTCGGGGGAGTGCGCGCGCCAAATGATCCGTATTTCTACGATTTTCGTCGCCATTTGCATGGTGCTGGTCGCGGCATCCCTGGGGCTGATCCTGTACTCCATCGCCGGGATCAGCGGACCGGAATCGGCCATTGTGGCGCTGGCCGCGCTGACCTTCCTGATCCTCTACAACGCCGTCTCGATGCGGCTGCGCGACCGTAGCGATGTCGGCAGCCAGATCGCCGACCTCTCCCGCGGCACCGCCGATCTCGCCCGCCAGGTCGCCGAATTCGGCCGGCGGCTGGCCGCCGTCGAGGGACGGGTGGTATCGGCCAATTCGGCCGGCGCCGACCGCATCCAGTCCGTGGTCAACGAGATCGGCGAGCTCGGCGGCCTCGTCCGCCAGCTTGCCTCCTCGGTTGCCAGCCACGAGGACATGCTGAGCTCGATCCAGGCCGATGCAGAGGCCGCACCTGCGCCCGCCATCGCCACGGAGCCGGCCACGCAGGTCGCCCCACCGACTGTCGCTGAAGAGAAACGCGCGGCTCCCCCGCCCGCCCCTACTCCGGCGGCGGCCGTTGAAACCGCGCCGTCCCGCAACAACACCCAGACCCTGGCGGCGGTACGCAACGCGATTGAAGAGAACCGTTTCGACATCTACCTGCAGCCGCTGGTGACGCTGCCGCAGCGCAAGGTGCGCTACTACGAAGCCGTGACGCGACTGCGCGACGACAAGGATCAGCTCATCACCGCCGAGGATTTCATCGGCGTCGCCGAAGCCGCCGGCATGATCGGCCGCATCGATCACATGGTCATGCTCCGCTGCGTGCAGGTGCTGCGGCGGCTGATGGTGCGCAACAAGGAAGTCGGCGTGTTCTGCAACGTCGCCGCGTCCACGCTGAGCAACACCGCGACGTTCTCGCAGTGCCTGGACTTCCTCGATGCCAACCGGGCGCTCGCGCCCTCCTTCGTGCTGGAATTCAAGCAGGCGACCTTCCGCAATCTCGGACCGACCGAGACCGAGCATCTCGCCTCGCTGGCGCAGCGCGGCTATCGCTTCTCGATCGATCATGTGACGGATCTGCGCTTCGAGCCGCGCGAGCTCGCCGACCGCGGCGTGCGCTTCATCAAGGTGCCGGCTTCGCTGTTGCTCGACCCGAAGCTGAACTCGACTTCCGACATCCATCCCTCCGACCTCTCCGACCTGCTCGGCCGTTTCGGCATCGATCTGATCGCCGAGAAGATCGAGGGCGAACGCGCCGTGGTCGACCTGCTCGATTTCGATGTCCGCTTCGGCCAGGGCTTTCTATTCGCGCCGCCGCGTCCGCTGCGCCCGGAAGGTGCGCCCAATGGCAGCGCCCCGACGTCCAACGGACTCGAAGCGAACGGCGCCGAGAAGGCCGCGACTGCTCCGGCTGCCGCGATCGATCCGCCGCCGCGGATGAGCGGCAACGCTGCGCTGGCGCGCCGCGCCGCCGGCCCCGGTTAAAGCGGGCCTCCCCATCATGACTTTGCGTTTCGTCGAGCGCTTGCGCGACCTCGTTGGCGGCGTAGAGGTAATCCTCTCCGACATCTGGGGCGTAGTGCATAACGGCCTCGAGTCGTTTCCCGAGGCCTGCGAAGCGCTGCACACCTATCGCAAGAGCGGCGGCACCGTTATCCTCATCACCAACGCGCCGCGGCCTGCCGATTCCGTGCAGCGCCAACTGCGAAAGCTCGGCGTCGCCGACGACACCTATGATGCGATCGTCTCGTCAGGTGATTTGACGCGGCACTATGTTGCCGATCATCCCGGACGCAAGGTGTTCTGGCTTGGTCCCGAACGCGACAGCTCGATCTACCGCGGCCTCGATCTCAAGCTCTCGCCGCTGCAACAGGCCGATTACATCGTCTGCACCGGGCTGCTCGACGACGAGACCGAGTCCGCCGAAGATTATCGCCCGATGATGCGCGAGGCGCTGGCACGGAAGCTGACGCTGATCTGCGCCAACCCCGACATCGTGGTCGAGCGCGGCGACCGGCTGATCTATTGCGCCGGTGCCATCGCCGAGCTCTACCGCGAGCTTGGCGGCGAGGTGATCTTCTACGGCAAGCCGCACCGGCCGATCTATGAGCGCGCCATCGCGCTTGCCGCCGAGCATGGCGGACACGAGATCAAGCTCGATCGTGTTCTCGCGATCGGCGATTCCGTGCGCACGGACCTCGCCGGCGCGCATGGCTTCGGCATCGACTGCCTGTTTGTGACCCGAGGCATTCATTCCGAGGAGTTCGAGGGGATCGACCAGCTCGATCCCGCTTCGATCAAGGAGCTGTTCGGCCACCCGCCCCGCGCGCTGACGCGGGAGTTGAAGTGGTGACAACGTGAACCAAGCGCCTTACGCGCTGGCCATGTCCGGGAAGACCGCCTCGATCTTGGTCTTCAGCGTCGCCGCATTGAACGGCTTGACGATGTAATTGTTCACGCCGGCCTTCTTGGCGGCGATCACGTTCTCGGTCTTCGACTCGGCCGTGATCATGATGAAGGGCGTGGTGGCGAGGTTGGGGTCGGCGCGGACTTCGCGCAGCAGGTCGTAGCCGGTCATCGGCTCCATGTTCCAGTCGGAGATCACGAGACCATATTTCTTGCCGCGCATCTTGTTCAGCGCAGCCGAGCCGTCGCTGGCGTCGTCGATGTTCTCGAAGCCGAGCTGTTTCAACAGATTGCGGATGATACGGATCATGGTGGAATAGTCGTCCACCACCAGAACCGACATCGACAGATCAACAGCCATTTCTTGACTCCCACGCGCACGACCACGACGAAAAACAGGTTCAGCCCGAGGCCAAAACCCTTTCGCAGACCACCCGTAGGACTAACATCAGGCCTTAAACAGCCCGTTAAGCGACCTTGCCCGCGCGACTGCGACGCCCTGCCGCGTCCCCCGCTTGACTTGACCGCGCCTGCCGAGCCACGGTCCGGCCCCGATCCGGAACAAGCCGAAGTAAGACGAAAAATGCCGCCTGCTTTTACCGTTATCCGCGATTCCACCCCTGCGGCCGACATCCCGAAGGGAAGCGTGGTCGCCATGGGCAATTTCGACGGCGTGCATCTCGGCCACCGGGCCGTCATCAATGCCGCCCTCGAGATGGGCAAGGCGCATGGCCGCCCTGCGCTGGCGGTGACCTTCGAGCCGCATCCGCGGCGCTTCTTCAGCCCGACCACTCCCCAGTTTCAGCTCTCCGACGAGACCGCCAAGCTCAGGCTGCTCGCCGGCACGGGGCTCGCCGGAGCCGTCATCATGACCTTCGACAAGACGCGCGCCGGCACCACGGCGCAAGATTTCATTCACCATGACCTGATCGAGCGGCTCGGCATTTCCGGCATCGCGGTCGGCTATGATTTCCATTTCGGCAAGGGCCGCGTCGGCTCGCCGAGCCTGCTGGTCAGCGAAGCGCCGCGACTCGGCATCGAGGTCGACGTGCAGCCGCATATCGACATCGACGAGCGGCCGGTTTCATCCAGCGCCATCCGCAGCGCGCTGGGCGAGGGCCAGATCGAGGATGCCACCTTGATGCTGGGCCAGCCCTGGTTCGTCACCGGCGAGGTGATCCATGGCGAAAAACGCGGCCGCGAGCTTGGCTATCCCACCGCCAATATCCGCCTCGACAACAATTGCGGCCTCAGGCACGGCATCTATGCGGTGCGGGTCGGCCGCGGAGCCGAGCGCATCGACGGCGTCGCGAGCTTTGGCCGCCGCCCGACCTTCGACAACGGCGCGCCGCTGCTCGAAATCTTCCTGTTCGATTTCAAGGGCGACCTTTACGGCCAGAAGCTGGATGTCGCCTTCATCGGCTTCATCCGGGAAGAGCTGAAATTTTCGAGCGTGGACGCGCTGGTCAAGCAGATGGATGACGATTCTGCCCGTGCCCGCGCGCAATTGGCCGCCGTGCCTCAGGCATTTCCGAGGCTCGGGGAGATCGCTTAGGGCCGCTTTGGACCTTTGCGATTTGGCCCTCCCCCTGCTATGGAGAGCCCCATGTTTGCGCGGCGCATCATAGGGATTAGCGGCCCGGCTTCCGCCTGAGCCAACGGCTCGGCGCAAGACCGGGATTTTCCTGTTTCACCCGCGATCGATCGCATCTTCCCGCGCCTTCCGAGCAAGTCACATCTCATGTCCGAAAAGCCGCAAAAGTCCGACGCCAAAGACTATTCCAAGACCCTGTTCCTGCCGCAGACCGAGTTTCCGATGCGCGCCGGCCTGCCGCAGCGCGAGCCGGAAATCCTCAAGCACTGGAACGAAATCGGCCTCTACGAAAAGCTGCGCGAAGAAGCGCGCGGCCGCGCCAAGTTCGTGCTCCATGACGGCCCGCCCTACGCCAATGGCAACATCCATATCGGGCATGCGCTGAACAAGATCCTCAAGGACGTCGTCACCAAGAGCCAGCAGATGCTCGGCTACGACTCCAACTACGTGCCGGGCTGGGACTGCCACGGCCTGCCGATCGAATGGAAGATCGAGGAGGAGAATTACCGCTCCAAGGGCAAGCCAAAGCCGGACTTCCGCGACAGCGCCGCGATGGTGGCGTTCCGCAAGGAGTGCCGCGCTTACGCGACGCACTGGCTCGACGTGCAGCGCGAGGAGTTCAAGCGGCTTGGCGTCATCGGCGACTGGGATCACCCCTACGCCACCATGAGCTATCCGGCCGAAGCGCAGATTGCGCGCGAGATCATGAAATTCGCGGCCAACGGCACGCTCTATCGCGGCTCGAAACCCGTGATGTGGAGCGTCGTCGAGAAGACCGCGCTGGCGGAGGCCGAAGTCGAGTACGAGGATTACACGTCGGATACGGTGTGGGTGAAGTTTCCCGTCACCTCGCCGGCGCATGGCGCGCTTGCCAATGCCAGCGTCGTGATCTGGACCACTACGCCCTGGACGCTGCCCGGCAACCGCGCGATCTCGTTCTCGCCGAAGATCGCCTATGGCCTCTACGAGGTGACCGACGCGCCCGCCGACAATTGGGCCAAGACCGGTGACAAGCTGATCCTCGCCGATGCGCTCGCAGACGGCGTGTTCAAGCAGGCGCGTGTCACCGAATACAAAAAGGTGCGCGACATCCCCGCGGATACGCTCGACGCGGTGGAATGCGCTCATCCGCTGAAACGCTTTGCCAGCGACGGCTACCAGTTCGTTGTTCCGCTCCTGCCCGGCGACCACGTCACCGACGACACCGGCACCGGCTTCGTGCACACCGCGCCGAGCCACGGCCGCGAGGACTTCGATGTCTGGACGGCCAATGCACGTGAGCTGGAAGCGCGCGGCATCAACACCACGATCCCCTATACGGTCGATGAGAACGGCGCCTTCACCGACCACGCGCCCGGCTTTACCGGCAAACGCGTGATCAACGACAAGGGTGAAAAGGGCGACGCCAACGAGGCCGTGATCAAGGCCCTGATCGACGCCGGCATGCTGCTCGCGCGCGGCAGGCTGAAGCACCAATATCCGCATTCCTGGCGCTCGAAGAAACCGGTGATCTTCCGCAACACGCCGCAATGGTTCATTGCGATGGATAAGGACATCGTGGACGCCCCGGGCAAGCCCGGGGCTATGGCGGCCGACGGCAAGGCGAAGCCCGGCGATACGCTGCGCGCCCGCGCGCTGCATGCGATCTCGGTGACGCAATGGGTGCCGCCGTCGGGCCAGAACCGCATCAACGGCATGATCGAGGCGCGGCCCGATTGGGTGATCTCGCGCCAGCGCGCCTGGGGCGTGCCAATTGCAGTATTCGTACGAGAAAAGCGCGACGGCTCGGCCGAGATCATGATGGATGAGGCCGTCAACAAGCGCATCGGCGATGCCTTCGAGAAGGAAGGCGCGGACGCCTGGTACGTGGATGGCGCCCGCGAGCGCTTCCTCGGCTCGCTTGCCAATGAGGACTGGAAGAAGGTCGACGACATCCTCGACGTCTGGTTCGATTCCGGTTCGACCCACGCCTTCGTGCTGGAAGATCCCGTGCATTTCCCGGGCCTCGCCGGCATCAAGCGCAAGGTCGATGGCGGCGCCGACACCGTGATGTATCTCGAAGGAAGTGACCAGCATCGCGGCTGGTTCCACTCTTCGCTGCTTGAAAGCTGCGGCACGCGGGGACGCGCGCCTTACGATGTGGTGCTGACCCACGGCTTCACGCTCGATGAGAACGGCCGCAAGATGTCGAAGTCGCTCGGCAACACGGTCGAGCCGCAAAAGGTGATGGCGCAATCCGGCGCCGATATCCTCCGCCTCTGGGTCTGCGCCACCGACTATGCGGACGACCAGCGCATCGGCCCCGAGATCCTCAAGAACACCATCGAGACCTACCGTAAGCTCCGCAACACCATCCGCTGGATGCTCGGCACGCTGGACCATTTCCAGCCGGCGGAAGCGGTCGCGCACAAGAACATGCCGCAGCTCGAACGACTGATGCTGCATGGGCTTGCCGAACAGGCGAGGATCGTGCGCGAGGCTTACGTCGAGTTCGACTACAAGACCGTGGTCGCGACCCTGTCGGCCTTCATGAACTCGGAACTGTCGGCGTTCTATTTCGACATCCGCAAGGACACGCTCTATTGCGATCCGCCGTCATCGCTGGCGCGCAAGGCCGCGCTCACCACCATCGACATCCTGTGCGACGCGATCCTGAAATGGTTGGCGCCGATCCTGAGCTTCACCTGCGACGAGGCCTGGGCGATGTACAAGCCTGATGACAAGGCTTCCGTGCACCTGACGCTGTTCCCGGACGGCTTTGACAGATTCCGCGACGAGCGGCTCGCGACGAAGTGGGAGACCATCCGCGACGTGCGCCGCGTCGTCACCGGCGCGCTGGAGCTCGAACGCGCCGCCAAGAACATTGGCTCCTCACTCGAGGCCTCGCCGATCATCTATGTCTCCGACCGCAACATGCTGGCGACGCTGTTCGACATCGACCTCGCCGAAGTCTGCATCACCTCGAACTATGAGGTGCAGGAGGACGAGGCGCCTGCCAATGCATTCCGGCTCGACTCCGTCCCCGGCGTCGCGGTCGTGGTCGAAAAGGCGCAGGGCATCAAATGCGCGCGAAGCTGGAAGATCCTCCCCACCGTCGGCGAGGACAAGGATTACCCCGACGTCTCCCCGCGCGATGCCAAGGCCTTGCGCGAATGGAAGGCGCTGGGGGTCTCGGTCTAGCTCCGCAGCCATGACCTCCCCGCTCCGCCCCGGCATCATCGCCGCGATTACCACGCTCTTGATCGACCAGGCCTCCAAGCTCTGGCTGCTTTACGTGTTCGATATCGGCCACCGCGGCACGGTGCGCGTGACGTCGTTCTTCGACCTCGTGCTGGCCTGGAACATCGGCATCAGCTTCGGCCTGCTCCAGAACGACAGCCAGTTCGCTCAGATTGCGCTGATGATGGTCAAGGCGCTGGCCGTGATCGCGCTCGCGGTCTGGATGGCTCGTTCACGAACATTACTTGCAACCATTGCCCTCGGATTAATCATTGGCGGAGCGATCGGCAATGCGATCGACCGTTTCGCCTACGGCGCGGTAGTCGATTTTGCCCTGTTTCACGTCCAGATCGGCGGAAATACCTACAATTGGTACGTGTTTAACCTCGCCGACACGGCCATTGTTGCCGGAGTCATAGCCCTATTGTATGATTCCTTTTTGGGGGTACCCGCCGCAAAAGCGCCCTGATCCCGGCCGATCAGGGCCCTGAGAACCCCTTGTTTAAACAGCTAAGTTTTAAACAGGCCTAGTTTTGAAAACGGGTAATGCGATGCGCAAGACCGGAACCAGCGGTTGGATGATGCGGAGTTCGTCGAAAGCCCTGCGGCTGTCGGCGGTCGTGCTCGGCGTCGGGTTGTTGATGGTGGTCGCCGCGCGAGCCGGCGACGATGACGAGGACGACAGGACCTTCGAGGAAAAGATCATCGAAGGCATCATGAAGGGCGTCGGCGCCACCAACATGACGAACTCCGACATCGACTATCGCGAGCGCTCACCGCTGGTCGTGCCGCCGAAGATCGATCTGCCGCCACCGGCTTCCGCCTCTACCGAGAAGGCTGCGCCGAACTGGCCAAAGGATCCCGACGAAGCCCGGCGCCGGGCGGAAATTGCCAAGCGCAAGAAGGACAAGCAGGATACGCGCGCTGCCGACGTGGCGAGCCGCGACGCCTCTCGTGTGCTGAGCCCGAGCGAGCTCAATGCCGCGGGTCAGAAGCCGCAAACGTCGGCGCAGGACGCAAAGACCTCCGACTCGTTGAAGCCGGGCGATACCGGTGGCAATCCGCTGATGCCCTCCGACCTCGGCTACACCGGAGGCTTCATGGGCATGTTCAAGGGCAACAAGACGGAAGCGACGGAGTTCAAGCAGGAGCCGCCGCGGGAATCGCTGACCCAGCCGCCGCCCGGCTATCAGACGCCGTCGTCGAGCTACCTCTACGGTACGGGCCCGAAGGAATCCCTCAACAAGGAATACAATCCGGCCGCCGGCAAGTACGGCGAGTAATGCCCGCTTAACAGGCGGGATGAAGATTGTTTCATCCTTTCTCTCGGCTTCGTGACGTTCTCGCGTTCGCCGCTCCGTGTAGGATGCGGCGCTTTTGTTCCCGCGCACTTTCGTTCGGGCTTTCATAAAGGTCATGATGTCCAGCAAACCTTTCGCAGCCGCGCTGCTCGCAGCATTCGTTCTGACGACCGCCGCCGCGTCGGCGCAGACCACCTTCACCTCGGAGCCTCCGGCCACCTTCACCTTGCCGAACGGGCTTCAGGTCGTGGTGATCCAGGATCACCGCACGCCGGTCGTGACGCAGATGGTCTGGTACAAGGTCGGCTCTTCCGACGAGACGCCCGGCAAATCGGGACTCGCGCATTTCCTCGAACACCTGATGTTCAAGGGCACGGCGAAGCATCCGGAGGGTGAGTTCTCGAAGACCGTGCTGAAAGTCGGTGGCAACGAGAACGCCTTCACCTCGAACGACTACACCGGCTACTTCCAGCGCATTCCGCGCGAGAAGCTGCCGCTGATGATGGAGTTCGAGGCCGACCGCATGACCGGCCTGATCCTCAAGGACGAGAACGTGCTGCCCGAGCGCGACGTCGTGCTCGAGGAATACAACATGCGCGTTGCGAACAATCCGGAGGCGCGGCTGAACGAGCAGATCATGGCCGCGCTCTATCTCAATAACCCCTATCACCGCCCGGTGATCGGCTGGCATCATGAGATCGAGCAGCTGAACCGCGAGGACGCGCTGGCCTTCTATCACCGCTTCTATGCACCCAATAACGCGATCCTGGTGATCGCCGGCGACACCGACGTCAACGAGGTGCGCCCGCTGGTCGAGAAGAACTTTGGCGCGATCCCGTCGCAGCCCGATATCCCGGCCAAGCGCATCCGCCCGCAGGAGCCGGAGCAGGTCGCCCCGCGCACGGTGACGCTGGCCGACCCCCATGTCGAGCAGCCGGCGATGAAGCGCTACTATCTCGTGCCGTCGGCGACGACTGCGGCGGCCGGCGAGAGCCCGGCGCTCGACGTGCTCTCGCAATTGATGGGCGGCGGCAGCAACTCCTATCTCTACCGCGCGCTCGTGGTCGACAAGCCGCTCGCGGTCGCTGCCAGCGCCGCTTATCAGGGCACCGCGCTCGATCCCTCGCAATTCTCGATCTCGGTGGCGCCGCAGCCCGGCGTCGAGTTTTCGCAGGTCGAGCAGGTGGTCGATAATGTGATCGCGGACATCGTGAAGAATCCGATCCGCGCCGAAGACCTCGAGCGGGTGAAGACGCAATTGATCGCGGAGGCGATCTACGCCCAGGACAACCAGGCGACCATGGCCCGCTGGTATGGCGGGGCCCTCACCACGGGGTTGAGCATCGAGGACATCCGAAGCTGGCCGGACCGCATTCGTGCGGTTACCGCCGAGGAGGTCCGCGCCGTGGCGCAGAAATGGCTGGACAAGAAGCGCTCGGTGACGGGCTATCTGATCAAGGACACCACGCCCAAGCGCGAGGAGAAGCGTTCGTGAACCATCTGACCCACTTCACGCGGCGCTCGGCTCTCGCCCTCACCGCTTCGCTCGCCTTCGCGCTGACCTTGCCGACGCCGTCCATGGCCTCGACAAAAATCCAGCATCTGATCTCGCCCGGCGGCATCGAGGCCTGGTTCGTGCAGGATGCGACCGTGCCCTTGATCGCGATGGAATATGCCTTTGGCGGCGGCGCCTCGCAGGACCCCGCCGACAAGCCCGGCGTCGGCAATTTGGTCGCGAGCACGATCGACGAAGGCTCCGGCGATCTCGATTCCAAGAGCTTCCATGAGCGGCTCGATCGCCGTGCCATCGAGCTCAGCTTCAGCGTCACGCGCGACAACTTCCGCGGCAGCTTGCGCATGCTCAAGGACAACAAGGACGAGGCCTTCGACCTCCTCCATTTGTCCCTGACCTCGGCGCATCTTGCGAATGAGGACGTCGAACGCATCCGCTCGCAGATCATCTCGGGCCTGCATCGCGACACCACCAACCCCAACGCGCTCTCGAGCCGCAAATTCCTCGAAGTCGCCTTTCCCGGCCATCCCTACGGCCGGCCGGGAACGGGCACGCTGGAAAGCGTTCCGAACATCACCGTCGCCGACATGCGTGACTACATCAAGCGCGTGATCGCCAGGGATACGCTGAAGATCGCCGTGGTCGGCGACGTCGATCCGGCAACCCTCGGCAAGCTGCTCGACAAGACCTTTGGCGACCTGCCGGCGAAATCCAACCTCACGCCGGTACCCGATGTGACGGCGACCGCGCCGCCGCAGCGTTCCTTCGTGCCGCTCGACGTGCCGCAGACCACCATCACCTTCGGCGGTCCCGGCGTCCTGCGCCACGACCCGAAGTTCATGGCGGCCTATATCGACAACCACATCCTGGGCGGCGGCGGGTCGTCGTCGCGGCTCTATCGCGAAGTCCGCGAGAAGCGTGGGCTCGCCTATTCCGTGTTCCAATCGCTGCTCTGGATGGATCACTCGGCGCTGGTCATCGGCAATACCGGCACCCGCGCCGACCGCGCCGGCGACAGCATCGATGCCATCGACAAGGAAGTGCGCCAATTTGCCGAGGAAGGCCCGACGCAGCAGGAGCTGGACGAGGCGAAATCCTATCTGAAGGGCTCGCAGATGCTGCAGCTCGACACCTCCTCCAAGCTCGCCGGCGCGCTGCTGCAATACCAGCTCGACAAGCTGCCGATCGACTATCTCGACAAGCGCGCCGGCATCATCGATGCGGTGACGCTGGATGACGCCAAGCAGGCCGCAAAACGGCTGTGGGGCAAGGGCCTCTTGACGGTGGTCGTCGGCCGCGAGCCGCAGGCCGCCGCGCAGTCGACCGCCGCGCCCGGCACCCCACCGCCGCCCAAGGCGAACTAAAATTCCTCGCTTTTCTTCGTCATGGCCGGGTTTGTCCCGGCCATGATTGTTTCTGGTATACACTGGCGCGACGCGGATGCCGGGAAAGGCCGGCATGATCACATTTATTGAATTGGCTAGTACCCATGCTGCGGATTTCCCGCGACCTCATCATCGACGAGAACGACATCGAGATCGCCTTTGTCCGCGCCTCCGGTCCGGGCGGGCAGAACGTCAACAAGGTCTCGACCGCCGCCCAGCTTCGCTTCGACACCAACAAGATCACGTTGCCGGCCGATGCCTCGATGCGGCTGCAACGGCTGGCCGGCAGCCGCATGACCAAGGACGGCGTGATCGTGATCCAGGCCTATCGCTTCCGCAGCCAGGACATGAACCGGGCTGACGCGATCGAGCGGCTGGTCGACATGCTGGAAAAGGCCATGGTGCGTCCCACCCCGCGCCGGCCGACCAAGCCGACCTTCGGCTCGAAACAACGCCGGCTCGAAGGCAAAAAGCGCCGCAGCGATATCAAGTCCCACCGCGGCACGCGCGGCTTTGACGATTAGGTCAGCCTGACCGA
>Ga0210384_10002140_pt1 | contig 24763 bp, 19 predicted proteins | sample IncBWH2MmetaG_FD_160574 | JGI IMG/M metagenome (GOLD analysis project Ga0210384, IMG submission 160574) | Forest soil microbial communities from Barre Woods Harvard Forest LTER site, Petersham, Massachusetts, United States - Inc-BW-H-2-M | ecosystem: Environmental > Terrestrial > Soil >...
AAGTTCGGCGGCGCGGGCGGCGATGACTTTCAGGCGCGGCTTTCCTGTGGCCGTTCGAGGGAAATCCGGTTCGGGCCAAATTATCCAGTGGGCCATGCGCTGGTACTCGGCTAACGAGGCATTGGCCTTCTCGACTGCCGCAGCGGCTGTTTCTTTAGCGGCGCCCGTAGCGAGGAACACCGCGTAGGGCTCGGCGTTTCCGCCGAGTTCGAGCGGCACGACGACGCAATCTCGCACGCCCGGCTGCTTGCGAAGGGCCGCTTCCAAGTCTTCGGGATAGACGTTGAGGCCCGAGGGCGTGACGATGACGTTTTTCTTGCGCCCGCGAAAGCGGAGATTGCCTTCGGCGTCGAGTTCGCCGAGGTCGCCGGTGTGCAGCCAGTCGTCGTTCTCCAACGCCCCTTGCCGGGGCGATCCTCCTGACACTCCTTGCCGGAGTGCGCCATTTTCCCAATAACCGGCAGCGACGTTTTCTCCGCGGACGAAAATTTCGCCATCTTCGGCGAGCCGAAACTCACGGCCCGGCAGAATTTTCCCAACGGAACCCTCACTTGCGCGAAAAGGGTGATTCAGGCTGATGAGGGAGGCCGTCTCCGTCATGCCGTAACCCTGCACCACCGCGTAGCCCATGCGTTTGAAGAATTCCTCGGTCGCGCCGGAAAGAGCCGCGCCGCCGGAAATAAACGCCCAGAACTTCCAGCCAAAGCGGCGGTGAATGCGGCGAAATCGCCAGGCACGCCGAAGAAACTTCCTCTCCTTTGCTTCGTCGAAAGTTCGCGCAAACCATTCGCCACGCCCGTGCAATTCAGCGTCGCGTTCCATTCCCATCTTCAAAATATCCAACATGCGCGGCACGGCGATGAGCGTAGTGGCCCGTTCGCGCTTGATCGTGCAAATGATTTCCGTTGGATTGGCGGAGGGTTCAAAAACGATTGCCACCCCGAGCAGCGGCGGAACGAATAAGGCCATAAATTGACCGAAAACGTGGCTCAAGGGGACGAGCGAGACAAATCGCAAAGGATGAAACCAACGCTCGTGCTTGCGATACGGGTCGATGCCGCGCTCGAGCGGCTCGAGATTCGCAAGAAAATTGCCGTGGGTGAGGACGACGCCACGCGGCTCGGATGTGGTGCCAGAGGTGAAGAGGATTTGCGCGACGTGGTTGCGCGTAATCGGCTCCTCCGCGAGAGTTTGCCAGGGAGGAAGGCGAGTTTCGCCGGGGGCATGCTGGGTGGCATGGACGTGGGGACGTTTCACTGTGTCGGCGAAATCCTCCAGGACGATGACGGGGATTGCGGAATCGAGCACCGGTTTCTCGCGCGACGCAAAGATCAATTTGACTCGAGCGTCCGTCGCGACATGCGCCGCAAATTCGGAGGTGGCCATATCATCCATGGGCACCGCAACGGCGCCGCGCAGCAGGCAGCCCCAAAAAGCAGCCATCCATGCGGCGCTGTTCGGGCCCCAGAGGAGAACGCGGTCACCGATGCGGACGCCGCGCTCTTTCAGCTCGAGGGCGCAAGCGGCAGCAGAATCAGCGAGTTGCCGGTAGGTCCAGGCTTCGCGACGGTATCCGCGGCGCTGCACGATGGCGATATCCCGCGCATAGCGCTCGAATTCGCCGAAGAGGGAGTTGAGGTTTTCTCGGGACATTGGTGCAAGGGCCTCTGGAGCCCCTGAACTGGTTTTATTCTACGCCCGAAGACCGGGCGCGAACTTCAGTGCTTGTCAGGTAATCTGTCGACGCAGAGGGAAGCCCGTGCGAAAGGGAAGCAACTCCGGTGCCACTCTGGAACAGGTCTTTGCATCTCCGTAAAAGCACGCGAGCAGAATTCAGGCAATCTCGGGTACAATAGAGACTTGTTGTTCGAAGCAAGCTAGAGAGGCTCTGAGGGGCTGCTCGACTACTCCTCTTTCATCCAAGAGGGCGCTTAAGCGGGGACGATGCCGGTACCAATTTCACAAGCGTGGACGGTCGCAACGTACGTCCTGAAGCAAAAGCTCCGGGGGCGCAAACGGTATCCGTTTGTGCTGATGCTCGAGCCGCTGTTCCGCTGTAACTTGGCGTGCGCGGGCTGCGGGAAGATTCAATACCCGGCGCACATCTTGAAGACAGAGTTGTCGCCTGAAGAGTGCTTCCGGGCGGTGGATGAGTGCGGCACGCCGATGGTGTCGATCCCCGGCGGTGAACCGCTAATGCATTCGCAGATCGACAAGATTGTCGAAGGCCTGGTAGCGCGCAAGAAATACATTTACCTGTGCACCAACGCGCTTCTGCTGAAGGAAAAGCTGGACCTCTTCAAGCCGAGCAAATATTTGACATTTTCCGTGCACATGGATGGCCAGCGCGAACATCATGATTTTTCCGTTTGTCGCGAGGGCGGGTACGACGTGGCGCTTGAAGGGATTAAAGAAGCGCTGAAACGCGGTTTCCGCGTGACGACAAACACCACGCTTTTTGATGGCGCGGATCCCAAGAGCGTCCGAGCGTTTTTTGACGAAATGATGGAGATTGGCGTCGAGGGCATGATGCTCTCACCCGGTTATTCCTACGAGAAAGCGCCGGACCAGAAGCATTTCCTCGGCCGCGCTCGCACCCGCCGGCTTTTCCGTGCCATTCTGTCGAATCGCAAGAAAAGCTGGCAATTCAACCAGTCGCCGCTGTTCCTGGAATTCCTGATGGGCAAACAGAATTACGCCTGTACTGCCTGGGGGATGCCGACTTACAATATTTTCGGCTGGCAGAAACCCTGCTATCTCCTGCAGGACGGATACGCGGATACGTTCCAGGAGCTGCTCGAAACGACCGAGTGGGAGAACTACGGCACGGAGTCGGGCAATCCGAAGTGCGCCAACTGCATGGTTCACAGCGGCTACGAAGCGTCGGCCGTGGATTACACTTTCAGCGGATTGCGCGGATTGTGGGCTACCGTCAAGGCCAGCTTATCCGCAGCGTATGAAGACGCTGACGCGCTCCTGCTCTTGAACGAACCCGTCCAGCCGGTTCATTCCTACAACCCGCTCGTACAAATCAACCCAGGCAAAACCCAGATGGAGGAAACGCGCGCTTGACGGGTCCTCGCCACGCAGATCGTCCCAGCCACACCGAAGGATCGCCGCTGAATCCCGATGAACTGGAAGTTGCGCCGGGCAGGCATCGGGAAAGCGTGCAAGGCTGGGTTCCGCAGCTTGCTTCGGAAGAAGAATTGCGAATCGCGCTTGAGAAAGCGTTTGACTACCGCGGTGATGTGACGCTAACCCTGAAAAACGGCGGCAAGATCGAGGGGTATTTGTTTGACCGCGTGGCAGGACCCAGCCTGGAGACTTCCTTCGCACGCGTTCTCTTGAAAGAGTCAAACGACCGCAAAAAGATCGCCTACGCTGACATTGCGGCACTTGCGTTTACGGGCCGAGATGCCGCCGCTGGGAAAAGCTGGGAGGCCTGGGTGAAGAAGTACTGGGAGAAGAAGACGAGCGGAGGGGAGCAATTGAGCCTCCACTCTGAGCCTTTGGACTGAGACGCGGCTGCCCCGCTCTATCCCGAGGGAAAACCCGCCACGTACTAGAGTAAGTCAATTAATATCAATTACTTACGGGCAAAAGGGCCGCTGCTGCCAGCCCAAATCCTGTACAAAATGGCGTTCCTGTGGTATTCTTACATTGCATTTGTTGCGCTTGATTCGCGTGATGATGCGTTCTGGGGGCTGCAAGAATTGACTTTGCGGTCTTTTTCTGTTTTCGGGGAGGTTGCGGCTCTGGGGAACCTGCAGTGCCGAGTTCCTGGCACCCACCGAGAATGCTAGCGAAGCAAAGCAATCCTAATCACTGAGGTCTTGTAAGTGAAAGAGCGCGGAACGGTGAAGTGGTTCAATGCTTCGAAGGGCTTTGGATTCATCCAGCGCCAGACGGGGGAAGATGTATTCGTGCACTTCTCCGTAATTCAGGGCGATGGTTACAAGTCGCTGAACGAGGGACAAGCGGTCGAATTTGAAGTCAAGAAAGGCCCGAAAGGCCTTCAGGCAGAGAACGTTACCGCCGCGTAGGACGCGATTCGGACGATCCGGCGGAGCCGGACAGTCCACTGCGAGTTTCGAAAAACAAAGAACGGGAAGAGAATGGCCAAGGAGGACGTTGTGCAAGTAATGCAGGAAGGGCAAACCATCAAGCATCAGGTATACGGCCTGGGAATTGTAACCGCCTCCGACATGGAGCGAACTTCGGTCGATTTCGACGATCACGGTCTCAAGTTGTTTGTCACCAGTATCATGACCGCTGAGCTCATCGGCGAAGCTCCTGCAACGCCCCCGAAGACCAAGCGGCGCCGCAAGGCCTCCACCGCTGCCAAGGCCGCCAAGAAAGCCGCGGCTGCCGCGGCCGCCAGCCGTTCTTAATTTTAGCCCTCCAACCGCGGAACGACCTATACCCAAGTTGAGTGAGGGGGTATCCCCGCGTGCGACGCCATCGCGTCGATTCGTGGTAAGGTAGCGCGAATGAAGCGCATCGTAATTGTTCTTGGCGTTATTCTCGTCCTTGCGGGAGCTGTCTGCCTGGCTCACCCGAACTTCACATATCAAAGTCACGAAGAAGTAGCCAAGATTGGGCCGTTCCAAGCGACTGTCATGCAGGATAAGGTGGTGCAAATACCGTTGGCCGCCTCCGCGGCGGCAGTGGCCGTAGGACTCGTGCTCGTGCTGCTCGGCCCTAGAATCAAGCCTTGGGCACCGTTCTTCTTCCCTGACTACATTCTTTGCGCTATAAGAGCCTCTGCAATCCCTGCTCCTGCGAGGGCCTGCTTCATGGCATCGAGTCTGCGAACGTTGCTTCGTTGACTAGACTTTCTGCCCGCAATAGGATGGCGCGATGAGCTCGCGCAGGCGAGCACGCAAATGTTTGAAATCTCGGGGAGGTTAGTCATGCTCCAAAATCACTTCCCTCATCGAACTGTTACATTCCTGATATCTCTCTTCGCGATCTTGGCCCTCGCAACAGGGGCGGATTCGAACAAGCCAGACTCCCCTCTGCCGCCGGTAGCACCAGTGCGCGTGGTTACGGACGAATACTTCGGCATTAAGGTCGCAGACCCTTATCGCTACATGGAAGACCTAACGAGCCCGGAGGTCAGCGCCTGGTTCAAAGCGCAAAACGACTACACGCGGGGGGTCTTGGGCCGAATCCCGGGACGAGCCGCATTACTAGCGCGGATCAAGACCTTGGACGAGTCCGCTCCCGCGCAGGTCACGGACTTGCGGCGTTTACCGGGCGACCGGTACTTCTATCAAAAAAGGCTGGCTTCAGAGGACGTCGCCAAGCTTTACTTCCGGAGCGGACTCAACCGCGATGAGAAATTGGTGGTCGATCCGGCAAAGTTCATGACTGCGGGCGGCCCTCACTACGTAATCAGCTATTACGCGCCTTCTCGTGACGGAAAATATGTGGCCGCCGGCATATCCGCGGCAGGGTCTGAGAACGCGGTCCTCCACATATTTGACACAAAGAGCGGACGGGAAACGGGCGACGTAATCGACCGGACCCAGTTTGGAAATCCGTCGTGGCTGCCGGACGATCGATCCTTCCTGTATAACCGCCTTCAAAAGCTAACCCCCAATTCCGGTCCCACGGATCGCTACCTCAATAGCCGCGTGTATTTGCACGTTCTTGGCACTCAGCCCGATGCGGACAGACTGGTTTTCGGTATGGGTACGCCGAACGTAAACATCGAACCAATGGACATTCCGTTTGCGGGTACCTCGCCCGGCGTTTCATTCGCCTTCGGAATCATTGCGCACGGCGTGCGCAACGAGGTCACCCTTTATGCTGCTCCCCTCGATGCGATGCACGGTTCAAGCATTTCTTGGAAGCGTGTCTGCGATGTGGATGACGATATAACCGGTTTCGACGCTCACGGGGATGATCTTTATTTGCTGTCCCACCATGGAGCGCCCCGCTATAAGGTTTTGCATGCCAGGCTTTCTCATCCCGACATAGCTCACGCGGAAGTGGTTGTGCCGCCGAGTGACGCTGTTATCCAATCTATCGCCGCGGCCAGTGACGCACTAAATGTGCAGGAGTTGGATGGGGGCATCGGGCGATTCGTGCGCCTGCCGTACTCCGGCAACAAGCCGGAGCAGATTCGGCTTCCGTTTGAAGGCAGCGTAGGACTTGCGGCTACGGATCAGCGGATTCCGGGCACATTGCTGGAGCTGACTTCGTGGACCAAGGCTCGCAAAATCTACGAGTTTGGACCGGGAAGCTCGATTGTCGTGGATACAAAGCTGCAACCCGCTGGAAAGTTTGACGCTCCTGCCGAACTCGAATCCACGGAAGTTAAAGTCAAGAGTTACGACGGCACGATGATCCCGCTTTCGATCGTGTTTCGAAAGGGTTTGAAATTGGACGGTTCGAACCCCGCTGTGCTTGAGGGTTACGGCTCGTACGGCGTCACCCTCGATCCTTTCTTCGACCCTAAGTTGATCGCCTGGTATGAGCGCGGTGGCATCTTCGCCGTCGCCCACGTTCGCGGGGGCGGCGAGTACGGTGAGGATTGGCATCTCGCGGGAAAACTCCTCACCAAACCAAACACCTGGAAGGACTTCATCGCTTGTGCGGAATATCTGATCAATCAGAAATACACTTCGACGCCCCGATTGGCAATCGAGGGAGGAAGCGCCGGCGGCATCACCATAGGGCGTTCCATCACCGAACGCCCTGATCTGTTCGGCGTGGCCATTGATGAAGTGCCCTCCTCCGACACAGTTCGCAGCGAGTTCACGCCCAACGGTCCGCCCAACCTTCCTGAATTCGGAACGATAAAGGATCCCGACGGTTTCAAAGCGCTGTATGAAATGAGCAGCTACCAACACATAACGGATGGAATACCGTATCCCGCTGTAATGCTAACGACAGGGTTCAACGATCCCCGCGTAGTTTCTTGGCAGCCCGGCAAGATGGCAGCGCGTTTGCAAGCCGCAACGTCGAGCGGCAAGGCGGTTTTGCTGCGAGTGGATTTTGACGCCGGCCATGGAATCGGATCAACTAAAACTCAGCGGGAAGAAGAACTCGCCGATGAATGGAGCTTCGCACTGTGGCAATTTGGCGTAGCGGAGTTTCAAACCCCCAAGCCTTGATTTGCGATTGCGCGCCTGCTCGAATTTGAGGAACACGGTAGAGGCGAATGCTATTCGTACCGGTTTGCCGATTCAGTCTGTTCGAAGGCGTGGTAGGAAGAGCGCACCAGCGGCCCGGCTTCGACGTGCTTGAAGCCCATGGCTTCGCCGAGGATCTTGAATTCGGCAAATTCGTCCGGGTGCACGTAGCGCACGATGGGCAGATGCTCACGTGTCGGCTGCAAGTATTGGCCGAGAGTAAGAATATCAGTGCCCTGCGCGGCGAGATCCTGGAGGGTGGAGAGAACTTCGTCTTTTTCCTCACCGAGTCCCAGCATGAGACCGGTCTTCGTGGGCACTTCGGGATACGCTTCTTTCGATCGCCGAAGCAACTCTAATGATCGCTCATAAAGCGCGCCTTTGCGCACCTGGCGATAGAGCCGCGGGACGGTTTCGGTGTTGTGGTTCAGAATGTCGGGACGCGCGTCGAGAACCACATTCAAGGCGTCCCAATCGCCGCGAAAATCCGGGATAAGCACTTCCACTTTGCAACCGGGCACGCGCCGGCGAATTTCCTCGATGGTGCGGGCGAAGATGTGCGCGCCGCCGTCGGCTTGATCATCGCGGTTCACGGAAGTTACAACTGCATAACGCAGGCCCATGCGCGCCACCGCTTCCGCCACCCGGAATGGCTCGTCCTCATCGGGTGGCCCCACGGGCTTTCCGGACGGCACCGCGCAAAAACCGCAGGCACGCGTGCAGATGTCGCCGAGGATCATGAAGGTCGCCGTTCCGTGCTCCCAGCATTCGCCCATGTTGGGACAGCGGGCGCTCTCGCAAACCGTGTGCAGATCCAGCGTACGCATGATGCGCTTCAAATCCTGATAACGCTCGCCTCCGAAAAACTTGACGCGCAGCCAGTCCGGACGCGGGTGGGCGTTCGGCAGCACCGGTGGGATCGAAGGCGGATTCGAGATGATATGGAACGGGGAAGCCATTTCGTGCGCTCGAAACTATTATTTTACGCGGTTCTCCGGCGGCGCACAAACGCGGATTGGCGGTGAAAGAGCCTGGTCACATCGAATCCCATTGGCGAGTCTGAGGTTCATGAATGAAGAGTGGAGGGAAGAAGTGAGCAGGAAGACTCAGAACAGGCGCGGCTGGCGGCGGGGCAATTCGCGGCCAAAATATTCGTAGGCGCGGGGCGTTGCGACCCGGCCGCGGGGAGTGCGGTCGATCATGCCGATTTGCATGAGGTAGGGCTCGTACATCTCCTCGATGGCGTCTTCTTCCTCGGAGAGGACCGCGGCAAGCGTTCCGAGGCCCACCGGGCCGCCGGCGTATTTGTCGAGCAGGGCGAGCATGAGGTTACGGTCCACTTCATCGAGACCGATTTCGTCGACGCCGAGCATTTGCAGAGCTTCCTGGGCGACGGAGCGGGTGATTTTTCCCGCGGCGCGAACTTCGGCGAAGTCGCGAGCGCGGCGGAGCAGGCGATTGGCGATGCGCGGAGTTCCGCGGCAGCGGCGGGAGATCTCTTCCGCTCCGCCTTCCTCCATCGGGATATTCAGAATTTTCGCGGAACGGTGAATGATGATGAGGAGATCTTCGGGCTGGTAAAAATCGAGGCGATGCACGATGCCGAAGCGGGAGCGCAGCGGCGCGGTGATCAAACCAGCGCGAGTCGTGGCTCCCACCAGCGTGAAGTGGCCGAGGGGGAACGGATGAATTCGCGCGCCGGGGCCCTGGCCGATGATGAGGTCCACTCGGAAATCCTCCATCGCGGGATACAAAACTTCCTCGACGGCGGCCTGCAAGCGGTGAATTTCGTCGAGAAAGAAAACTTCCTTGGCTTCAAGAGAAGTGAGAATCGCGGTGAGATCGCCCTTGCGCTCGAGCAGCGGGCCGGCGCTGGTCTTGATGGGCACGTTCAATTCGTTGGCGATGATTTGCGCCAGGGTCGTTTTGCCGAGCCCCGGCGGACCGTAGAGCAGAACATGATCGAGCGCTTCGCCACGGGTGCGGGCGGCTTCGATGGCGATGGCGATGTTTTCCTTGACGCGCTTTTGGCCGATGTATTCGTCGAGGCGCTTGGGGCGGACGCTGGCTTCGATGCGCGCATCTTCGTCCAGAGGCTGGCCGGACAAAATGCGCTGCGGGTGTTTCTCGGGCATCATGCGCCTTGCGGTTCCGTCGGACATTTTGTTTTGCCCACCAAACTAACCGATGCCATCCTGAGGCGAACCGGAAAGTTCGCCGAAGGACTTCAATCACTAAGGAACAACGCACGGCAGCAGCGAGCTACGACTTCCTGCGCTGAGATCCTTCGTCTATCCTTATCGGATAGACTCAGGATGACAACACGGAACTAAGACGTTCGTGCTGCGCGTCCCTTTGGAGCGCTCAAAGTTTGCAAAGCGCCGCGCAACAATTTTTCAAAATTGGCGGCGCCGGCTTCGCGTCTGGCTTCCGCAACCGCGCTCTCGGCGGTGCGCGCCTCGTAGCCGAGATTCACCAGCGCGGAAAGCACGTCGGCCTCCACTCCCGCAGGAGAGGAAGGGGCAGGTTTCTCCGCGGCTTCCACCGCTACCGCGTCGAGTTTATCTTTCAGCTCGACGACAATGCGCTCGGCGGTTTTGCGGCCGACACCGGGGATGCGCGTCAACCGAGCCAAATCGCCGGAACGGATAGCCGGCACCAGCTCTTCCACGTTCATTCCGGACAATATTTTGAGCGCCAGTGTAGGGCCCACGCCGGAAGCGGAGAGCAGCAGCTCAAAGAAATGTTTCTCGCGGGAGGAAAGGAAACCGTACAGCGCGAGCGCGTCTTCGCGCACATGCGTGTGGATGAGCAGGGTGACTTCGGTATGCAGCTCGCCGAGCGTGGCGTAGGTCGAGAGAGGCACCTGCACGAGGTACCCGACGCCTCCCACATCCACGAGCACCTGGTTCGGCCGTTTGCCGGCAAGCCTTCCGCGAAGCTGGCCAATCATCGGAGTCGAGTATTGCCGCCTTTTCTTCGCCTGTCAACGCGGAGTGGAGTTTCGTAGTGTTGTGAAGTACATTTCGAGATGGAACCGTGGCGATTGCGCGAGGAGAAGAGGATGGACCCGCTCGGTGGAAAAATCGAAGGGTATTATTCGCAAGGATGGGAGCAGCGGCGGCTTTCCGAAGGGCAGGGTGAACTCGAGCGGCTCCGCACGCAAGCGATACTCGCTCGCGAGCTTCCGCAGGCGCCGGCCGTGGTCTATGACATTGGCGGAGGCGCGGGGGTTTATTCCTTTCCGCTGGCGCAGCAGGGCTACGAGGTTCATCTGATCGATCCCGTGGAACTACACTTGGAGCAAGCGCGAGCTCATGCTGCTACCTCCGGCATTGGGCTGGCGTCGATTACGCTGGGTGATGCCCGCAAGCTGGACATACCCCCGGCCAGCGCCGACGCCGTTCTGCTGCTCGGGCCGCTTTACCATCTTACGGAGCATGCGGATCGCATGAGGGCGCTTCGCGAAGCTTTCCGCATCCTCAAACCCCCGGGAATTCTCTTCGCTGCCGCGATTTCGCGTTTCGCGTCCTTGATCGACGGGCTCAGAGAGGGGTTTTTCGGGGACGCCGAGTTCAGGAAGATCGTTGCAGCTGATCTCGCTTCGGGACAGCATCGCAATCCAGTGAACCACCCGGCGTATTTTACGACGGCCTATTTTCACCGCCCGGAGGAATTGGCGGGCGAAGTTCAGAACGCAGGGTTTTGCGATGTGCGAATCCTTGGAGTGGAAGGCCCGGCGTGGAGCGCGAAACGATTCAGCGAGGCCTGGAACGACGCCCCGCAGCGGGAAAAACTGATGGAGTTTCTCTCGCTGATCGAACAAGAGCCTTCGATAGTAGGGGCGAGCGGTCACCTGATGGCGATCGCTAAGCGGCCTGTTTAAGGCGCTGCCAAAATTCTCAGCGGTCGTAGCGGCCCATTAGTTCCGCCTGCACGAGGATGTGGCCCTGCATGGCGCGCTCGAGATCGGATTTCCTTGCGCCGGATTTCAAGTCGAGTTTCGTGTCAAGCGCGTAGACCTTGAAGAAGTACCGGTGGGGTTTACCGGCCGGCGGACAAGGACCGCCGTAGCCGATTTTGCCAAAATCGTTCCGGCCTTGCCGGGCGCCGCTCGAGAGTTGCTCCTGCTTGGCCACGCCTTCCGCGAGCTCGCGCGCGTTCGCCGGCAGGTCATAGATCACCCAATGCACCCAGGTGCCGACCGGCGCGTCGGGATCATCCATGATGAGCGCAAAGCTTTGTGTCTTGGCCGGCGGATCCGTCCAGGTCAGTTGCGGCGAATCGTCAGGACCATCACAGGTAAATTTTTGTGGGATCGCGCCTCCGGCCGAAAATGCGGTGCTAACAATTACAAAAGACACGGAGCCTCCTTTCGCTGGTGGAAGGAAGAGCGCGCAGAGCAGCACGACTGAGGAGAGGGGAGCGGCGAGCGTTCGCGCGAATCGTGACGGGGTGGACAGGCCCAGGGTCTTATGAGTCATGCGCATGCGAGCGACCTGTCAGGTACCAAGGACACACCTCGACTCGCGAAGAGACCCACCAAACCGATGCGAGGAAAGCGATTAGCCTTCACCGCCTTCGTCGCCCGGCTCGAGAGCGCACGAGTGCCAAAACTCGTCGTGCGCATGAGAAGCGCAGAACCAGCGCTCGCACTGTTTGCAGAACAGGGTCGCGGAGGAATTGCAGGGTTCATCCAAATGCGATACGCCTTCGCAAAGCGGCTTGGTTCTCGCGCTGGGATTTTCTTTGGCCGATTGTGCCTTCATGACAGCACCTTTGGCGACATTCTACTCCCGCTGGGCCCGGAAGGGGATGGCCAAGCGATCCGCGGGGTCCCAAATCGCAAAAAGAAGAAACCCCCCTGAGGATGCAGCTGTCTGTTTCCGCAGGAGCAGTTACAGAAATGGACATATTCCGCGTCATCAATCTTGCAATTCACTGGTAGTGGCGGAAAATGGAACTATTCAGCTGTTAAAGCTTCGTGGAAAGGCTTGGGACGTGGAGAGTACGAGTGCTCCTGTGGGGGGCCATCGGATTATTGTCGGTGCGGCGCTGGCACTTATCGTTCTTCACGTCGCCCTGCTGCTTGCTGCCCCGCGCCCCTACGTCTTGTCCCTGCTTTCGAACCTGATCCAACTGGCGGGTGCGTTTGTCGCGTGTGCAGCCGCCTCTCAGGCTGCTGCGCGTTCTGTTGGATTTGTCAGGCGATTTTGGCGGCTGCAAACAGCCGCTTTTTTTATCTGGGGCATAGCCCAGGCGCTTGCGACTTTCTATGACAGTGTCCTGAACAGGCCTACCAACACGGCGTGGCCGAGCGACATCCTGTTTTTTCTCTGGATGGCGCCGGCCTTCCTCACGCTTTTCTTAGATCCAAACAAAGATCCCGAGAAGAGTGACTGGCAGCAGTGGCTGGACCTTACTCAACTGGGGATACTATTAGCATCAGCTTATCTATTCACATTTGAAGTCCCGGCCCATTGGCGAAGCAGAACCGTGTCTCTCGCGGAGTTGAGCTTGATCGTCGAGCCGACGCGCGACGCTTTGCTTGTTACTTCGTTTGCGTTTCGAGCCTTCGGCGCGAAATGCACGGCAGAGCGCTCCCTGTACGGCAGGATGGCGTTCTTCTTCCTGGCCTACGGCGTCGGCGACTTCACGTTCTTGTTCCTTCAGGGCTTCGCAGGATTGCGCACCGGGACTCTGTGGGATCTATGCTGGAGTCTCCCTTTCGCATTGGGAACCGTTCTCATAGCTACGTCGCCGCGACTGTCTCTTGAGGACCTGAAGTCCGCGCCGGAGTCTCAAAAAACTGGCTCGCCAAGGACCGGAGTTCTCTTGAAGGTGGTTCCGCTCGTCTTTCCGCTGGTGGTCCTGCTGATGGCAGCCCATATTGCCGAAGAACAGCTCGGCCTTGCAGTCGCCGCGGTGCTGGCCTCCTTCGGTTGTTCAAGCGCCAGCGTCCTGTTGAGCGAACGCCAACAGGGCAAATACGCCCAAGAGCTGGAAGAGAAAAACGCGCTGCTGCGCTCGATGTTCGAGGGCTCGGGTGACGCCATCAGCGTGAAGGATCTCGAAGGCCGGTATCTATATGTCAATCAGTCGCTCGCCGATATATACCAAACCCCGCCTGAGCACATAATTGGAAAAACAGTTGGACACTTTCTGGACCGGGCTGCCGCTCAGCTGCTGTTGGAGCACGATCGTCTCGTCATCTCGACCGGGCAGACAAAGGCCTTTGAATACCCTACCACCGACGGGCAAACACGCGTTTTCCTGACAACAAAGAGCCCTATTCGCGATTCCAGCGGAAAAACCATCGGCGTGATCACCATGAGTCGCGACGTTACGGAACACCGCGCCATGGAGGAACGCTTGCGCCAATCACAGAAAATGGAGGCCATCGGGACGCTCGCGGGAGGAGTTGCGCACGACTTCAACAACATCCTGATGGTCATCAGCGGCTACAGCCAGGTACTGATCGACGCACTCGGCAAAGAACCAAAGCTCCGCAGCCACGTGGAACAGATGCAAAAGGCGGGTGAGCGTGCCGCGTCGTTGACGCGCCAACTGCTGGCGTTCAGCCGGAAGCAAACTACCCAGCCCGAACCTCTCAATCTGAACGGCGTGGTCTCCGGAATGGAAAAAATGCTGCATCGTCTGATCGGCGAGAACATCGCGATTACGACAAAGCTGGCGCCAGACCTGGGCACCGTGAACGCGGACGCCGGGCAACTCGAACAAGTTATCTTGAATCTGGCGATAAACGCACGCGATGCCATGCCCCAGGGAGGCCAACTCGCGCTCGAGACGAAAAATGTTAACCTCCCGGCGGGCGAGGCGAGTGAGCCGGGCGCGCCCCAGAAGGGACCCTACGTGCAACTGGAAGTGAGCGACACGGGTGTGGGTATGGAACCCCAGGTCCAAACGCACATTTTCGAGCCCTTCTTCACCACGAAGCCGCTCGGCAAGGGCACTGGCCTGGGTCTCTCCACGGTCTACGGTATCGTGGAACAAGCCGGCGGCCAGATCACTTTTACAAGCGCTCCCGGTGCGGGCACATCGTTCCGGATCTTGCTGCCGCGAATTTCTTCGCCGCAGTCCGCCAAAGCAACTTTGGAGGGCGCCGCGGATATCTATCACGGCGCGGAAACCGTGTTGCTGGTCGAGGATGACGCAGCCGTTTGCGAGTTGGTTCGCGCCGTGCTGACGTCGCACGGATACAAGGTTCTCACGGCACGCCACCCAGAGGAGGCGCAGACGATTTGCGCGGGACTTTCGAATGGAATCGAGCTGCTCCTGACCGACGTGATCATGCCAGGAATGAGCGGAGCGGAACTCTTCAAGCGGGTCACACAGCAAAATCCGAGCATGAAGGTGCTGTTCATGTCGGGCTACATCGATGATTTCGTGATTCGTCAGGGCGTTCAGGAGAAGGAAGTGGCCTTCTTGCAAAAACCGTTCTCGCCGCTGAGTCTGGCGAAGAAGGTCAGAGAAGTCCTGGATGGTTTGCGAGTCTCTTGATCTGCTGCGGCGCTCCTAGCGCCTGGTGCGGTCCTTGCGAACTGCTTCATCGATCAAAGCGTCCAATTCACTTCGAGTCAGCGTGACGCGATCACCCGCAATTTCCGAGGTGTCTCTGGTTACGGGGAGTTCCGCGCCGCCGCCCGGCGGAGGAGAGACAAAATACCGGGAACGCGCGGCCATCAACTTGGCCACCTCCCGGCTGGAAAGTAATTTGGAAGTGCCCGCGCTCTCGGCAGCCAAGGTGATTTTCGCGAAGTGCTCGATGGTCTCCATGCGGAAAAACGCGGTAAGCAAATCCGTTCCGCAGGTGACGGCGCCGTGATTAGCGAGCAGTAAAGCATCGTAGTGAGGCACAAAGGGTTCGAGAGCCGCGCTAAGTTCAGGCGTTCCCGGAGTGGCATAGCGAACCAGGGGGATCTGGCCCAGGCCGATGATCACTTCCGGGAGCAAAGCCTGATCCAGGGCGCGTCCTGCGGCGGCAAAACCTGTCGCGGTGGGCGGATGAGCGTGACAGATGGCGTTCACGTCGGGGCGCATCCGGTAAAAAAGCAGATGCATGGCCAGCTCGGACGAAGCCTTACGTTCACCGGAAAGCTGGCGCCCGTCTGGATCCAAAATAACCAAATCTTCCGGCACGAGCATGCCTTTGTTCATGCAGGTGGGCGTCGTCAGAATGCGCCCGCTATCGAGCCGCACCGAGAGGTTTCCTTCGCAGGCGACTATGAATTCGCGTTCGTACATCCAGCGCCCGACGGCGCAAATATCGGCACGATGCGACTGCTCGGACTTTCCGGGTTGAGGAGAGAGAGCTGCTTGAGCCATGTGCGCGTCTCCGCTCTGGCGGGGCACCAGAACCGCGGAGCGGAAGGATACACATTTTGGGCCGGGTGCGCCAGCAAAAGAAAAGCGGAGCCCGTCCACGGTAAAAATCCGTGGGGTGGACTCTCCGCGCGATCGCACAGGAAGGTGCGCGGGCGTCCACCCCGGTCGGGATAACTCAGAACGAATACTTCAAAGAGAACTGGATGAGCCGCGGATTGCCAATTGTCGAGTTGATCTTTGCCAGCGAACTTGGGTTTGCGACGTCCGCGGCCGCCGGATTGGCGAACGAAGGATGGTTGGTCAGGTTGAGAAACTCGGTCCGGAACAGCACGCTTTGCTGTTCGCCGATGCGAAAGGTCTTGCCAATCGACAAGTCCATGTTCGCCTGATGTGGTCCAATGAAGCAATTGCGAGGAGCGTCGCCAAAACCCGTCGAGCCATCCGGCCCGACTATGGGCGCCCGCGTGAAGGCGTTAAAGTCGACAAAGTGATTTAGCCGCGACTCATCGCTCCCCGGGGTGACAGCGTTCCCACAATTGCGTCCAGAAGCGAAACCCGGCGTGAATGACGTGCCGCCGTCCAGTTGTAAGGCGGTGCCTCCGCCGGAATCCAGAACCGAGAAAGGCGCACCCGATTGCACCGTGAGCACACCGCTGGTCTGCCAGCCACCCAGCGCCCGCCCCATGATTCCGCCCGTATTTTTGTAGAAAGGCAGTTCATATACGAAGCTGGTGATGGAGCGATGCCGGTGATCGAAATCCGAGAGGCCGCGGGAGCCGCGCGGATTGTTCTGATCGTTGAAAAAGCTGACAAACGCGACGCTGACCGTTGAGTCGTCGTCGATCGATCTGGAATAGGTGTAGGCGCTCTGGAGATACAGGCCCCCGGCGAAGTGATGCGCAACCGTGAGCTGCATGGAATGATAGATGGAGTTGGCAATAGGGGAGAAAGCCTCGAACCCGGAAGGCCCAAGGGGTTGGAAAGGCGCCCTTGCCGTGGCGTTGGCGGTCGTATTTTGCGTAATGGTGAATTTCTGTCCGTTTTGCGCGGTCAATGTAATCGGATTCTGAGGACTAACCAGGTTGGCCTGGTCGGGATCGTAAGTCACGCGCAGATGCGTGCCCTTGGTTCCCACGTAGCCGACCGAGACGAACCAGTTTTTTCCCAGGTCGCGCTGCACGGACAGGTTCCACTGCTGGGTCGTTGCCGAGATCCAGTGGAGCGGGATTGCGAGAGCACCGAAGCCGTTGACATTGCCCGGACCAAATACCGGCGACTGGGTCGTGTCGTTTGTGGGCAGACCGGTCTTGCTATTGACAAAGCCCTGAAAGAAGGAAGGGGTTGGCACAAAGTTGGCGCTCACCACGCCCGGACCGGGGATCAACGCCGCGCCGCTGCAATTCTGATTTGCAAAGAAGAGGCAGGACAAACTTCCCGCTGGCAGCCCGAAGGGAACGCTGACGACTAAAAAGGGAGGGTTAAAGGACAAGTTGTCCACGGCGCCTATGTCTTCCCGATTGGCGTAAATGCCGTAGCCGCCACGGACCACTGTCTTGTTATTGCCGAAAAGGTCGTAGGCGAAGCCGATGCGCGGTTCCGGGACGGTGGCGTAATCGTTGCGCAGGGCAGTGCGGTTAAGGTTCCCGGTGAATCCGGGAATCTTGAACCGGCTGACGCAGGAGGGATACACGAAAGGCTGCCCGGTCGGCGCCGCCGTCGTATCCACATTGGCGATTTGGCAGAGCTCGTCATAGGGCGCGCCGACGAACTCAAAGCGAAGACCGAGGTTCAGCGTCAGGCGCCTGGTCGCTTTATAGTCGTCCTGGGCAAACAAGGCATAAGCGGGGAGGCGGTAGTCGTGGTTGGCTGCGCCACCACTGCCCAAAGCCACCTCGGGGGCGCCCAGCAGAAAATTTTGAAAATCCGTCAGATTCTTGAAAGGGGCGCCGGGAACGAAGAACACCAGAGGATTGCCGATAACGTTAAGAGTTCGGCGAAGGCTGGTGTGGTCCAGCTCGCCGCCGAACCGGAAGGTGTGCGGCCCGCGTGTCCAGCTCACTGTGTCTTCCACGACGAAGGAATCCGAGAGCTCGAATTGACCGCTGCCGGGAAACGGACCAAACGCAAAACTCCCGAGCTGGAAGCGGTCGATTCCCAGGCTGCCGCCGGGCTGGACAATGCCCAGTTGCGCTGCGGTAGCTGTGTTTTGGCCGAGCAGGTCGTCACGGATGATGTTGACGCCGAAGCGGAACTCGTTCGCCATACGATTGTTGAAGATGTGGGTCTCGTTGATGCTGCCGAAACGTCCGCGCAGCGGAATCGTAAGCGGAAAATTCAGATTGCTCGCGGACGCCGGGCCGCCGGTCTGAACCTGGAAGGAATCAGCGCCGAACGGCTGAAACCTCTCGGAGTCGGACCAGAAGAAGCGGAACGCCAGGCTGTCCTTATCCCCGCGGAAATGGCGGTCCCAGTTGACCAGGAACTGATTCTCTGTGAATTTCCCAACAGCGGCGAGCGTCAGCGTGCCGGTATTCACGTTACCGGCATTGTCGAGCCCCGCGGTGCCCGGCACGGTGGGAAAGAGGAAGGGACCGCCGAACTGATTGCTCTGTGCATTCAGAAGCTTCACCGCCACCGGATCGAGATTAGTCACCCCGGCTGGGAGACATTCGGGAAAAAAGTACTGATCAATGTGGCCTGGTCGCGCTGGGTGGGCAGCACCGGGATGGTGGCATTGGTGAGAGTTCCCGGCGAGCCGCCAGCGCGCTGTCTCGAGCCTTGATAATTTACGTAGACGTAACCAAGCTGCGCGTTCCGGCCAACCGGGCCGCCTCCGTCTGCCCCGAAAATGTTTTGCTGTATCCGGGGCCTGGGTTGGCGGGTGCCGCTGCCGGCGCCGTTGAGGAAGAAGTCATTCGCATCAAGCTCGGTGTTGCGAAAAAACTCCCAGGCATCGAAATGGTACTTTTTTGCCCCGCTTTTCAAGACGGCGTCGATGTTACCGCCTCCATTGCGGCCTAGTGTGGCGTCGTAAAGGCTGGTGGAGACCTTGAATTCCTCGATCGCGTTAGCATTCGGAATGGGGGTGAAGGTTAACTCTCCGCTGGCGAAATCGGCGGAAGAGATTCCTTCGATCGAGTAGTTATTATTGGTTTCTCGCTGGCCATTCACCTCGATCCTCGCGGTGCCGCGTCCCAAGTCGCCGGCATTGTTGATATCCGAAGACGCACCCGTCGAAAGCGCGAGCAACTGCTGAAAATTCTGAGTCGGGAGAGGAAGGGTGGAAACCGTTGTAGAATCGAGGGCTTCCCCCGTTGCCGCATTCGCCGTATTGATCGTGGCGACTTCCGCCGAAACGGTCACCGTCTCGGTCGCTTGGGTCACTTTCAGCGCGGCCGTCATCCGCGTGGTTTCCGTCACGCGCACCAGAACGCCCGTAAATTTCGTCGTGGCAAAGCCTGCTGCGCTCACCCCGACGGAGTAAGAACCCACCGGGAGAAGAGTGGCAGTGAAGGAGCCCGAAGAGTCCGTTGTCAGATCCCGGACGACCTGGCTTGTCGCTTCGCTCACAATCTCAACCTTGGCGCTGGCAATCAGCCCTCCGGACGGGTCCTGAACGATACCGGTGATCGCACCGGTAGCACCACCTTGTGCTAACGCCAGGCCAGTCGAGCAAGCGAAGATACTAACGACTATAACGAGCTTCGCGAACGTGGACATTTGCCCCCCTTTGTCCGCATTGGATTCAAATTGGATGACAAAAGCTTCAACCGGAATTTCCGTTTTGAGCTTCCCCTTCGCCGGAGAGCCTAGCCCTCCTGTTCCGTCGTGTCAACCGCAAGTCGCGCTGGCCCCTTCGGGGTGGCAGCTGTTCTGGTTTCGCCCGCCCGGGAATCCGGCGCACCCTCAAGGTCAGATTTCAGGTTTAGCTCGTGAGCGCTCGGAACGCAACCAGGGGGGATGTGTGGCGACGAAGCAGACTCGCGGAAGAAGGAACACGCTTCGGGGGCGCTAAGGGCAAGCGCCGCGGTACTCCAAAGGGATACGGATTCTCCAAGGGAGAGCCAGCCCCCGAGGCGCAATCACGGAAACTGCACTAGGCGTAAATGCCGCGGAGTTTCAGGGCGCTGGCGACCCGATCGATGGCCAGCATATAGGCGGCGATGCGATTATTGACTTTGTGGAGCTGGGCGTAACGCACGACTTCGTCGAAAGCGTTGTCCATCACATCGAAGAGGCGTTCATTCACTTCGCTCTCGCGCCAGAAGAAGCCCTGGCGGTCCTGCACCCATTCGAAGTAGCTGACGGTTACGCCGCCGGCATTGCCAAGAATATCGGGTACGGTGAACACGCCCTTGGAGTCGAGAATGGCGTCGGCTTGCCAGGTCGTGGGGCCGTTCGCACCCTCGCAAAGAACTTTGGCCTGGACCTGGTTGACATTTTTTTCCGTAATCTGGTTTTCTATGGCCGCGGGGATGACGATGTCGCAGGGCTGGAAGAGAACATCGCGGGCGGCCATCTTCGTTCCACCGCCGGGAAAATCCTGGAGCGGTTTCTTCTGCGTGTAAACCCAGTCAATGGCTTTGGGAACGTCAAAGCCCTTCTCGTTGTAGAGCCCCCCGCCGATATCCGCAAGCCCGATGATTTTGTAGCCTGCTTTCTGCATGAGGTCGGCCGCCATGGAGCCAACATTCCCGAAACCCTGAACCACCACGCGGCAGCCTTCCTTCTTCATGCCGAGCTTGGCGAGCGCCTTATCGCAACAGATCATGACGCCCCGACCCGTGGCTTCGCGCCGGCCACGTGATCCGCCGAGTTCGATGGGCTTGCCCGTAACAACCGCTGTCGTAGCCTGCCCAACGTGCATGGCGTAGGTGTCCATGACCCAGGCCATGGTCTGTTCGTTCGTACCCACGTCGGGCGCGGGAATGTCGCGCTCCGGCCCCAGCCAATCCGCGAGCTCGGCGGTGTAACGGCGGGTCAAGCGCTCGAGTTCACCGCGGGACATCTTGCGCGGGTCACAGATAATGCCGCCCTTGGCTCCCCCAAACGGAATGTTCACGACCGCGCATTTCCAGGTCATCCAGGTGGCCAGCGCGCGCACTTCGTCGAGGGAAACGTCGGGAGCAAAGCGGATTCCGCCCTTGCCCGGTCCGCGCACCGTTGAATGAATGACGCGGTAGCCGATGAACACTTCGAGCTGTCCGTTGTCCATCCCGACGGGGATGTACATGGTGATTTCCTTACTGGGATATTTCAGATAGCGGTAAATTCCCTGCTCGAGGCCGAGTTTGTTCGCGGCGACTTCAAAGCGTGCCTCCGCGTTCTGGTAGACATTCATTTCTTCCGGTGCGGGGGCTTGCGACATGCGGAAATCTCCTTTGAAAACGTGCTCCTGATTCGCGCGGAGGCGATCTTCAGTTCGCGTTTCGGCCCGCGAAGAATGCGCAGGCGACACATGTGAGGCCAAGAGCGGTGAGTTTCGGCGGGGCTTCCCGTTAACCGCGACCTTGGGAAGACCAACCCGCCGGAGCTGCCATTTGGCCGGGTGGTCAGTATACGAACCTGCATCTCGCTCTGCAAGTAAGCAGGGAAATGCGGGATCGAAGTCTACCGCGGGCTCGGCCATGCCAGAGGGGGCAGGAGGAGGCGAGAGAAAAACAAAATCGAATTATTGCAAGCGAAACTGAATCGTGATCGTGAGATGCATGGGGACGAACTTGCCGTCGAGCGTCGCCGGCTGATACTTCCACTGATGCAATGCGTCCATTGCGGCTTGATGGAGCAGAGTTGGACCGGAGAGCACTTTCATGGTGGTGACGCGGCCGTCTGCGTCGATCAAGGCATCGACTTTGACGTCTCCTGAAACGTGTTGGTTCCGTGCAAGTGATGGATAAACCGGTGGCACAGAAGCAAGGAGTTTGGCCGGCTTGACGTCTCCACCCACTGGAAGCGGCGCAACGGGCGCAGCCGGCTCTTTCACGCTGCCCGAGACTAGATCGCCACCCATCGAATCGATGTTCGGCACAGCTTGTTCATTACTCAACGTAAGGCCTGGATCGTTATTTACACTGTCCTTCGATCCAACCTGGCGATTGACCTTTGGCGCCGCTAGATGGACTTTGCCGAGAGAATGCTTGACTGGCTGGGGCTTGGGTTCGGTTTTCAATTGTGCCAGCGAGCGCGACTGGACAGGCGTGGAAGCGGGTTGCACAACCCTGGAGGCCGCAGAGGTACCCGCATCAGTGGACTTTGAGTTTTCTAAGACGGGAGCCGGCTGAGATGCCGCTGCTGGGGCCGGAAATTCCACTGCGCTCATAACCGTACTCGCCTGAGCCGTCGCAGGCTTTGCCGGGAGCTGCTGCGCGGGAGTTGAGAGGACTTCTGCGGCTACCGGGCTGGGTGCGGCGACCGTAGAATTCTGCGAACCACCCTGCTGCTTCAGATACCAGAAGCCGCCCGCTGCCAGCAGAATAATTCCCGCGGCGGTTGCCCCGATTCGCATTCCGTTGTTTGAGCGGCTTGGAGTTCGTTCAGGGCTGCTCGAAATCTCGTCCATGGGCAACTTCGAGCCAAACGAAGGAATTCTGAGCTCGGGCACGTACGCCGCTTCCACGGGAGCGACAACTTCGGGAGCGGGTTCGGAAATTTCGAGTTTTTCGACTGAGAGCTTGGCCTTTGCCCTCTCGATTAGATCCTGGGTTGATGCGGGTGCGATGGTATTTCTCGCCAGCGGTTCAAGCCATGCCGGGATCTTGATATCTTCCTCATCGGGTGCCGCGCTTGGAGCGGTAGAGGCGTCTCGCACCGTCGAAGTTTCGAGAGACGGCGCGGTTTCCGTTTGGGAAATTTCGATGATCTTGGAGGCAATTTCAGAAGCAGATTCGCTCTCAACCGGAGCTGCATCGAGTGGGGTCGGCTCGCTCTTGCCGCCCTCGGCGCCGGGGAACAGCATTGAAGACAATTGCTCTTGTAGCCGGGCGGTGTGCAGCTTGATAGCTTCCGAAGATTCAGGCTCCCGTTCCCATTTTTTCTCTGGCGACGTAGAAGGTTCAAGAATGCTGGCGCTGACTTCTGGGGAGGTCAACGCGGGTGGTTCGTCTTTCACGATTTGGAGTTCCACTGGCTTCAAGACAACCGGCTCAGGCGTCGTTGGAGCGAGAACTGCCGAAGGAGCGGGAAGCTCCACAATGGGAGAAAGTGCGGGTGGTGCTGCGGGAGAGACAGTCTCCACCGGTGACGGCACGGGGGCGACAATCGCCGGAGGTGCGGGGGGAGCCATACCGCTGGGGGGAATTGCCGGAGGCGCAACGCGAGAGACAGTTGTCGCGGGTGATGGCACAGCTGGCGCAGGGCCGATGCGGTCGTTGGGGAACCTCATCCCCCAGAAGCCCACGACAGGCTCGGTAAATTCCAGTTCGATGTACCCGCTCACGTTGCGGTAATTTTTGGACTTGACGACCTGGCAGACTACTTCCTTTTTCGTTTTTTCGTTGGTCAGGAAAAGAAGCTGTCCGGGTGAGAGAGTCGCCGAAAGGCGAATCACCGCGCCATTCGAAAACACCAGCACGGTTTTGGAGGTCTCGGAGAAAGGTTCGCGCTTGTTGCCGCCTTCCACGCTTCGAACACCGTTCACGGTAACGGAAACTTCGAGCGCCACAGGCTGCGTTTTGTTCGCGGAGTTTTCCGCCAACGTGGGCGCCACGGGAGGATTCGCCGGAACGGTCCCAGCAGTCCCGGTGCGTGCATCGGATTCTTTGACAATGGAAGACATGGCGAGCTCGCTTCAGAAACAGTAATTTTGCCCGGGCCCAATTCGGGCGGGCCTCCCCGTACTTCTATATAGTCGGCTGGGTGATAAAGGCCATCCATAGTACGCGCGTACTACGATGCCGATGGAAACACCTGTACGGAGGTTCAGGGCTGGAATTAGGCCTGCGGAGGCAACGGATGCTTGAATCGTTCGTCGATTTCGACTTGATATCCGGTGACAAGCTTGTTGGTTTCGTTGGCCATCCCGATGAGTGCCTGGAGCTCGTGAAACATGGCGTCGGACATGCCTTTTTGGCGTGCGGAAGAGGTGTGTGAAGCGACACAGTATTGGCACTGGTTGGTGACACTAACGGCAACGTAAAGCATCTCCTTGGTGAGGGGATCGAGCGCGCCGGGCGCCATGATTTGCTTGATGCTCTCCCAGGTGCGCTTCAGAGTGGCGGGATCGTGAGCAATGGCCTTCCAGAAATTGTTGATCCAGTCCGTCTTGCGAGTGGCCATGATGTCGTCATAAACGGCGCGGACTTCCGGGCTCGCGTCTTTGTATTCGATCAGTCCGAAGGTTGCCATGATCCTCTCCCTAGTGTGGTTGGTAGTTAAGATGATAAACGTTAGCAGCAGGCGCGCGCCGTCGCCAGCGAAAGCGGTGAATGCTCCAGAGTGCTATCGAAGCGGATCAATTGTGCTTCAGGAATTCGCCCTTGGTGCCGGTAAGCGAGTTATAGAGCGTCTCGATGAAAGCGTCGGTGTTGATGAAATCGCCGGACCACTTTTGCCAGGGAGCGAGGATTTTTTCCTGCTTCATCTGATCAAGCGTCTTGTGCGACTTGATGGCCTTGTCGACCACGGCAGACGTTTCTTTGAGCATTTTGACAAATTCGCGGACATCGCTGAGGTTGGAGAGCGCACCGTGGCCGGGAATGACCTTTACGTCCTCCGGCAACTGGGCGGTGGCTTTTTCCATTGCTGAGATCATGCCTTGAACGCTGCCGCCGCTGCTCACGTCGATGAAAGGGAATCCGTAGCGGACAAAATCGTCGCCCATATGCACCACATTATTTTTCGGAAAAAAGATGATGGAGTCGCCGTCGGTGTGTCCCGCGGGAAAGTGCAAGGCGCGAATGTCTTCTCCGTTGAGATGTACGGTGACATCGTGCTCGAAAGTGATGATCGGTAGCGCGACCTTCTCGGCGGGTTTAATCTCCATCTTGACGGAGCCGCCGTTGCCGGCCGCTCCCCCGCTCTCGAGGCGCTTGCGGACGTTGTCCTGCGCAATCACGGTGGAACCGGCAGTGCTGAAGGGCACGTTTCCGCCGGTATGATCGCCATGATAGTGCGTGTTGATGACGAAGCGCACCGGCTTGTCGGTGATGCCAAGATTCTTCAGCGCGGCCTGGATTTTGTCAGCCAGAGGGGCGAACTGGTCGTCCACGATGACAATTCCGTCTTCACCGACGGAAGCGGCGATGTTGCCGCCCTCGCCTTCGAGCATGTAAATGTTT
>Ga0210384_10002141_pt1 | contig 24757 bp, 28 predicted proteins | sample IncBWH2MmetaG_FD_160574 | JGI IMG/M metagenome (GOLD analysis project Ga0210384, IMG submission 160574) | Forest soil microbial communities from Barre Woods Harvard Forest LTER site, Petersham, Massachusetts, United States - Inc-BW-H-2-M | ecosystem: Environmental > Terrestrial > Soil >...
AAGTTGAAAAGCTTGCTGCGGAAGGTCCGGTGATGGTCTGTTCTTATCGTCGAGCACGCTCACCAGCACGCTCACGAGATTGACGTTCACTTTGATCTTGCCGCGCTCCTGGCTGGTCGCGGGAACCGGATCCGGACTGTAATCCCCTGGATTGACAGGCGTCGGGGGCAGCGTATTGGTCGACGTGGCAGCAGGACGCGTGGGCTGAGCAGGTTGCGCCCAGGGCGGCCGGTCAGGTTTCTCCTGGGAAGCGGCATTCCCGCTCGAGAAAAGGCCGGCTAGGAAGAGAAATGGGAGAACGTTGGTTGGCTTGCGCACCATGTAGTGACTAAGATGCAGATTTCCTCGCTGGGGCTTCCGCGGGCACGGGAGGAAGTTCGCCGTCTGCCCACACCGCGCCATCCTCGAAATACTCTTTTTTCCAGATGGGCACGGTGCGTTTGAGCGTGTCGATGGCGAAGCGGCAGGCATCAAACGCGGCCGGGCGGTGCGGAGAACTTACGGCAATGAAGACGCTGGTTTCTCCGATTTGCAGCCGCCCGAGCCGATGGGCCATTGCGACGCGGTGGATCGGGAATTTTGCGCGGATTTGTGCTGCTATCTCCCGCATTTTGGTGAGGGCCATGGACTCGTACGCTTCGTAATCGAGGTAAAGTGTGGGGCGCCCATGCGAATGGTTGCGGACACAGCCATCGAACGTAACCACGGCACCGTCTTCCGCCGCGCGCACGTGGTCGATAAGAGCGGCAGCGTCAATCGCTTCTCGCGTGAAAAAGACTTGATCGTCCTGGAGAGGCGCGGTCATGCGAACATGCGTCAACCTCCACTGACCGGAGGAAGAAAGGCCACTTCGTCGCCGGCATGCAGGGACGTGCTCCATGCGGCAAATTCCTGATTGCGCGAGGCGACCAAAGATGCGCGAAACTTAGCCAGCTCTGGCCGACGGCTTGCGAAGGCCGTGAAGAGCTGCTCGATCGTAGCGCCAGCGGCGATTTCCGCACAATCTTCGCCTCGGCCGGCTATTTCCTTGAGCCTGCCGAAGAACAGCACTTTGACGCGCACGGTTTGCGAAGCAACTGCCATAACAGAATTGTAACTCGCGAGCAAAGGCTCGGCTAGTGCAGCTATCGCTCGAACGTGTCGAGCCGGCCTAATCCAAAAATGTTCGTAGTTCAATAGCCCCTGGTAGGGGCGCAGCAGCGCTGCGCCCAAGCTTGGAAACTAGCGCTTTGGACTCTCATTCGCGGAGCGCAAGAAGGCACCAAGGAGAAGGTTTCAGAGAGGTCGCATAATTTGAACAATACGATGTCTTGACCGCAAAGCCATTGTTGCGTAGTCCTAGATGAGACGATAACGCTTGAAGAATCCCCTCAAGGTTCAAAAATGTGACGCATCTCACGGCAGAACGGAAGAGAAAATCATGAAAATACTCGTGACTGGATCGACGGGGCTCGTGGGAACGGCGCTAGTCCGCAAACTTGCTGGCGCGGGCCACACCGTTTGCCGGCTGATGCGGCCGGAAAGCGCAACGCGCGCCGGAACGAAAGATGGATTTGACGTCCCATGGAATCCTGCCACAGGAGAATTAGGCGGCGCCGGGGTGGGTGCTGACGCGGTCGTGAATTTGTCTGGCGCTTCCATCGCGGAAGGACGCTGGAGCGCGGAACGCAAATCCGTGTTGCGATCGAGCCGTGTGGACACAACGAGAGCGTTGATAGCGGCACTCGCGAAAATGAATGTGCGGCCCAGTGTATTGGTTTCCGCCTCCGCGATCGGTATTTATGGGAACCGTGGCGACGAGCTGCTCACCGAAGAAAGCGCCTCAGGCTCCGCCTTTCTCGCGAGCCTCGCGCAGGACTGGGAAGCAGAAGCGCTAAAAGCCGAGGCGCTCGGAATTCGCGTCGTCCTGGCGCGATTTGGAATCATTCTGGCGCGGCATGGAGGCGCCCTCGCGAAAATGATATTGCCCTTTAAAATTGGCGCAGGCGGAAAAATTGGCTCCGGCCGCCAGTGGATGTCCTGGGTGACGCTCGAAGACACCGTGGAGATTTTGCGTTTCGCCCTGGAAAACGCAGCGGTCCGCGGCGCTGTGAATGTGGTCGCCCCGAACGCCGTCACAAATTCCGAATTTACCAAGGCGCTGGCGAAAGCGATGCATCGTCCCGCGCTATTCCCTGCTCCAGCATTCGCGCTGCGGCTGGCGCTGGGAGAAATGGCGGACGCGCTGCTCCTATCTAGCCAGCGCGTCGCCCCGCAAAAATTGCAGCAGCTTGGTTATCGCTTTCTTCACCCGGATTTGCCCACCGCGCTTTCCGCCGTTCTCTCTGCAGGATAGTCTCTTCCTCCCTTCTAATTTCCAAGTGGCTGGAAACGGAAAAAACTGAAAAAGCCACGGTTCCAAATTGGAACATCCAAAATGTCGCCAGGTTTCGAATCGGGAAGGAGTCCGTTCTCATTTGAGGTGTGGAATTGCCCTGACACCCGCTAACGCGCAAGGCCACTTTTCGAAGAATCGGATAACTCTCTCAATCTGAACCAATTGCTGACTTAGAAACCAAATCGTCCGAGCTTGCTTTATCGAGTCTCGCACTTTTATTTCCCCTGGCCCTTCGCCTGCATCGCTGCGAAGTATGTGCCCCTTTCTTCTGCAAACAATAGACGACTACTCTTCGGCGGTTCGAGAAACAACTATTACAGCCTCGAGAGTCGCGTCATCTGCAACCGCGAAAGAAATTCGAAAGATTTGCCTTTCTGCAGCTCTCCTCACAGCGGGGGCTTGGACACTTGGCTGCGGCGGAGGAGGCGCAGGCTTCGTGGAGTCCCCGCCGGCACCTCCTCCATCCATCTCAGTAAGCGTTACACCGGCCAGCGGAACGGTCATGCTAGGCAACACCCAAGCCTTCACCGCGACGGTCCTGAACGCAACGGACACGGCGGTCGCCTGGAGCGTGAACGGCGTACGGGGAGGAACGTCCGCGACCGGGATGATTACCACGGCGGGAGTTTACACGGCGCCGGTTGATCTGCCCGTTCCCGCCGCAGTCCAAGTAACGGCCACGAGCCACGCCGACCCCGCAAAATTCGCGTCCGCCAATCTGGCGATCGCGAGCGATATCAGCCTGACGATTACGCCGCCGAGCGCAAGCGTCGAGCTGGGCGCAAACCAGCAATTCCATGCTCAGGTTTCGAGCAGCGGACACCCCAACACGTCCGTTCGTTGGAGCATGAACGGAGCCGCATGCCCCAGCGCATGCGGCACGGTGGACGCAAGTGGAAATTACACCGCGCCCCAGATTTTGCCCCAACCGGCAAAGGTTTCTCTTACGGCGCAGAGCGTGGCCGATCCCAAACGACAGGCTTCCGTGCCAGTCAGCATTACCAGCAATTTCTCGTTCCAATTGTTCGCGCCTTCCGCTGTCACGACAGGGGCCAGCGTTGCGGTCACCGCAACCCTGACACCAGTGCCGGGGTCGCATCCGAGCGGGGCTGTGACGTGGTCGTTATCGGGCGCGGCGTGCAGCGGAGCAACGTGCGGAACGCTCGTCCTGGGAGCAGCTCTCACCGGCGGCTCTGGCGTTATCACGAACACCGCGACATACATGGCACCGTTGACGGCGCCGTCGCCCAGCAGCGTGACAATCACTGCGACACCGCAAGCCGACCCTGCGAAAAGAGCGCAGGCCACGCTCGTGATTCAGACCGGCGTGAGCGTGAGCCTTTCTCCGCTGTCTGCGACACTCGCCGTGAATCACCGCATGACCTTGACGGTGCAGGTCACGGGAACTTCCAACACGAACGTAGCGTGGAGCGTGAACGGCGTGGCTGGCGGAAATACCACGGTCGGGCAGATCTGCGTGTTGGCGTCGAACCCCTGCCAAACGGTAACGAGCGGGAGCGCTTCGCATGTGGACTTCCTCGCGCCCGGGGCGCTTCCTCAGCCGAATCCGATAACCGTTCAGGCTGTGAGCGCCGCCGACTCCACAAAAAGCGCCAGCGCGCAAATCACAGTGATCAATCACGTCCTCGTGACCGTACTGCCGGGAAGCGCTACGCTCGCACCGCTCGCAGTCCAGGGATTTACCGCGACGGTGCTCGGCACCAGCAATCAGAACGTCATCTGGCAGATCCAGGGGACGGGATGTACGAGCGCGGGAATCTGCGGCACGATCAATACGAACGGCACGTACACGGCGCCGGGCAGTGCGCCAAATCCAAACGGCTTGCTGGTGATGGCTGTCAGCTCCGACGACACCACGCAATCGGGAACCGCGAACGTCACCATTTCGAGTGGCGCCGACATCGTCGGCTTGCATCCCGCGAGCGTCTACGCTGGCGGAGCCGACGGTTTTACATTGCGCGTGGACGGCGGCGGGTTTACAGCATCGAGCCCCGGGCCCGGCTCGGTTCTCCTGATCGGCGACACGCCACGCACCACGACGTGCACTTCAGCGATGGAATGCACCGCGCCCGTGACTCCCGCGGATGTCGCGGTGGCAGGCAATGTATCGGTACAAATCTTAAACCCGGACAGCTCGAGATCGAACGCAGTCTCTCTCGTGGTAGTCGCGCCCGGAACTTCGGATGAAGTGATTTCACTCACCAGCTCCGTGCCTGCAGTCACTGGAAAAGATATTGTCGTCGTGGAGCCCACCACGGCCGGCGTTTCCGTGCCCGGTGATGACGTGGACTTGAATATCGCCGCGCTGGGAGCCTTTTCCACCACAAACAACAGTTGCACGTTGGCCGGCAACCCGCTGGTTCTGACGCGTCCCGCAAGCGGAACTTCCACAACGGACGTCTGCCTATTTTCGCAGAGCGGCCTTGATACGAGCATGAGCTACACCGTTTCCGGCCCCGGGGACGTGGCGGTGATCTCGAAACAGCCCGCGGGACTCGGAATCATTCACCTTACATTGCAAATTCCAGCGGGCGCATTTCCCGGCGCGCGCACGCTGTTCATCCAAAACACGAATCTAGACAAGACGGCTGCGACCGGCGCGCTGGACGTTCAATGATCTACGCAAGGAGAACCACAATGAGTTATCGGCAACGCAGGCGATTTTTCTGGATCATGTTCCTCGGCGGGCTGGCCGTGGTCGCCCTGGCGGCGGCGTTGAGTGCCACAACGCTCTCGAAACTGCGCTTTGCGGAGCTGGCGCAAAAATCAACTGCAGTGGCGCGGCTGCGCTGTTTGAGCGCAGTCAGTCGTTGGGAAAACGGAGAGATCTGGACGGAGACGCGCTTTGAAGTGTTGGAGACGGAAAAAGGGCTGCTGCCAGGGCTGGTCAGCGTGCGCATGCTCGGCGGGCACGTCGAGGGCTTGCACTCGCGCGTGGAAGGCGTGCCTGTGTTTCGCCCCGGCGAAGAGGTTTACCTATTCCTGTGGGGAAGAGCAGGTGAGCCGTTCTCGGTGCTGGGTTGGTCGCAAGGAACATTTCGCATCGCGCAGAATCCGGAAACGGGCGCGGAAACGGTGACGCAAGATTCGGCGGCCATGCCGGTTTTCGATCCGCAAAAACAACATTTCCGCCGCGATGGAATTCGAAATTGGCCGGTGGTTTTATTTCAGGAGAAATTGCGTGGCGCTCTGATGCAACGGCGTTGGTAAAAACGAGGAGGAATTGAGAAGGAATCGAGGAGGAGCTGAGGAGGAACTCGATGCAAACGAAAGCACGCAAATTTTTTGCCACCGCGCTCGCGTCACTTTATGGTTTGTGTTTCGCCCCACTGGCACAGGCGTATGCCTTCAATGAACTCATTCCCGATGTGCGGCAACCGGCCTCGGTATCCGGCGGTTCGGCTTGTCCCGTGAAGGCGCATCGACTGACGGCGGCGGGGAGTATAACGGAACGGTGGAGCACTGCCTTGGGAACCGCTCCCGTAACGATTATTACGCTGGACCAGACGCCAACCGGAAGGCTAAACGAGATCGAGCAGGTCATCACAACTGCGCTGGGCGTGTGGACGGGAGTGAGCGGCACGACTCTGCTACCCGCTTCGCTCGCGCCGTTGACGCGTGTTGCCGCCGCGACTTCCTGCGGCTCCGACGGCGTGAACTCCATCTGCTTCGACCAGTCAGACTCGGCTTTCACGCCGGGAGTCCTGGCGTTCACCCGTGTCATCACTGCGGATAAAATCGGCACGCAACTCGGGAGCGGCCCGGCAGCGACGCAGTTCGGCCAGATACTTGACGCGGACGTTTATTTCAATCCCAGCGATTCGCAAGTGACCTTCGCAACTCCCACCGCGCTGCCCGCCAATCAGAAGGCTTACGACCTCGAATCCATTTTGACCCACGAGCTCGGGCATTCCTTCGGTTTCAGCCACTCCGCGGTGTGGAACGCGATGATGTATCCCTTCGCGCCCGCGCCGGGAACCATCACCGGGACGCGGCCGTCCATTCAGCAGCCCGACGCGCCACTCGGCGATGACGACCGCACTGGCTTGCGCGTTTTGTATCCCGATCCGGCAGACACGGTGCACACGGGATCGATCGCGGGGCGCATCGTGCCGGCGAACCCGCTGTCGTTACCCGGGGCGCCGCCCGGTGTGACGGGAATTTTCGGCTCCCACGTAGTCGCGGTGGATTCGACGAGTGGAGCGGTTATCGGAGCGACGATCGGCGGCTGGAGCTGCGCCGCACCCGGGCCGGCGCAGTTTGACGGAAGCTATAAGATCGACCGGCTGCCGGTGGGCCACAGCTATACGATTTATGCCGAGTCGCTCAACGGGGTTGTCGACCCCTCGCAAGTCTCGGACGCCACGGCAACGCTGTGCCGGAATTCAACGACGGACCCGGGCTGGCCGCCGCTGCAAGGATGCGTCGTCCCCGCAGTGAACGCAAGCTTCACCACGCGAACACGCCCAGGCCCTTGAGGGAGCTCATGGAAATGAGTTCGCAGTGATATTCAGGGGAAACCAGGAGTTGGTAGCGCTAACGGGAATCGAACCCGTATTTTAGCCTTGAAAGGGCTACGTGCTAACCGTTGCACCATAGCGCCACCGGGGTTGCGGAAATACACCTCAAGTTCGTATTTTACGGGCAATCCGGCAAATTAACAACGCGCCACAGCAAAGTAAGAAAAAGCCAGCGCTCAGCCCTGGCGGTCTTGGAATTCCTCGTGCCAGGCCATCTGTATGGCTTCGAGTTTCGATTCGTTCGAGGCCGCAGGATCGCCGGAGAATCCGGGAAGCTCGGTGATCCATTTGTACATGTCGGTGAAGCGCACGGTGAGGGGATCGGTGTCCGGAAATTTGTCCGTCAGCGCGATGGCGATATCTTCGATGGCGTTCCAGTCGTAAGTGGATGGCACGATAAGCTCCTTGGCGATTGAGAGTGACTGGTAATCAGTGACTGGTGGAGGACATTGCGCTCATCGGCAACAAGTCACCCGTCACGAGTCACCTGTTTTTCAGTGGTCGGCTTCCTTAGCGTAATTTTTGTTCCAGTCGGGAATTTCTATCACGATATCCGTGGTGCCATCGGGGACGGTCTGGCAGCCGAGTCGTGATTTTGGCGTGATGCCCGGCGCCTCGTCGAGCTCGTCCAATTCGGCGTCGGTGGCTTCGTTACAGGACTCGAGCCCTTCACGCACGACAACGTGGCACGTCGAACAAGCGCACACGCCGCCGCAGGCGTGGTCGAGGCCGGCTTTGATGCCCTCGGAGATGTCGAGGATGCTGCCGGGAATGCCATTGTGGCCGTAGGGAATTTTCGCCGGGTCGACCTCAATGGTTTTTCCGCTAGGAAGAAATGTCACTTTATATTTCTTCGTAGCGGGTTTGTATTTGACTTCTTCAATATAAGGGTTGCTGCCGCCCATTTTTCTCTCCTACTGCTGATCAACCTTGCTTGAGTCGGGCGCAACATGCTGCGCCCCCACAAAAAAATCAGACTTCCGCGAGCTTGCGGCCTTCGAGTGCCGTCGAAATCGCCGAATTCATGAGCAATTCCGCGAGGTGCTCGGTTGCTTGATTCAGCTCGTCGATGCGCTTGCGCACCAGTTTATAATCCGTCCCCACGGCCGATTCCTTGAGACCGGCAACCGCGGCATCGATGAGCGCGCGCTCTTCACGGGGCAACGCGGAAGATTGCGGATTCGCCAGTGCCTTCGCCGTGGCGGTCAAAATTGTTTCCGCTTCGGTGCGCGCCTCGATCAACTGGCGTTCGGCAAAATCCTGCTCGGCGTACTCGATCGATTCCTCGAGCATGCGCTCAATTTCCGTGTCGCTGATGCCGTAGCTCGGCTGCACTTCGATGGAGTGCTGCGCGCCGTTCCGCAAATCCTTCGCCGCGACCTGCAGGATGCCGTTAGCGTCGATGAGAAATTTTACCTCGATGCGCGGCAAACCGGCGGGCGCGGGCGGAACTTTCAGCGTGAAGCGTGCGAGCGAGCGGCAATCCTTCGCGAGTTCGCGCTCGCCCTGGAGGACGTGAATGTCGATGCCGGTTTGATTGTCGACGCCGGTGGTGTACAGCTCCTGCGCGCTCGCCGGAATCGTGGAGTTGCGCGGAATCACTCTGGCGACGGCGCCTCCGTACGTCTCGATGCCGAGCGAAAGCGGCGTGACGTCGAGCAGCAGCATGTTTTGCACGCCGCGATCGAGAATGTTGGCCTGCACCGCGGCGCCAAGCGCGACCACTTCGTCGGGATTCAGCTCGGTATGGGGCTTGCGGTCAAAAAATTCCTGCACGGTGCGGCGAATGAGCGGAGTGCGCGTGGTGCCGCCGACAAGGACGACTTCGTCCAAATCGGCCGGTTTCAGTTGCGCGTCGCCGAGTGCCAGTTTCACGGGACCCATGGTGCGGTCAACGATGGGGCGAATCAGGGCCTCGAAAGCGCCCCGCGTGAATTCGTGCGTAAAGACAGAGCCGTTCGGCAGCGAAAATCGCAGCGTGGCTGATTCCGAAGAGGAGAGTTCATGCTTGATGGCGATGAGCGCCTTGCGAAGCTCCTGAGCAAGTTCGCCGTGCGGCGAGAAGTCGATTTGATCGTGTTGGAGGACTTGTTCGTGAACGAACGCTTGCAGCAGATTATCGATATCGTCGCCACCAAGATGCGTGTCGCCGTTAGTCGAAAGCACCTGGTAGATGTCGCCTTCGCCGGTGGAAATCAGCTTGAGAATGGAAATGTCAAAAGTGCCACCGCCAAGATCGTAAACGGCGACGCGGCCGCGCTGTTTTTCGTGCAGGCCGTAGGCCAACGCGGCAGCGGTGGGCTCGTTGACGAGCCGAAGAACTTCGAGGCCCGCAATCTTCCCGGCGTCTTTTGTGGCCTGTCGCTGGGCATCATTGAAATAAGCGGGAACGGTGATCACGGCGCGGTCGACGGTTTCGCCGAAGTGCGCTTCCGCCCAATTTTTCAGCTCGCGCAAGATGAACGCGGAAATTTCCGGCGGTGTGAAAATTCGCTCGCCGAGTCTCACGCGAATGACGCTTGAGCTGGATGGATCGATGCGAAACGGAAAGAGTTTCAATTCGCTTTGAATGTCGGCCGGGCCGCGCCCCATGAGGCGCTTCACGGAGTAAATCGTGCGTTCCGGCTGAGTCAACAGCCTGCGGCGTGCGGGTTCGCCGACGATGATGCTGCCGTCCGCGTCCAAACTCACGACGGATGGACAGAGTGTGTCGCCGTACGGGCCAGGGATACACTTCGGCTGGCCCGTCTTCGCATCCATGTACGCGACGAGGCTGTTGGTCGTTCCGAGATCGATTCCGACGATGCGTCCCATGTTCTCTACGTACTCTCAAAAAGCCTGCGGCCTAAAGATCGCCGCTACAACAATTCTTTCTGAACATTCGTAACCAAATTCCGGATGTAGGAGCGGCGATTGAGCAATTCGTTCAGCTTAGCCATAATTTTCCCGCGCGTAGCAGCGTCTCCATCGAGAGCATTGTCCCACTCTCGCGCTACTGCCTGAAGCTGCGCATCCACTTCGCCGAGTTTCTCCTGGAAATTCTTTTCAGCGCTTTCCAGCCGCGCTTTCAACGTGCCGAGGTCGCCGCCTGACGCTTTTGTATCTCGCAATTCGTCCAGTGACTCGTTCAGCTCGAAAACTTCTTCGAGCAGCTCCGGAGGCGCCTGCTGCTTGTGTTCGCCTTCTTTGCGCGTGCCTTCGAGTTCGAGGAGGTACTCGACACGGGCGACCGGATCGCGCAAGAGGCGGTAAGCGTCATTCAATTGCGAGCTTTGCTCGAGCGACAACTCCCTTTCGCGCTCGGTTGCATTCACGAAATTGTCCGGGTGCAGTTTCCAGCTCAACTGCAAAAACTTTTTCTCCAGTCCGTCCATTTCGATCCAGAGTTTCCGCGGCATCTCGAGCAACGCGAAATAATCGACGCCCTTGGGCAGCTCGAGAAGCTTGCCGCAGCTCGAGCAAAAATGCGTGCCGAGCGTGCGCTCGTGGCAGTTCCAGCAGGTCATCGGTGGATTCGTAGCTGTCGATGGCGCAGTCATACTATTGGAATCACCAAACCTTGAGCCAACCGAGGGCCTTTTCTGAGAACCGTTCAAAAATAATCGGCCCTGCGAGCTCGAAAAGCAGCGACAGCGTCAGTTCCTGGAGATCCCACATGAGCATTCACCTGACGGAGGCACAAAAAAAGTGGCTGGCGGTGCGGCTGCCAACCACTTGTGCGGATCAGCCCGCGCCGAGTTTGACCGGGGAACAGGCTGAAGCCTGTTCTACCCTAGGCCGTGAAGGAGCTGCCGCAGCCGCAGTTCCGCGCCGCGTTGGGATTCTGAAACACAAATCCCTGGCGCATCAGCGTCTCTTCGTATTCGAGCGTTGTGCCGTTCAAATAGAGAAAACTTTTCGGGTCGACGAAAATACGCGCGCCATGCTCTTCGAAGATCTTGTCGCGGTCGCGCGCCTTTGTATCGAGGCGCATGGCATAGGACAAGCCAGAACAGCCGCCGCCCTGCACGCCCACGCGCAGCCCGCCCTGTTCGGGCGACACGCCTTCCTTCTCGAGCAGCGCGCGGATTTTTTGCGCCGCGCGCTCGGTCAAGTGAATCTTTGCGATCGTCGGAGTGATGACTTCTGTAGCCATAAAAACCCCGTTCCAAGGAATCTCGTTGCCGGCCCTGTGTGCTGAGATCCTTCCATCCCGGCCGGAACCGCGACACTCAGGATGACAGTCCCCAACGCTTGGCGCTTAATGCGCCGCCTTTTCGGAGACCGGCACTTCCACGCCATGCTTCTTCTTCCAGTCGCCGATCGCCGCCTTGATGGCGTCTTCGGCAAGCACGGAACAATGAATCTTCACCGGCGGAAGCGAGAGCTCGCGCACGATGTCCGTGTTCTTGATGGAAAGCGCCTCGTCGACTGTCTTGCCCTTCACCCATTCGGTGGCAAGCGAGGAGCTGGCAATCGCCGAGCCGCATCCAAAGGTCTTGAACTTGGCTTCTTCAATGACCTGGGTGTCGGGATTGATCTTCATCTGCAACTTCATGACGTCACCGCACTCCGGCGCGCCCACCAATCCGGTGCCGACATTGGGGTCTTCCTTGGGAAGGCTTCCGACGTTGCGCGGATTGTTGTAGTGATCGACGACCTTATCGCTATATGCCATTACCGCTGCTCCTTTTGTCCGCCGCCAGCCGCGAAACGGCTAGCTGCTTCTCGCAAGATTTGCCGTGCTCACAAAACCCGCGCTGCGCAATGCCTTGTCCGTAAGCGAAACATTCGGCACCCACGCCGAACGCCCCGCTGTCAATTGACGCAGTGCATCCTTGATGTACTCGGCGCCGACGCCGAGGAGCTTCAGGAAGGCGCGAACTTCCTGAAGGTGATGAAACGAGCGCTCTCCCGCCGGAGAGTTTTCATCGCTGTCGCCATAGGGCACAAACGCGACGCGAAACGCGGCGCCGGTGCCGGCGATCGAGCGGTGAATTTGAATTGTTCCTTCGTTTGCCATGTGTTTTGTAGGCGATCCTTTACGCCGTCTGCCATTTCATTTTCGAAATATCGATGCCTTCCTTGGCCATTTCGTAGAGCGGAGAAAGCTCGCGGAGCTTGGTGACCACCTGCACCATCTTGTCGGTGACGTAGTCGACTTCCTCCTCCGTGTTGAATCTGCCGAGGCCGAAGCGAATCGAGGTGTGAGCGAGGTCTTCGCCCACTCCTAATGCTTTGAGTACGTAGCTGGGCTCGAGGGTTGCCGAAGTGCACGCAGAACCGCTCGAAACCGCGATGTCGTTGATCCCCATGAGCAGCGACTCGCCTTCGACGTAGGCGAAGCTCATGTTGAGGTTGTTCGGGAGGCGATGCTCGAGCGAACCGTTGATGAAAACCTCATCCAGCTTGGATTCAAGGTTTTTCTTCAGGCGGTCGCGCAGCGCGCGCAGCCGGACGCTCTCTTCGGGCATCTCCAACCGCGCAAGTTCAGCCGCCTTGCCAAGACCCACGATGCCCGGCACGTTCAGCGTGCCCGAACGCATGCCGCGCTCGTGCCCGCCGCCGTCGATAATCGCGGAAAGCTGCACGCGCGGGTTGCGCCGGCGAACGTACAACGCGCCGACGCCCTTGGGCCCGTAGAATTTGTGGCCGCTGATGGCCAGCAGGTCGATATTGTCCTTCTGCACGTCCACCGGAATCTTGCCCACCGCCTGCACGCCGTCCACGGCGAAGATGATGCCGTGCTCCTTGGCAATCTTGCCGATTTCCGTGATCGGATTGATCACGCCAATCTCGTTGTTGGCGTACATGATGGTGATCAGGATGGTCTTCGGCGTAATGGCCTTGCGCACATCCTCGGGATCCACGCGGCCGTCTTTGTGCACCGGCAAATAGGTCACTTCGTAGCCGTATTTCTCCAGGCGCTTACAGGTGTCGAGAACAGCTTTGTGCTCGATAGCCTGGGTGATGATGTGGTTGCCCTTTTCGCGGTACATCTCCGCCACGCCCTTGATCATCAGGTTGTCGGACTCGGTGGCGCCGCTGGTGAAAATGATCTCCTTGGGAGTCGCGCCGATCAGCGCAGCCACCTGCGCGCGGGCGTTTTCCACCGCTTCCTCGCCCGCCCAGCCGAAGGAATGGTTGCGGCTTGCGGCGTTGCCAAATCTCTCGTTGAAATACGGCAACATCGCTTCGACCACGCGCGGGTCAACCGGCGTGGTCGCGTGATTGTCCATGTAAATCGGCAGCTTTACAGCCATTTCAGGTCTCCTAACTCTAATTTCCAAGCGACCGCGAACCCGTCGAAAGGGCGACAAGCGCGGGCTCCTGCAGCTCCTCGCTCATCTGCGAAATCGTGACCGTACCAAGCACGCTCAAAATGCTCTCGTTCACCCGCCGCAAAGGCTCGCGCACGGAGCAACGCTCCGTCGCGTCGCAATTGCCATGACTGGTGACGCACGAGGTAATCAGCACTGGCCCATCGATCGCCGAAATTACATCCAGCGCGCTGATCTGCCCGGGGTCCTTGGCGAGCTGATATCCCCCGCTCGAGCCATGTTTGGCGATCACAACCGACTGGCGCGCCAGTTTCTGCAGCACTTTGGCCATGAGTGTTGCTGAAATCCCGTACTCTTCCGCGATCTCACCCGCGCTGCAGGAATGCTTTTGACGATGCATCGCCAGATGCTTCACGGCAATCAACCCGTAGTCGGCCTTCTTTGAGAGCTTGAACATCGACTCGTTTACTGCCCCCCCACCATATGCGACTAAATCAGTCGCAAATGAAATATACACCATTTTCTGGTCCGAGTCAAACCGCAAGGCCCAAAAGTCGCCCCAAACCCCTGTCTTTCCTTCAACTTATAATAAGACTGAATTGGTCTTAATTTTTCCAGCAGTTTGTGCCCAACGGTCTGTTTAGACTCTGAATGGTTGATTTCCTGGGATGAATAGCACATGCCCCGGGATTAGCATCGCGTGACAAGCTGGATTCTGTTGAAGGGGATGTATGGACACCTTCCGATTTGAGGGGGCTAGGGATACGTGATTTCTGCGATGCAGCGCGAGCCTCGGGATTTTGTCCTATCACAATCGTGCGGCGAAAAAATCTCCAACCAGCTCAGAATGACGGTGCGCTTTGGCTTCCTGCAAAGTTTACAAAGCGCGGTTTCCCCATGCTAAGTTAGAATGGCAATGAAGCGAGGAGCCAGGCAGCGGCCCTCGTCCCTGCGGTGCCGATGAAAAAGTCCATCGCCATCTACCCCGGATCGTTTGATCCGGTCACCAACGGCCACCTCGACTTGATCGAGCGTGCCGAACAAATGTTTGACCTGCTGATTGTCGCGGTGCTAAAGAACGTCGACAAGCAGCCGCTCTTTAGCGTGAACGAACGCGTGGAAATGCTGCGCGAAGTCACCAAGCACTGGTCCGGCGTGGAAGTGGACGTATTCGAAGGCCTGCTGGTGGAGTACGCCAGGAAGCGCCATGCCGGCGTAATCCTGCGCGGGATTCGCGCCATTTCCGATTACGAGTACGAGCTGCAAATGGCGCTGATGAACCGCAAGCTCGAGCCGCGCCTGGAAACGGTTTTCATGATCCCCGGCGAACCGTACAGCTACCTGAGCTCGCGGCTGGTTCGCGAAATCGCGCAACTGGGCGGCCCGCTGGATGGCTTCGTGCCCGCGGTGGTGGAGCAGCGCTTGCGCGCGAAAGTCTCGTAGCGAATTTCAGGGCGTCAGACTGAACGCCAAAAAAAAGAGGAGCCAGCGTGCAACTCACGGAACGCATCAACCGCATACAAATTTCGCCCACCGCGGCGGTGATTGCCGAAGCCGACCGCTTGAAATTGCAGGGCGTGGACATCGCCGACTTTGGTCCGGGCGAGCCGGATTTCCCCACGCCGGAGCACATCAAGGAAGCGGCGATCCGGGCCATCCGGGAAAACAAAACGAAATACACGCCGACGGGCGGCATCATGGCTTTGCGCGAGGCCATCTGCGCCTGGCATAAGCGCGAACTCGGTTCGAACTACACCGCCAAGGAGTGCGTCGTCAACGTCGGCGGCAAGCACGCGATTTTCAACGTCATGAGCGTGCTGGTACAGGCGGGTGACGAAGTAATCGTGCCCGCACCATACTGGGTCAGCTACCCCGATATCGTGAAATATGCGGGCGGAACTCCGGTTTATATTCAGACGCGGCCGGAAGATGGCTTCAGCGTGATGGCTTCCGCCGTCGAAAAAGCCATCACTTCCAAAACAAAATTGCTCATCGTCGATTCTCCGTCGAATCCCACCGGCGGAGTGGTGTCGCCAGACGAGTACCGGCGCATCCTGGCCGTTTGCAAGAAGCACAACGTCTGGGTGATGGGAGATGAGTGCTATTCGCACTTCACCTATGAGCCGCACAAACCGTTTTCCATCGCCAGCGAGCCGGACTCGAAGAACAACGTCATCGTCACGGGATCGGTCTCGAAAACATTCGCCATGACGGGATGGCGCATCGGCTACACACTCGCGCCCGAGCCGCTGATTCAGGCGCTGGTCAAGCTGCAGAGCCAATCGACCTCGAATCCCACTTCCGTCGCGCAGTACGCCGCGCTCGAAGCCATGACCGGCAGCATGGAAGCCGTGCCGGTGATGCTCGCGGAATACGCGAAGCGCCGTAAGCGCATCGTCGAAGGATTGCGCGCGATTCCCGGCGTGACCTGCGAAATGCCGGGCGGGGCGTTCTATGCGTTTCCCAATGTCGCCGCGCATTTGGCCAACGGCGCCGGCGGTCACGCGCTTGCGAAAGACACCTCCGAGCTTGCCAAGCAGTTGCTCGACCGCGCACGCGTGGCGGTCGTACCGGGTGATGCGTTCGGCGCATCGGGCTATCTGCGACTCTCGTACGCGACGTCTCTCGAGCGCATCGAGGAAGGTTTGCGCCGCCTCGAGCGCTTCTTCAGCCGCGTCGAAGCCGCCGCTTGAGCCGTGCTCCGGCCCGAGCCAACCCGCATCGAACCTGTTTTCAGTCCGCGAATTTGGGGAACGCGTTCGCTTGCTCCGCTCTTCCCCGACAAGACGAATTTTCCGGAGCCGATCGGCGAAGCCTGGCTTACCGGGCTGGATTGCCGCATCGCCACGGGACCATTTGCTGGCAAGACTCTCGGCGAAGCCTGGCGCGAGATGCCTGCGGAGTGGCGCGGAACGCGGCTTGCTTCGACCGCACAGTTCCCCCTGCTCGTAAAATTTATTTTCCCGAACGACAAACTTTCTATCCAGGTTCACCCGGACGACGCTTACGCCGCCGCTCATGAACAAGCCGCCGGTGGCCGTGGCAAAACCGAGATGTGGCACGCGGTTTCCGCCGAGCCGGAGGCGCGGGTGCTGATTGGGATAGTGCGCAAAGCGAATGAAGAGACTTTTTTGAAGGCAATTGAGACGCAAACGCTAGAAAAATTATTCGTTCATTGGCGCGTACAGCCAGGAGACACATTTTTTGTTCCCGCCGGCACTCCACACACGATTGGGCCAGGGATGATTCTTTGCGAAGTGCAGCAGTATTCGGATCTAACCTATCGTGTGTACGACTACGACCGCGTTGACTCGCGCGGAAACCCACGCGAACTGCACATCCAAAAAGCACTGGATGTAATTCGCTTTGGCGGGCCGGCAGGCGGCAAGACCTCGCAGATTCGTTTGCAAGAGAAGGGGCTGGAAAGATCGCTTCTTGCGGCATGCTCGTATTTCGCGACGGAGCGATGGAAGAACTTCGGCACCGTCGAAATCCGGTCTGATTCCGGGCATTTTGATTTATACGTTATTCTCGCAGGCAGCGGGGAGTTCGCGTGGGCAAATGGCAAGTCGAATTTCCACCCCGGTCAATGTTGGTTCCTCCCTGCGAATCTCGGGCAACTCGTATTGCATGCGAACGAACCAACCAAGATTCTTAGAACCTACGTTCCTGATTTGGAGGCGCTTCGGAATTTGTTAGTGCAAGAAGGGCAGTCCAGGATGGAGATCGCAAAGACCGTCTTCGACTAGTGCGCGAAAGAATGAAACAGCCACTAACTCACGCTGTCATCCTCGCCGGAGGACGCGGCACCCGCTTTTGGCCGCGAAGCCGCACACGCACGCCGAAGCAATTGCTCAATATCGTGGGCAAGCAGACCATGCTCGAGCAAACCGTCGCGCGCCTGCGTCCGCTGATTCCCGCCGAGCGCCTCTGGACGGTAACCAATGCCGAGCAGGCCGCCGCTGTCCGCCAGCAGTTGCCCACGGCCGCGAGAAGGCGCGTGCTCACCGAACCCATCGGACGAAATACTGCTGCTGCTATTGCGTTGGCGGCGGTGCATGTGCGCCATGGTGCCGGCGGCGATGCGTTGCTTGCGGTTCTCCCCGCGGATCACTACATCGCTCAACCGGACCGGTACCGCCAGATTGTGCGCGCTGCACTCGATGTAGCGCACGAGCTGGGAAACATGGTCGTCCTGGGAATTCCACCTACTCGGCCGGATACCGGCTTCGGCTACATCGAACGAATGGGAGAAAACCTTCATGCGGAAGGTTTTCCCGTTTTCGCCGTGCGGCGTTTCACCGAGAAGCCTGCATTGCAGGTGGCCAAGGAGTATTTCGGCTCCGGCCGCTTTCATTGGAACGCGGGAATGTTTTTCTGGCGTGTCTCGACGTTCCTCGAAAATCTGCAGCGCCATTTGCCAAGAACATACGCCGCGCTGGAATCGCTCGCCGAACATATCGGAAAGCGGACCTACGAACGTACACTGCGCGCAATCTACCCAAAACTCGAGAACATCTCGGTGGATTACGCCATTCTCGAAACCGCCACGCGCGCCGAAGGTCCCCCTCGCGTCTTCGAGATTCCCGCGGATGTGGGCTGGAGCGACATCGGTTCCTGGGCAGCGGTGTATGAACTGCTCGCAAACCGTCTCGGGGCAAATATCTTTGCCGGGGATGGCCACGCCATCGACGCAGAAGGCAATTTCCTCTGGAGCCCTTCGAAATTCGTTGCCGCCATCGGCGTGCGCGATCTCGTCGTCGTGGAAACCCCCGACGCGCTCCTCGTCTGCCCCCGCGACCGCGCCCAGGACGTCGCACAACTCGTGAAGTGGCTCGAAGAGAAAAACCGTAAGGACCTCTTGTAGCGGCCACCGGGTGATGCAACCGCTTTAACCAACGGAATGCCAATCCGGCTGTTTGCGCGCGCTTCTACTCGCGTATACTCACCTCTTGACGCCGACGATCAAATTCGGCACCGATGGCTGGCGCGGCGTGATCGCCGAGGATTTCAATTATGCAAACGCACGCATTGTTGCGCACGCTATCGCACGTTACGTGGTGCGTTGCGAAGATGCCCGCAAAGGCGTTGTCGTCGGCTACGACCACCGTTACGCCTCGGACTGGATCGCCGCGGAAGTCGCTCACGTGATTAGCGCGAGCGGAACGCCCGTTTGGCTAGCGGATAAGCCGTGTCCAACACCCGCGGTGTCCTTGCTCGTTTGCCAACGAGGCGCCGCGGGCGGCGTGGTCATCACCGCGAGCCATAATCCCTACCGCTGGAACGGAATCAAATACAAGGCGAGTTACGGCGGATCTGCGCTGCCTTCCGTGGTTGCGCAGATTGAGAATGAGCTTGCGGGCGTGCAAGAAAGAAGCGTCCCACCCTTGCCGCCGCGCAACTTGGTTCACGCGCTTGAGCCGCGGACGCCTTATCTCGAAGCCATCGAAAAACTCGTCGACTGGAATCGCTTGCGTTCCGCGAAATTGAAATTCGTCGCCGATCCCATGCACGGCGCCGCGGCCGGCTTGCTGCGCGAACTCTTCACTCGCAATGGAGTTGCCTGCGACGAAATCCGCGGGACGCGCGACCCGCGTTTCGGCGGAGTGCACCCGGAACCCATCGAGCCGCACATCGACGCGTTGCGGCAAGCCGTCTTAGCCGGAAAATACGACGCGGGCCTCTGCGCCGACGGGGATGGCGACCGCATCGGTGCCATCGATCGCGATGGAACATTCGTCACTCCGCACCAGATCTTTGCGCTGCTCGTCTGGCACCTCGCCGGCACGCGCAAACTCCCGGGCGACATCGCGAAAACATTTTCCGTCACCAAGTTGATCGACAAGCTCGCCGCCAAATTCAACCGCACGCTCCACGAAGTGCCCATCGGCTTCAAATATATTTGCGAGCTGATGCTTCAGCAGAACATTCTAATCGGCGGCGAGGAAAGCGGCGGCATCGGCACGAGCCTGTACCTGCCCGAACGTGACGCTACCGTCTGCGCTCTCCTTCTGGCGGAGTTATGGCGTGGCACGGAAAATCTCTGGGCGAGCTAATTGCCGCCCTCCATGCCGAATTCGGTGAATATCATTACGGCCGCGTCGATCTGGACTTGAAGCCCGGCCAGAAAGAAAAAGCCATTGCCCACTTTGCGAACACCAAGCTAAAACGTGTCCTCGAATGGCCCGTTGTTCGCCGGGAAGATATGGACGGCATCAAGCTCTACCTCGGCAAAGCCGGCTGGATGTTGGTACGCGCTTCGGGTACGGAGAATCTTTTGCGCGTGTATTCGGAAACATCCAGCGCTGAAACCACCGGGCGAATTTTGCTGGCGGTGACTAAAATCGTTCAGACTCTCTAGGAATTCCCATGAACACCATCAATTTACGCGAAAAACTCAGTCTTTTCTCCGATTACTGGAATCAGCGCGTAATCGGCGAGGTCAATGATTGCGCAGTGAAGGTTGTAAAGATCAAGGGCGAGTTTATCTGGCATCATCACGAGAACGAGGATGAACTTTTTCTTGTCGTCAAAGGGACGCTTCGTATGAAATTCCGCGACCACGAAGCCGTCGTTCGCGAGGGCGAGTTTGTTATCGTGCCCAAAGGCATCGAGCATTGCCCGGTTGCCGACGAAGAAGTCCACATCGTGCTCATCGAGCCGAAATCAACTTTGAACACGGGAAACATCACCAACGAAAGGACCGCCGCGCGGCTCGAGCGAATTTGATCTCTGATCCGTAGCCGCCGCGAAAACTTCTTATGGAACGACGCTTTCATACTCTGGATGTTTTTACCACCACCCGGTTCGAGGGAAATCCCCTCGCCATCATCACCGACGGCGACGGACTCTCCGCCGGCCAGATGCTCGCGATCGCGCGGGAGATGAATCTCTCCGAGACTGTCTTCGTCCAGAAACCGACCGAAGACGAAGCTCTCGCCAGGCTTCGCATCTTCACCACGCAAGAAGAGCTGAAGCTGGCCGGGCATCCAGTCATCGGCACGTGGTTCCTTCTCGCCGAGCTGGGCGTTGTCCCCGCGCAGGAGGGCGGCGTGCATATCCTGCAGCAGACGGGAGCAGGCATATTGCCCGTCGAAATTCGTTTTAAGGACGGGCGTCCGCAGCGTGTGACGATGACCCAAAAGGAAGCCGCGTTTCGCCCTGCAAAGATCTGTAAGCTAGCGCTGGCGGCCGCTCTGGGAATCTCCGTGAAGGATTTTGATTCGAAACTCGAGCCCGAATATGTCTCCACCGGCATTTTCAACTTGATGGTCCCGCTGCGCAATCGCGCCGTGCTCGGCAAAATCCAGATGAACATGATCGAGCTGCGCCGGCTGCTGGGGAAAAACGCGACGATGGCCTACTGTTTCGCGACCGGCGGCAATGGGAAAGCCTTTTCGCGCGGGATGCTGCCATGGCTACCCTTTGAGGACGCGGCCACGGGCTCGGCAGCAGGCTCGCTCGGTGCATTTCTTGTTCGTCATGGCCGTGTTTCCCCCGGGCACACGCTGAGCATTTTGCAAGGCGTGGAAATGGGACGCCCCAGCCACATTGAAGTGGAAATCTCGCAGACTGGAAAAAAACTCTTGCCGCGCGTGAGTGGCGCCGCGGTCAAAGTTTTCGAAGGAACTATCGCCATCTGACGCAGCCGCTCTGCGTCAAATAAAAAGGGGCCGCCCGGTTCGAACCAGGCGACCCTTTTCGTTTCTCCCGAAGCCCCCCTTACATTTTCCCCTTGCGATCCTTGCGCAAGTCCTTTCGGTCTTTGTGCAGATCCCGCTTGTCCTTGTTGATGTCTTTCTGATCTTTATTGCGATCCGCGCGGTCAGCGCTAAGGTCCCGCTTGTCTTTGTTGATGTCGCGCTGATCCTGGTTGCGGTCCACACGGTCTTTATTCAGATCGCGGCGGTCATGATTGATGTCCCGTTGATCCTTGTTCTGGTCGGTCCGGTCGGCAGCTAGGTCCTTGCGGGCCGCCTGCGCCTGCGCGCTGTTGACGCCGAACTTTTTGTCATCGCGCGCGAGCTGCGTTTTGTCGCGGTTGACGTCGCGTTGATCGGCATTGCGTTCCGCGCGGTCTTTGTTCAGGTCGCGACGGTCCTTGTTGATGTCGCGCTGATCCTGGTTGCGATCCACACGGTCCTTGTTCAGGTCGCTGCTGTCCTTGTTAATGTCGCGCTGATCCTGGTTTCGGTCAGCGCGATCTTTGGTGAGGTCCCGCTTGTCCTGTCGAATGTCCTTCTTGTCGCTTTGAACGTCCTGCTGCTGCGGAGTGGGATCTTGATTCTGCGCGTGAGCTCCGCCCGCCAGCAGGGCAGCAAAAGCCAGTCCAAGCGCACTCCGGGTAGTGAAATGGTTCGCCTTCATTTTTTTCTCTCCTGAAGAATGAATTTGTCGTACCGCACCCAGGGCTAGCGTCTAAAACACAGAAGGGTACGCAAAGTTTCGGTGGATGGTTTCACTTCTGGAAATCGACGTAACTAATTCCTGGCGAAGGATTTACTGATGGAATCGAGGATGCCGTTCACGAACGCGCCTGCCTCCTCGGAAGAATATTTTTTGGCCAGATCCACGGCCTCGTTGAGAACCACTTTGCGCGGCGTCTCCGACCCGCGAAGCTCGAAAATTGCCAAGCGCAGGACTGCCCGGTCGACCGCAGCAAGCCGCTCGAGCCGCCAGTTTTCAACATGTTCCGCGATCAGCGCATCGAGTTCCTTCGCGGCCTTTGCGGCGCCTTCGAAAAGACGGTTGGCAAACGTGCGTGTGGAATCGGCGGCCTTCGCGCTGCGCCAGAATTTCGCTTCAAGTTTCGCGAGTTCCTGCGGGCTCATATCCCACTGAAAAAGCATCTGCAGGGCAAATTCGCGGGATTTGCTGCGGAGTGACACGTTATTTTCGCCGGGGCTTTCTGGTGAAAGCGGCAAGAGACTTTTTGCCGCTCGCCGCGGATGTGCTCGAATTCCGGGTCAGTTTTCGAGAAAGCCTTGCCATTTCGATGGCCGCGAGGCCGGCCTCGAACCCCTTGTTGCCACCCTTGAGTCCCGCGCGGTCGATGGCCTGCTCCAGCGTGTCGCATGTCAACACGCAAAAAATCACCGGTACGCCGGTGTCCATTTGCGCGAGCTGCAGGCCGCGGGACGTCTCCGAGCAAACGTAATCATAGTGCGAGGTTTCCCCGCGGATGACGCAACCCACGGCGATCAGCGCATCGTATCCGCCGGTTGCGGCAAGATTCTTGCACGCCAGCGGCAATTCAAACGACCCGGGCACGCGCACCACGGCAACGTCTTTGCTCGCGGCGCCGGCGCGCTCCAGCGCGTCCACGGCGGCGGTCAGCAACCGCTCGGTGATGAAACTATTGAACCGGCTCACCACAATGGCAAAACGCAAGCCCGCCGCGCTCAATTCGCCTTGCACAGGTCTCGGTTGGAGTTTTTCAGTCATCCGCTATTTTCCGCGCTCGCGTGCTCGCCCCATGTGAGTGTTTGGTCTTTTCCTCTATTTCCTTTACTTCCTTGATCTCTTTACTTCATTTACTTCGCGTCTCGCGGGCATCCGGCTACTTTCCTTTGAAGCTCGCTGGCCTCTTTTCCAAAAATGCTTTCGTTCCCTCGCGCATGTCCTCGGTCGCGCACGCCAAGCCAAACAATGACGCTTCGAGGAACAGTCCTTCTTCCTGCGGCATCTCGAGGCCCCGCTCGATCGCTTCCATCGTGTACTTCACCGCAAGCGGCGCATTCGCGATGATTTTTTTAGCCAGAGCCTCGGCGGCTGGCAAGAGCTCGGGGGGTTCGTACACATGATTCACAAGCCCGATCCGCTGCGCTTCTTCCGCGCTGATCATTTCGCCGGAAAGGCAAAGCTCGTGAGCCGCGCCTTTTCCGCAGAGGCGCGAAAGCCTCTGGGTGCCGCCGTATCCCGGAATGATTCCCAGTTTCACTTCGGGCTGTCCTATCCTGGCGTTCTTGCTCGCCAGCCGAATCGAGCAGCACATGGCGACCTCGCACCCGCCGCCCAGAGCGAAGCCGTTGATAGCACAGATGGAGGGTTTGCCCATGGTCTCGAGAAGATGAACGACACTCTGGCCAAACAGGGCAAAATCTTTTCCGTCCACTGCAGTGCGCTGCGCGAGTTCGGAAATATCCGCGCCCGCCACGAACGATTTCTCGCCGGCCCCGGTGAGAATCAGCACGCGCACGGAGGCATCGTCGCGCGCGTCGAGGAGCGCATCGCGCAATTCCTCAACCGTCTTGCGATTGAGCGCGTTCAGTACTTTCGGCCGATTGAAAGTGATGAACGCAATCCCGTCTCTCTTTTCGTACAGAAGATTTTCGTATGCCATGGCGCTTCTTCTGACTTCTAATCTCTAACTTCTAACCTCAAACCTCTAGAACTTCATCGCTTTCGGCTTTTGCGGATCGGAATAATCATAAAATCCCTTCCCCGCTTTCCGCCCGTTCCACCCGGCGAGCACCATGCGCTTCAGCAGCGGCGGCGGCGCGAATCTCCGCTCGCGGAATTCGTCGAACATGATGTTCGCGATGTAATACGTCGTATCGAGCCCCACAAAATCCAGCAGCGTCAGCGGACCCATGGGATAACCGCAACCCAGCTTCATCGAGTTGTCGATGTCCTCGATCGAGCCCACGCCCTCTTCCAGCGCGCGGATGGCGTCGAGCAAGTACGGCACGAGCAGGCGGTTGACGATAAACCCGGTGCTGTCGCTGGCGCGCACCGGGGTTTTTCCCAGCTTCGCTCCAAACGCCACCATCTCGTCGTAAACCGCCGGATCGGTCGCGATCGTTTTCACGACTTCGACTAGCTTCATTACCGGCACAGGATTGAAAAAGTGCAGCCCGACAAAACGCTGCGGGCGTTTCGTGGCCGCGGCAATTTCCGTGATCGTGAGCGACGAAGTGTTGCTCGCAAAGATCGTGGACGGGGGGCAGAGTTTGTCCAGCGCCGCGAACAGTTCGCGTTTGGCGGGGAGCTGCTCGATGATCGCTTCGACGATTACGTCGCAATCCTTCAAGTCTTCGACGACTGTGGTGCCTTTGAGCCTGCCGCGAATTTCATTTTTTACACTCTCGGTAATGGTTCCTTTTTCCACCAGCCGTGCGAGATTTTTTTCAATACTTTTTAGCCCTTTCTCAACCAGCTCCGGAGCCACTTCGCGCACCACGGTCGCAAAACCCGCGTGCGCGGCAACTTGCGCGATGCCCGAACCCATCAGGCCGCACCCCACAACACCCACTTTTTGAATCGCCATGCTCTATCCTCGCACTTGAGTAAAGAAGATGAAAGGTCTCACTGGAAGCGAAAAGAGAGTCTAGCAGAAACCGCGTCGCTCGAAACCTGCGCCCGGTTTCTCTCTCTGCCTTCCTACACGCATCTTGGGTACGAAGCACATCTTAATTTGTGATTTCTCCATTCAGCCACCATTTTCGCTCCTGCTATTTCTCTTTTTTAATTACTTCGGTGGTGAGGCGGCCGCGGTGGAGCTGGAGCCCAACGGAGTCGCCGAGGGCGACCTGGGCAGCGTCGCGGAGGACGGCGCCGGAGGCGTCGGTGGCGATGGC
>Ga0210384_10002142_pt1 | contig 24750 bp, 21 predicted proteins | sample IncBWH2MmetaG_FD_160574 | JGI IMG/M metagenome (GOLD analysis project Ga0210384, IMG submission 160574) | Forest soil microbial communities from Barre Woods Harvard Forest LTER site, Petersham, Massachusetts, United States - Inc-BW-H-2-M | ecosystem: Environmental > Terrestrial > Soil >...
CGTAAGCGACGTCCGAGAGAAGGCGTATAGCACGCCCGTCGAAAGCGACAAAAGTGGACGCCGGGAATCGCAGCCTGCTATTGCCGCCGAGAAAATCATCCCTTGGCGCCCGAATTTCGTTGAGTTCCGCTGGAACTTATCTTCAAATCTTACAATCGACATTCACACCCATTTATCTTCTCCTGCGTTAGGTAAGCTGAGCTTGTGGGGCATCGACGAACTTCTTACCTATCACTATCTTGAGGCGAACTGTTCCGCTCTTCGGACATCGCTCCTGAAAAATATTGGTCCCTTTCGAAACCGCTCATGGCAGCTATTTTTGAATGATTGACTTGGTAGAATCCTCGGTGAGCCAATTTTTGATTAGACTCTACTGTGGTTCCCGGAGGCTCCACTTGAAACGCTTCGCTCGGAATGTCGCTTCTCTGCCTGTGCTTTGCGCGACGACTCTCTTGTCCGGACTCACTGTTTCGCGCGCGCAGAATCCAAACTTCCATAACGCGCCAGCATCGGTGAAGTCTACCAAGAATCCATATCAAGGCCAGCAATCCGCAGACGGCAAATCGACCTACCATCTCCATTGCGCGAGCTGCCACGGGGAAACTGGAGAGGGCTCGGGGAATATTCCTTCACTGCTCACAGGGCACGCTCAATCCGCGTCGGACGGCGAGCTGTTTTGGTACATCACCAAAGGCGATCTCAACAACGGCATGCCTTCCTGGGAATCTCTGCCTCCAGAGCAGCGCTGGCAGGTCATCAATTATCTTCGTGCGCTCGGCGCCTCCAAACCCGGCTCACCTCGCGTGCGTGCTACTCCTGAAGAAGCTGTCGAGGCTGGTGCGAACGCACCCCCGCCCACGGCTCCGTTCACCGACTACCGTTTCGAGAGGCCCGGAGCAATTCGCAAAATTACGTTGCAGAATCTGCCTGCGAGGTTCGCCACGTTGTCGGTAGGCAATAGTCCTCAGCTTGTGCCGCGCCCAGAGAACGCCCGGCCCCAAGTCCCTCCTGGATTTAAGGTGGAGTTGTACGCGACCGGCCTCGATGACCCGAGATTGATCCGCACCGCGCCCAATGGCGATTTCTTTGTCGCGGAAAGCCACTCCGGCGGCATCAAAGTTTTCCGGGGAATTACCGCAGAAGGGAAACCACAACAGACGGAAACGTTCGCCACCGGTTTGAAACGGCCTTTTGGCATCAATTTCTATCCGCCGGGACCGAATCCACAGTGGATTTATGTTGGGAACACGGATTCGGTGGTGCGTTTTCCATATCAGAACGGAGATTTGAGAGCGCGTGGCCCTGCGGAGCACATCGCGGACGTTCCGTCTGGTAATGGTCACTGGACCCGCGACATTCAATTTACTTCTGACGGCAAGAAAATGTTCGTGTCCGTAGGTTCCGCATCGAATGTCGATGACTCCGATACCACTCCCGCGGAAAAGAATCGCGCGGATGTGCTGGAGTTCAACCCAGACGGCTCCGGCATGCGAGTCTACGCTTTCGGTATTCGCAATTGCGTGGGAATGGCGATCCATCCAAAAACCGGAGAGTTATGGTGCTCGGTGAATGAACGCGATGCACTTGGAGACAATCTGGTTCCGGACTACATCACCCACGTCCAGGACGGAGGTTTTTACGGCTGGCCCTGGTGGTACATGGGAGGCCATCAGGACCCCAGACACGAGGGCAAGCACCCGGAGTTGAAGGACAAAGTCATCACGCCCGACGTAATCCTTCAACCGCATAACGCGTCGCTACAGATGACTTTCTACGACGGCAAACAATTCCCGGCAGAGTATCATGGTGACATTTTCGCCTCGGAGCATGGATCTTGGAATCGCTCGGTTCGTGCGGGCTACGAACTGATCCGCGTACCTTTGCATCAGTCCGGGCACGCCACCGGAGAATACCAAGACTTCATGACTGGATTCGTTGTGGACAACGGACACGTATGGGGACGCCCGGTCGGCGTCACGGTTGCTCCCGATGGTTCGTTACTCGTTACCGATGACGGCTCGAAATCGATCTGGCGGGTCAGCTATACGGGTAAGTGAGCGCCCTGCGTGCGCTTCCATCGGGTGCGCCGGGTAAATCCGAGACTTAGAGAAATCATTCCAGGAGTGAAAAACATGTTCACCACTTTATTTCGCCGCAGGATTTTCTTCGTCGGCCTGTGTCTTTATTTCCTGTCGACGGCATCTGCAATCCCACCTCCCGATGCGCAGAAACCCCTGCAAATCTATTTCGTGGACGTGGAGGGTGGCCAAGCCAGCATGTTCGTCACTCCGGCCGGACAATCTCTTCTCATCGATACGGGCTGGGCAGATTTTGGCGGGCGTGACGCCGATCGTATTGTCGCTGCCGCAAAAGATGCCGGGCTTAAGAAGATTGATTTTGTCCTGCTGACCCATTACCACCTCGACCATGCAGGAGGCCTTCCGCAGCTTGTCGCCAAAATTCCCATTGGCGCCTTTATCGATCACGGCGAAAATCGCGAGCCTTCTGAAGCCACCAGGCAGGTCTGGCAGGATTATCTCAATGCGGTTGCTCAACAAAACCTGAAACGCTCGACTGCCAAGCCTGGAGACGCGCTTCCGCTTCAGGGGATCGAAACCAAAGTAATCAGCTCGGATGGCGCAGTGATCGCAGATTCACTCCCAGGTGCGGGCGCAGCGAATGCGTCTTGCAAAAACGCGCCGCAACCCCCCGCTGACTCCTCGGAGAATCCGCGTTCGGTAGGCACGCTTTTCACGTTTGGCAAATTACGGATCCTTGACCTGGGCGACCTCACCGCGGACAAGGAAATGTTGCTGATGTGCCCGGCCAACAAACTCGGCGTCGTTGACGTATATATCGTTTCGCACCACGGCTCAGTCACCAGCAACAGCCCGCTCTTTCTAAATGGCATTGCCCCGCGCGTGGCCATCATGGATAACGGCGCCACGAAGGGCGGTGCACCTTCTTCGTGGGACGCCATCGAGAAGTCTCCGCGCCTCGAAGATCTGTGGCAGCTCCATTTTTCAGACGGAAGCGACGCCCACAATGTGCAGGAGCCTTTCATAGCGAATCTTTCCGGACCGGATGCCGGAAACTACCTGAAGCTTTCCGCCTGGCCGGATGGCAATTTCGAAATATTCAACTCCAGGACAAAAACAACCAAGCGCTACGCATCGGCGCAATAAAACCGCAATCAAGCCAAAGTTCACCCCGGCTCGGGAATAGGCTCCATATTCCCCAGCAGAAAGATATAACCTGCAATTCCGACAAGCAGGAACACTGTCGCCGCTCCGAAAGCCCAGGCAAAGGAATGCGTGGCCTGGACAATATAGCCAGTGGCAATCGGAGCGGCGATCGCCGAGAGTTGGCTGCAAAAGTTAGTAATTCCACCAAGAGTCCCAACACTTTCCCGGGGGGCAATCAGCGAGGGAATCGACCATCCCACCGGGGCCGCCGCGGCCAAACCTCCAATCGAAATACTGATCCAGAAAAGTGCGTCGCCAGCAGTGCGCGCGCGGGCAGCTCCAAGAATTCCCAGGCCAAGGCTAGTTCCGCCGATCAGCATGACCTGGCGAACGCGAACCGCATTCCAGCCGCGTTGCACCAACGCATCGACAAGCCATCCACCCACAATGAGATCCGTCAGCGCCGCAAATAGCCATGGGACGCTGGTGTAAAGAACCGAATGAAGCAGATCAATGTGGTGCGTAGTCGAGAGGTACGAGGGTAACCAGGTCAACAGCAGGTAGAAAGTGTAGTTATACGACGCGGAACCCAGCGCCAGGCCGCAGACTTTTTTTTGCCGCAGCAAATACCCGAGTGGCGCGCCTTTCGCCGCACGCTCTTGATCCTCCGGCTGGGCTCCGCCTTCGGCGATGAATCGACGTTCCGCCTCGGAGAGCCGCTTGTCTTCGCTCGGATTCCGATAAAAAGCGTAGAACAAAATAAAATAGAGAAAACTGAAGCACCCGGTTGCCGCAAAACTCCAGCGCCATCCGAAATGCAGCAGCAATATGCCGATAAATGGCACGCCGACTGCGGATGCAAACTTTGCCGCTGCGTCAAACATCGCCGTTGCTAGGCTGCGTTCCTTTGCAGGAAACCAATAACCAACCGCCTTTGCATTCGCCGGGAAAGTCGGCGCTTCCCCAACTCCTAGCAGCAACCGCGCCGCAATAAAACCGCCGACGCCCGTAGATGCCGCTGCAGCAAAGGAAGCCATGCTCCACAACAGCGCGCTGACACGCCCCACAGTTTTAACCCCGAATCGGTCCAACCACAGGCCTGACGGAAGTTGCAGCAGGGCGTAGGTCCAGCTGTACGCGCTCAGCAAATAGCCGAACATGACCGAGGAGATTCCGAACGCAGCGTGTAGTGCCTCCTGAGATACCGACAGATTCACGCGGTCGAAATAATTCACCAGCACGCCGAATCCCAGAAGAAGAGCGATACCCCAACGCCTCTTCGGCACAGCGGAAACCTGCGATCTGACTGGTGGATTCAAAATCTCATCCTTCGCTCCTGGCATACCGCGCGAAATATAGTGGATAAGCCCGAATGGGCACAAGGGTACGACCGAAAATCATCCTTCCGTAAATGTCGCCGGACTGATATATGTCTTGCTCCCATGATCCTCAAAGAATTCCAGCTAGACGGGAAAAACGCGCTCGTTACCGGTTCTCATAAAGGACTTGGAGCGGCGATAGCGGTCGCCTTGGCGCAAGCGGGCGCCAATGTGGCTTGCCACGGTCGCGATCCGTATCCCGCGAAAGCTTGCGATGAAATTCGCGCGTTAGCTCGAAAGACATCCTATTTCACGGGAGACGTAGCCGATGCGAAGGTCTGTAATGCGTTGATCGAGAAAACCGTCCAGCACTTTGGCTCGATCGACATCCTCATCAACAACGCCGGAACGATCCGTCGCGCCCCCGCCGCGGAATATCCGGCCGAAGATTGGGAAGAAGTGATTGCCGTCAATCTCACGGCCGTTTTCCGTCTCTCTCAATTGGCGGGCCGGCAGATGCTGCAGCAAGGAAAACAAGGAAAGATTGTAAACATTGCATCGGTCCTTTCGTTTCAAGGAGGCATCCTGGTGCCCGCTTATGCCGCAGCCAAGGGCGGGGTGGCGCAATTGACCAGGGCTTTCGCAAACGAATGGGCAGCCAAGAGAATCAACGTCAACGCGATTGCGCCGGGTTACATGGCGACGGACAATACAAACGCTCTCAGAAGTGACCCTGCCCGAAGCCGTCAGATACTGGATCGCATCCCCGCCGGTCGCTGGGGAGAGCCGCGGGAAATCGCCGGCGCGGCCGTCTTCCTCAGCTCCGCCGCAAGTGACTATGTTCATGGGCATGTTCTGGCAGTAGATGGCGGCTGGCTTGCACGGTGATCGGATAGTTCGCGATGAATTGTGCAAATAGGGTGTTTTCCCGCTGAAATTGGGGCAGACTGTTTTGGGAGGAAGTTCCATGGGCGCGCAGGAGCAAGCCGCACCAGAGAAAATGGTTTTCCGCAAGACCAATGTCCACGCGGGCCGAAGCATTTCCATTTCCCCGGATAACAGCTCCATGCGCCACCTTGCCTATGGCCGCATTTTGCTGAACTCCGCAAAATCAACGGAGTCGTTTTCAACGGAAAATCGCGAAACCGGATTGATATGCCTCTCTGGCCAGGCCACCGTCACAGTGGATCAGAAAAACATCGGGCTTGTTCCATTCGACGCGATCTATATCCCGCGCGATTCTTCCGTGATCGTCACGACAAACACCGGCGTGGACATTGCAGAGGTCTCCTCCGATGTTTCCAAGCGCTATCCCTTGCAAGTTGTGCGATACGCCGAACTCGCCAAGGATCCTGGGCTGAAATTCAGCACCGGTAGCCCCGGATGCACGCGCCATTTGAATATGCTTCTTGCAAAAAATATCGAGGCAGGCAGGCTGATCGCCGGAGTCACCCAGGCCGATCCTGGAAACTGGACCAGTTGGCCGCCACACGAGCACGCCGCAATGCTAGAAGAAATTTACGTGTATTTCGATATGCCCGACCCGTCGTTCGGCATCCAACTGGTTTACAACAATCCGGACAATCCGGAATTGGTCACAGTGGTACGCGATGGTGACGCCGTACTGATTCCCAACGGATATCATCCAAATGTTTCCGTCCCCGGTCATAGCATTTGCTTCCTGTGGGCCATGGCAGCTCATCGCGAAGTCACTGATCGTCAGTTCGGTGTCGTCAATGTGCAGGCTGGATTCAACCAAGGACCTACCGGCCTCGAAGCCGGCCGCAAAACCTAGCTGCAGTTCGCACCCAAATGGACCCAACGCACCCAAACTCCGCCGAGGCCGGAAACTTGGCATCATCGGCGGAAGCCGCAGTCCCGCTGTCCGAGAATCGGGCTTCGCAAAATATCTCTTCACGAATTGGTTATTTCCGCTGGGTAATCTGCGCGCTCCTTCTTTTTGGCACTACCAAGAACTACATGGACAGAAATGTTCTCGGTGTGCTCAACAAAACGCTTCAGCACGATCTCGGTTGGAGCGAAATTGATTACAGCAATCTTGTAGTAGCCTTCCAGGCCGCTTACGCGGTTGGCATGGTAGTCGTTGGCAGGCTCATCGACAAGCTGGGCACGCGGCTGGGCTACGCTCTGGCGATGGTTTTTTGGAGCCTGGCATCGATGAGCACCGCGCTTGGGCACTCCCTCACCAGCTTTGCTGTCTCGCGCGCTGCCCTGGGATTCGGCGAGGCTGCGATTTTTCCAGCAAGCATCAAGGCGGTTGCCGAATGGTTTCCAAAAAAAGAACGCGCTTTTTCGACGGGCATTTTTAACGCTGGCACCAGTGTGGGAGCCATGATCACGCCGGTTGTGGTTCCGTGGATCAATGCGCGCTGGGGCTGGCGCGGTTCGTTTGTCGCCATCGGCGCGTTGGGATTTGTGTGGTTGGCTTTCTGGTGGTTCCTGTATTACAAGCCGGAGGAACATCCGCGAGTTTCCAAGGCGGAACTCGGTTACATCCGCAGTGATCCGCAAGTTTTGGCAGGCGGTGTGAAATGGTCCGCTCTGCTTCCACTTCGCCAAACCTGGGCGTTCGTCATGGGCAAGTTCCTGACCGATCCGATCTGGTGGTTCTATCTATTCTGGGTGCCGGGATTTTTGCAAAGCAGGCACGGGCTGGCGTTGACGCAGATCGGCGCGCCCATCGTGACGATTTATCTGATCTCCGATATTGGCAGCGTGGCCGCGGGTTGGCTGTCGTCTTCGCTCATCAAACAAGGTCGCACGGTGAATGCCGCTCGCAAGATCACCATGCTCATTTGCGCCATCGCCGTTATGCCGGTGGTGGTTGCGTATCGGGTGGAAAGCACATGGTCTGCGGTAGCTTTGATCGGATTGGCGACCGCGTGCCATCAAGGATTTTCAGCGAATCTCTTTACGTTGACTTCTGACATGTTTCCCGCTCGAGCAGTTGGTTCGGTTGTAGGAATCGGCGGCATGGCGGGTGCAATCGGAGGAATGCTCGGCGCGAGCGTCGTCGGCCATGTACTTCAGTGGACCGGGAGCTACCGCGTGCCTTTCCTGATCGCAGGTTGCGGCTACTTGGTGGCTCTCGCCGTCATCCACACGTTGGTCCCCAGGATGGAACCCGCCAAGATTTGATAAACGACTCGAGCAATCATAGGGACTCAAGACAAATCGCTACTGATTCACGCCGCTCGCTAAAATACCGCCATCCACCACCAGCAGGTGACCAGTCACGAAGCTTGCAGCGTCGGAAGCCAAAAAAACAGCGGCTCCCACCAATTCTTCGAGCTTGCAGAACCGCCTCATCGGCGTGCGCATCAGGAATTCGCGGCCGCGTTCGGTGCCGTCAAGCAGGGCCGCATTCATGTCCGTCCGCACTACGCCCGGAACCACTGCGTTCACGCACACACCGGAAGTCGCCCATTCGATCGCCAGTGTTTTGGTCAATGAGGCGACGCCCGCTTTGCTGGCGCCGTAGGCGGCCACCTCGAACAATCCGACGAAGGAAGAAAGCGAGCCAATATTGATGATGCGGCCGTAGCGCCGCTCGATCATATGCCGGCCGAATACGCGGCAAGCGCGCAGCGTCCCGTTCAGGTTCGTCTCTATGATTTCGTTCCACTCGGCTTCGGGGACTTCAAGAGTCGGCCTGCGTTTGGTGCGTCCGGCACAGTTCACCAGAATCTGCACGCTGCCAAGCTCAGCGCACACAGATTTGAGCAAACGCTCGAGACTCTCGTTGTCGGTGACGTCGCAAGTCAGCGCCAGCGTTCGGCGTCCCATCGCCGCCACCTGCTGCGCGGCGCTTCGTACTTGTTCCTCTCTTCGGCCGGTGGGCACAACATTTGCGCCTGCCTGGGCCAATCCGCGCGCGAGGGCCAGACCGATCCCGCTGGTCCCGCCGATCACCACAGCGGTTTTGTTCGTCAAATCAAGGAGCGGATGACCCATGCAGCACTTTCCTCCAATTCGCGGCGCCGACAAGGCACACAAAATTCAGCATACAATTCTAATGCGAGAAGTGATCACGCGGTGTCGAGTATTGCTAAAGGGACTGGCGCGGATATTTTCTGGCGGCGCTGACCTTGGTTTGGCTGGCCAACATTTCTATGAGCTTGTTCGGCCGGCTGGGCTGGACATCCTGCACGAGCGCCTGAAAATTGAAGCCACAGAAAAACGCCCGGTACGCCCGGCCAGAAAAACATATTAACGCCGCTATGCCCGTTCTTCATTTTTCACACGCTCGGCACGATAATGGTTCCATGAAGCGTTCCGGCACCGCCGATCTGCCACTCCACGGCGGGCGTGTGCCTCCGTGGCTAGCCGAACGCATGACGCAACTCGGCACGGCTATCGTCGAGCACATTTGTTGGTCCTACGGCAGGTCGGAATTCCTCTCGCGCATGAGTGATCCGTTCTGGTTTCAGGCCCTGGGTTGCGTGATGGGAATGGACTGGCACTCTTCCGGCATCACCACTTCCGTTATGGGCGCGCTAAAGCGCGGCCTCAATCCTCGTTTTTCGGAACTGGGCATTGCCGTCTGCGGCGGCCGCGGCCGCCACTCCAAGCGCACGCCCGAGGAACTGCGCATATTTTCCGATGAAAATGGTCTTGATGGTGAGAAGCTTGCCCGCACCAGCCGGCTCACTGCGCGCGTCGACAACAACGCAATCGGCGATGGCTTTCAGCTTTACCTTCACTCTTTTGTAATCACACCTTCCGGTGAATGGGCCGTCGTGCAACAGGGTATGAATGCGGCAAACCACCTGGCCCGACGCTATCACTGGCATTCCGCGTCGGTTCGCGATTTTACCTGCGAACCGCACACCGCCATCGTTGGCGAGCCGCAAGGAATCATTCTCAATCTGGTCGATAGCTGCGCGGCCCAGGCACAGCAAGCATTGCTGGCAATTGCCAATCAGCCAATCGAATCATCGTTAAGCGAAGTGCGCAAGCTGACCATGGCGGCGCATCACGATGTTCGCGCCGCGGATGTCGATCTTAAGCGTCTGGGCGCCGTGCTTGCTGTTGCACACGAAAAGGAATTGCGTGATTTTGCGTCTCTGCTTCTTGTGGAAGGTCTCGGGCCGCGCACCTTGCAGTCGCTGGCGTTGCTGGCTGAAGTTGTCCACGGCGCGCCCAGCCGTTTCTCGGATCCCGCGCGCTTCTCGTTTGCACACGGCGGTAAGGACGGCCATCCATTTCCCGTGCCACTCAAAACTTACGACCAATCGCTTTCCGTTCTTCGTCGTTCACTCGAGGCAGCTCGTCTGCAGCACACCGAGAAAGTTGCAGGATTTCGTCGTCTGGATCAATTCACCCGGGCCGTGGAAAAAGACTTGCAGCCATACGCAAACTTCTCCGCGGCTCTGGCTTACGAGCGCAAAATCTCAAAAGACTTGGGCGGTCGAACGGTCTTCGACGATGCGCGCTCGAAAAAGCCTTCCAAGCCGCCGCCTCAACTGGCACTCTTTCCGGAACCAAGTACGCGAAGGTAAGAACGCTCTCTTATCCAGCCAGATGAAGTTCTGGCCGCAACGGTAGGTTTACCAGTCGCACTTTCGTCGCGTCATAAAAAGCATTTCCAATCGACGGCGCGATCGCCATGATTGGTGTTTCCCCAGCTCCTGCGGACGCCAGATCCTTACGGTCCAATAGAATCGCTTCAATCTCCGGAACGTCGCGGAAGCGCGGCACACGGTAGTTCGCAAAATGCGCGTTACCGATGCGCCCTTTTTCAAATTCAATGGCCTCGAATAACGCTCCGCCCAGCCCCTGAATCATCGCACCGACCACTTGGTTGCGTAGTCCATCGGGATTGACGATCGCGCCGCACTCGAACGCTTCCACCAGTTTCTTCACCGCTACCGTACCAGTTTTGCGGTCCACCGAAATCTCCGCAAAAGTCGCCACGTAGCTGCCTTTCTCGCAGCCGGCGGCGACGCCAAATCCCTGTCCCTCCGTGTGTTTCTGCCGCGGCCAGCCGAACGCCTTCGCGCCGGCTTCCAGCACCGCGCGCATTCGCGCATCCGCAAGATTGTTCATGCGAAATTCCAGTGGGTCCATGGCCGCCAGGTGTGCCAGCGCATCCATGTGCGTCTCGCGCGCGAAGTGATTGGCGGTAGCCGCAAGCCCGCGGTAAGAGCCGCTGCGAAGCACCAGTGGCACCTGGTGATATTCCGTCAACAGATTGGCCACCTCGTATGGCGGTTCAATCGCGGACATTCCAGAGTGATAGTTGTGAAATTCCCAGGCGCTCAGTTTTCCATCCGCGGCAACGCCGCTCTTCACCTCAATCACGCCGGCGGGGCGAAAGTAAGCCCAGGTAAATTCCTCTTCACGCGTCCACACCAGCTTTACCGGGCGTCCGCCGGCTGCACGCGCAAGTCGTGCGGCTTCCATTCCTGCATCGCTGGTGTGCTTGCCGCCGTAGGCAGATCCGGTATCCGGCACAATCACGCGAACATTCTTTTCTGCCACGTGAAAAACCGCCGCCAGGTCGTCGCGCACGGCAAACGGTCGTTGCGTTCCCATCCACACGTTGAGCTTGTCTCCGGTCCATTGCGCCACAGCCGCACGCGGCTCCAGCGGCGCATGCGCGATGTACGCGACCGTATACCTAGCTTCAAGTTTCTTCGCAGCCGCGGCCATCCCTTCCGCAACTGAACCCTTTGTTTGCCGGAAGCGATCTTCTCCCGATGGCTGTGCATTCTTCTTCAAATACGAAAATATCTCCCGGTCAGAAATCTGCGGCAGTTCCTTCCACTGCACCTTCAGAACCGCCAACGCATGTTCCGCCGCGGCGACCGTGGGAGCCGCGGCCCCAACGAAATCTCCGTCCCGCACAATCACCACGTCCGGCAAATTCTTGGCAGCCGAATCATCGTACGCAATCAAAGTCGCCCCGAACGAAGGCGGCCGCAGCACTTTGCCCCGCAACATTTCATCCGGCCGCAAATCCGTGGTGTAGCGATGTGCTCCGGTGACAAATTCACGCGCGTCCACTTTCGGAATGGGTTTCCCCGCGATGGTCCACTCGCTGGCGGGTTTCACGGGATCTTGAGCGGGCGGCTGCCGCTCACGCAAATCTTCGCGCGCCAGTTCCGCGTAGCGAAGCGACCGCCCTGACGCCGGGTCGGTAACCTTTCCGTCCAAGGCAACCAGTTTCGTCACCGGCACGTTCCATTGCTTTGCAGCCTTTTCCAGCAGCAAATCGCGCGCCGCGGACGACACCCGCCGCAACTGCGGAGTAATCGTGGGGGTGCTCCTGCTGCCAAACGTTCCCGCATCGAAAGGTGTAAGCGCCGTGTCTGCCAGCACCATTCGAACGCTCTCGAAACGTACTCCCAGTTCATCGGCAATGGTCTGTGTCAGCGTCGTGCGGATGTTTTGCCCAATCTCAGCTTTTCCGGCAAATCCGGTGACCGTTCCATCCTCGCCGATATGCAGCCACGCGCCGATTTCCTTTGGTAGCTCTTCGTTGTGGAATCCGCGCCCCGGCGGCGCAGTTTCCTGCATTGCGGAAACATCTTTGGCAACCGCAAACACGGCAAGTCCTGCGCCAAATATCTTGAAAAACTCTCGCCGTCCCAAGGCGAACTGGTGCATGGGAACAGCACGAAATTCGTAGCGCTCCGGCTCCAGATCAATCGCGAATGCGCGCTCGGCCTGGCTCATTTCGCGTGCTCCTGCTGTTTACCCGCGGCCTTCTGAACCGCCTCGATAATCCGCGGATGCGTGCCGCAGCGGCAGATATTTCCCTGCAGCGATTGCACGATCTGTTCCTTGCTGGGATTTGCGTTGGATTTCAGCAGCGACACGCTGCTCATGATCATTCCCGAAGTGCAGTAGGCGCACTGAAATGCCCCGGCATCCAGGAATGCTTGCTGCACCGGATGCAGCACACCGTTTTTTTCCAGTCCTTCAATCGTGGTAACCGGCCGCCCGGCCGCGGCACTCAGGGAAATCTGGCACGATCGACGCGCCGCTCCATTGATCAGAACCGTGCACGCGCCACAAGAGCCTTCCCCGCAACCATATTTGGTGCCGGTCAGCCCCAGTTCATCGCGCAGCACGTATAGCAGCGGAGTCTCCGGCGGATAGCTGGCGGTATACCGCTTGCCGTTGACTTCGAGTTCAATGCCAGCCGCCATGTGACGCCCCATTCCTGCCGGGAATTCTTATTTGGACAACAGAAGCAGCGCTAACGTCCCTGGCTTGGGACTCGGCCATTTCTGCCCAGCAGAGGGTGGAATCATATCCGCAGCCGGCAGAAAAATATTGTGAGTTTTGAGGTCCAGCGCCATCGTTCGCGCACTCTTCTTCGTCGCTACGTTATCGACCACAGAATATTTGTCTGGCGCATCCTCATGAATAACCGTGAGCGTTCCACTCTCACCGTTGGAAGAAAACGCATAATTCGTCCCCGGGTCAAATGCAGCGGCGTCTGCCCCTTCGCCAGTCTTGGGCGTCGCTACAACCTTACCGGAATCTGCGTCGACCACCGCCATCATCTCGTTGTCGCACACCGCGAACAATCGACGCGATTTCAAATCCATCGCCAATCCGCTGGGCTCCTTGCACGGCGCCAGCGGCCAGCGATGCAGCACGGTCATTTTCTGTGCGTCGATGTGAAGTATCTCCGAAGTATCTTCTACGTTCACGTAAACGCTTCCCTTGCCGTCAGCCACGGCAAATTCCGGCTTTCCTCCGACAGCGATTGTCCCCAATACGCTGCCATCTGCGGCATTGATGACCGTAGCGTCCTTGCTGCGCCCGTTAAACGCGAACACGCGCTTCGTCACGACATCGTAAAGAATTGCGTCTGGATTTGTCCCAGTTTTCACGGAGCCGACGACCTTCAACGTTTTCAAATCAAAGACGGTCACCGTATTAGCGCGGCCGTTGCTCGTGAAGCCGCGTCCCAAATCCGGTGCCAGCGCGATCCCGTGCACACCCTGCGTATCCGGAATTTCCCCTACTTGCGCGCCCGAATCGGCGTCGAATACCACAACTTTCGTGGCATGGGAAAAATACAGTCGCCGCCCATCCGGATCCACGATCAGATAGTCCCATCCGCCTTCTCCACCGACCGGAAGACTCTTTACCAGGTGGTAGCCCGAAGCCCCGGGCCGTGAACCAGCCGCTCTCACGATGCTGCCCGCAACGGCCAGCACACACGCAAACAAGGCAAGCAAACTCACTGTCGTGAATCGCGAAGATTTCATGTCGTTTTTCGCCTCACCTAATTCATAACTCATTCAGACACCCACATTCTACAGCAAAGTTTAACCAACCATCTGTAGACCATACACTCCATCACGCGCGCTACTGCCAATCATAAATAAATGAAATTTGACGCCTCTCTGGAACGGAGGTATTGCTACTAAAGCGCATGTATGGCTAATTTCATTTCGCTCGGCGCGGTCTGTGCATAAGCCTTTCGCTCCACCAATCCGCTATCCTTAATCGTGGTCTACTCCGGGGCACAAAAGGGCATGAAGTTCAAGGCAGTTCGAAACGCAATCCGCAGTCTGCTCGGCATGCTGTTCGTCCTGTTGTGCGCATATGATGGCTCGGCTCAAAATCCAGCCGGAACACTCAAGGGTACAATCACCGATCCCTCGGGAGCCGTCGTCGCCAGGGCCCAAATCAAAGCAACCAACGAAGCAATGCATGCTCTAACCACGACCAGCACGCCCAGCGGTGAATTTGATTTCGCAAATCTTCCTGCCGGCACTTACAGTATCGAAATTACGGCTCGCGGTTTCCAGAACTTCCACATTGACAATGTACAAATCACAGCGGGCGCTATCCGCGACCTCCCCGTCAAGCTCGCGGTCGAATCCAATCGAAAAATCGTCATCGTGCAAGGCGCTACACCGGACGACTACGCGCCCGAATCTCTCGCGATCGGCAATCTCTCCAATCTTCCGGTGCAGGAAACTCCCATTTCCGCGCTGGTTGTCTCCCGCAGTCTTCTCGACGACCAACAAGCTCGCCTGCTTTCCGACGTCGCGAAAAACGATGCCTCTGTTGGCGAAGACTACGCCCCAGTCGGCTGGTATCAGGATTTCGAAATTCGCGGCTTCCCCCTGGATCTCGCTTCTGGCCTGAAAATCAACGGCCTCACCATCGCCGGAGAGCAACTCGTTCCCCTCGAAAATAAGGAGTCCGTCGAAATCCTGAAAGGTGTCGACGGCCTCGAAAGCGGCGTCGCTTCCGGTGGCGGTTTGATCAACTATGTAACCAAGCGCCCGGCAACGGTACGCACGCTGAATTTCGCAACCGATCACCGCGGCGCAGCCTACGGCGGCCTCGATGTGGGTACGCTCTTCGGCGCACAAAAACAGTTCGGCGTGCGCGTCAATCTTGCGGGAGAAAAAATTCGTTCCTACGTTCACGGCGCGGATGGTGATCGAGCAATGGGCGCGGTCGCCGCGGACTGGAAAATCAACAAAGACACTTTCCTAAAGGGCGATTTCGAATACCAGCATCTTGTGCAGCGTTCCGTGGGCGGTTATCAACTTCTCGGCGGCACCAGCGTTCCTACCGACGTTTCCCCCGACGTCATGCTCGGCTACCAGCCGTGGGCAAAGCCAAACACCTTCGACGATTTCAACAGCAGCGTCCGGCTCGACCGCGATCTTTCCACCTTCTGGCATTTTTTCGTCGCTGTCGGCCGCTCCCACACTCTGCTCGACGACAACATCGCCTATCCCTACGGCTGCTACTACGTTCCGGCATGCAATCAACCTGGAGCGCTTCCGTATTTTTTCAGCCCCACCGGCGACTACGACGTCTACGACTATCGCAGCCCCGGTGAGGTGCGCATTAACGATCAGTTCCAGGCCATCCTTCAAGGCCGCGTGAAGACCGGCCCGATTACCAATGATGTTGCCATCGGCGCCAGCCTGCAGCGCCGCAGCGTCAATATTGGCCTCGCCGATCCCGCCGTGCCTGCCGATACCGGTGTGGTTTACGACTATGTCGGCACCGAAAACATCGGCCAAGCGCAGCAGATTTTTCAACCTTCCCCGCTAACCCCGGGGCCGGTTCTGCTTGCCGAAGACGCACACCAATACGCACTGCTCGTCGCCGATCATATGCACCTTCCCGCGCGCTTCGATCTCATTGTTGGCGGGCAGTACGACAGGCTCCACGATCACAATTTTTCCACTCTGAACGCCGATGGCACGGCTCTGACCCTGCTAAAAACGGAAAAGAGCATCTGGCTTCCGCAATATTCGGCCTCCTGGCGCCCTGTCGACGATATCCTTATATATGGCAACTACAGCGTGGCCCTTTCCATCGGGCTGCAGGCGCCGTTCTGGGCCACCAATGGCAACGCGTTTCTCGCTCCTTATTTCACGCGCCAGGCCGAAGTCGGCGTAAAGTATCAGCCCGGCCACAACCTTCTTCTCACCGCCGCGATATTTCGCATGCGCGCTCCATTTTTCTATCCGAAGCCGGATGGCACGGGCAACGTCACGTTCGTCTCCGAAGGCCACGAAACGCATCGCGGTCTCGAACTCAGCGCGCAAGGTAAAGTCACAAATTGGCTGCGACTCACCGGAACCGCCGCGTTTCTTCAAGCGATCTCATCCGGCACGGAAACGCCGGACTTCAACGGCAAGCAGGTTCTCAACGTCCCGCACTTTCGTAGTTCCTGGTTTGCCGATCTCGACGTGCCGCACATCACCGGCCTTCATCTTCTTCCCGGTTGGAGTTACACGGGCCGTAAGGAAGCGGCCCGCGATGCATCGGTCAGCGTCCCTGGCTACAACCTCCTTAATCTGGGTGTGCGCTACACGCCGGAAGGAGAATGGAGCCGCGTCACCTTCCGCCTTTTCGCCGAAAATGTCCTCAACAAGCGCTACTGGAAGGACACCGGCGCAAGTCTCGGCGACACCTTCCTGCACCTCGGTGCCCCCGCGACGGTTTGCCTCTCCATGCAATACAATTTCTAGTGGCAACGGCCTAGCGGCCGATCTTCAGATCGGTTCTTGGGATTACTTCAGACGCTCGGGTGCCAGAGTGTCCTGTGAATCGGCAGGGCACGACTTCAGTCGTGCCGCAGGTGTTTGCGATTTACTGGGCTTTAGCCCCTGAGATACGGTTCTTATCGCGATGACCGCTCACACCCGCATCAAAATGCAGCCGCACCCGACAAAGGCACCCGCGTGATCGCGCCACCAAAAGTCCACGGCCTCGACGGCAGTTTCGTGGAGCCCGATTGGCCTTACCTCACCTTGCAGGAAGTAGACCTGCTGCTTCGCCACTTTCCCGCAGCCGCAAAAGCGGAAGCCCTGCTCACTTTCAGCCCGCGTCCATTCTCCGCTGCCAGCGTCGTGTCCACCCCACACGGAAAAGTCTTCGTAAAACGCCATCATGCCTCGGTTCGATCAGAAGCCGATCTTCTGGAAGAACACCACTTTCTCGAATATCTGCAGCAGCACGACCCGATTGTCGTTGCACCGCTCGCCGATGCCGCAGGAAAAACAGTGATCTCGAGCTCCGAATGGACCTACGAAGTTCATCCGTTTGCTCGCGGCGTAGACATCTACGAAAAAGCGCATTCCTGGACGCCATTTTTGAGCGCCGTCCACGCGCGCAACGCGGGCCGTGCTTTGGCGCGTCTCCACGCTGCCTCGTCTGGGTACCGGGCTGCGGCTCGAAAAACTCTCACGCTCATCACCTCCTTCACCATCTTCGCGCAGGAAAATCCCTGGCCTCAGCTGGAGCGTTACGTCAGCGAACGGCCAAAACTGCACCAGTACCTGAATCACTACGCTTGGCGTAACGAAATTCAGCTAGCCTTCGCAGCTTTTCACAACAACCTGCGCCCGTACCTTTCTTGTTTCCAACCGCTATGGACCCACAACGACTTTCACGCCTCCAATCTTTTTTGGAGCGATGCCTCGCCCGACGCGGAGGTCTCCGCGATCATCGATTTCGGACTGGCCGATCGCACCAACGCCATTCACGATATCGCCACCGCCATCGAGCGCAACGCCGTCCGTTGGCTGGAAATCGAGACCCACACCGACGTCGTACATTACGAGCACCTCGATGCGTTCCTCGCCGGCTATGAATCCGTAGGGCTCCTCTCGCACGCGGAGGCGACCGCAATCGGCGCGCTCCTTCCTCTCGTTCACGCGGAATTCGCGCTCTCGGAGACGGACTATTTCATGCGCATCCTCAATTCACCGGAGAGAGCCGAAGTCGCCTACAAAACGTTCCTCCTCGGGCACGCAAATTGGTTCTCCACCGAGGTTGGCAAACGCCTGCTCAGGTATCTCACCCACTGGGCCAACGAGAAACACCCGCACGCCGCCCTGGCCTCAAAACGGGAAGCCAAACGCTAATGTCGCTACTCGAAATTGTCGCGGTCATTTTCAGCGCTGTTGGTATCTGGCTCACCACCCGCCGCCTGCTCATCTCCTGGCCGGTTACTCTGGTGGCCTGCGGGCTCTACGCCGCTGTTTTTCATCGCGAAAAGCTTTATTCGGACATGCTTCTGCAATTCGTTTTCGCTGCGTTCACGCTTTACGGTTGGTGGCACTGGAGCCGCGGCGTCCAGCAGGATGGCAAAGTTTGCGTCGAACCGTTGTCCCTCCGTGCAATTGCAGTCGGCATCGCAGCAGGCGCAGCGGGCAGTGTCCTGCTCGGTTCCCTGATGGCGCACTACAGCGACGCCGCGATCCCGCACATCGATGCCGCGCTCACCAGTTTCAGTCTCGTCGCCACCGTTTGGGCCGCTCGTAAACACATCGCCAACTGGTGGCTCTGGATCGTGGTGGACACCAACTACACCGGTGTCTTTGCCTACAAACACCTCTACCTCACCAGTGCTCTCTATCTTTTCTTTGTTTTTCTAGCTCTTCTAGGTCTACGCGATTGGCAAAGAGCCTTCCGCCAACAACAACTCGCCACCGTAAATTCATAGTGGACACGACTAGGAGCAGAATGCAGTTGTGGTGGGTGCCCCAACCGCCGGTCTTGCGAGTGGATCTTGGGTTTCTCTATTTCGCAACCGTCTTCCACTTCTAAAGGCAGCAAGGCGGTCGACCGTAGATTGTCAGAGGATTCGCACTACTACCGCGCAGAATTACCTTTTTCGCCAGACCTGCCATCCGCTGCTTCCGGCCGCCTAACTACCTGCGCCTCAAAGTCGATTCCCCAGAAATGTGGCGCCGGCGTCAAAAACTCCACGCCCACCCGCTGCCCGCGATCCAGCATCTCGCCTACAAAAACGATCCGGCATTCCTGCTCGTCTTGCGTCAACGGATTCACGATAACCAGCGTCTCTCCGTTGTCCACCTCGTGGCGCAGAAACAGCAGGCCGCCATGCGCGTTCACCACCTGCGTTTCGCAGATTTCCTTGAATTTCCGGCCATCGTGGGAGCGGCCCAGCGCCTGCACGCGCATTTTGTGAAATACGCGCTGACTCCGGCGGCTTGTCGCGAACATGGTTTCATGCATACCGTCATCTTTGCTGGTCTCCCCCAAACGCGTCAATTGCCCTTACGTACAGGTGTTCCCAGCCCTCACCACCCCGGGCGACCCGCGCGTTTTCTCGCCAAATCTCGCGAAACACCACGCCAAAAACGCCTCAATCTACGCTCCCCGAAACTTGTGTGTCGCTTGCGCCCCCTTTACACTAAAAGCAGCGGACTCGGCATCAGGCTCTCGGTTAACGTCCATTCCGATGCCGCAACTTTCTTGAAATCATTTCGTATCTGTTTAGGAGCGGCTTTTCTGCGCCTGAGGCTTGTCCATGAACCTTACTGAAATTATCGAAGGTCAGCGCCAGCAGCATCTTAACGAGCTGTGCGATTTCCTTCGCATCCCATCCATCAGCGCGAAAAGCGAGCACAAGCCGGACATCCAACGCGCTGCCAATTGGGTTGCCGATCATCTTCGCTCTGCCGGTTTCAAAACTGTCGAGATCGTTCCCACCAGTCTGAATCCGCTGGTTTATGCGGAATCCCTCGAAGCTCCCGGCAAGCCTACAGTACTTTTCTACGGACACTATGACGTTCAGCCGGCCGACCCGGTAGATCTCTGGACATCTCCTCCGTTTGTTCCCGAAGCCCGCGACGGCAATCTCTACGGTCGCGGCACCGCCGACGATAAAGGCCAGGTTCACATCCATCTGAAAGCTCTCGAATCGCTACACAAACTTCACGGAAAATTTCCCATCAACATAAAAGTCTTGATCGAAGGCGAAGAAGAAGTCGGCAGCGTCAGCCTGTGGGACTACGTGCAGAAAAACAAAGCCAAACTCAAAGCGGATGCGCTGGTGGTTTCCGATACCGCAATGCTCGGAAAAGGCGTGCCTTCCATCACCTATGGCTTGCGCGGTCTAAACTACTATCAGATAGAGCTCACCGGCCCGGCGCGCGATCTGCACTCCGGAGTCTACGGCGGCGCTGTGCCGAATCCGCTTACCATCCTCACCGAACTTTTCGCCAAGCTACACGACAGGAATTACCGCGTCGCCATTCCCGGTTTTTATGATGATGTCGCAACCGTCGGCGCCCCGGAGCGCAAAGCGCTGAATCATCTCCCCTGGAAAGCGAAAGATTTTGAGAAAGCGGTTGGTGCGCCGGGTTACTTCGGTGAAAAAGGCTTCTCCACCGTCGAGCGCCTGTGGATTCGTCCAACCTTGGAGATCAATGGAATCTGGGGCGGCTATCAGGACGAAGGCGCAAAAACCGTGATTCCGTCAAAAGCCTACGCGAAATTCTCCACCCGCCTCGTTCCGCATCAGTCTCCGGCAAAAATCGCCAAGCTAGTGGAAAAACACGTTCGCGCGCTGCTCCCCAAAACCGTTCGTTGCAAGTTTGAAGTTCTGAGCACGGGAAAGCCCTGGGTCGCTCCCTATCACGCGCCTATTTTTCAAGTCGCGCAAAACGCCATGCAAAAGGGCTTCGGCAAGAAAGCGGTCTTCATCCGCGAAGGCGGTTCGATTCCCTTCGTCACGCAGATGTACGACACCTTCAAGGTTCCCTGTGTGCTGATCGGTTTCGGCCTTCCCGACGAAAACGCTCACGCCCCCGACGAGCACATCCTCCTCGAGAACTACCACAACGGCATCAAAGCCATAGCGCACTTCTACGAAGACCTGGCCAACCTGTAGCCGAGACTCTTCAGCTGCCATCTTGCCTTGGTAGGAACGGCATTGTGCTCCCGCTGACGCAGGAAGGGAGGCCGTCCAGCAATTAATTAACTCGCGTATCTCCACAGTTAGCTAGCAACATCCCGTTTTCTCAGGTGTCTTAAGATGTCATCCTGACCGCAGAGCCGGCGGTATTTGTTGGCTCGCAGTGCAGGGATCGCGGCAGGCCTAATATTTTCCGCAACACATCGCGCGTTCGACGCCTGTCCCCGGCCAATGCCTATTCCCCACGCTCAATCCGCAAATCATAACAACCCGCCGCTGTATCCCTCACGTGCACGTACCGCGCCCCAGGCTCTCCCAACAAATTCTTCGCCACGAACTCAATCCTTCCATCCGCCACATATTCCTTCCGCAAAAAGGTTCGACGGTCACCGTAGGCTACCAACGTCAGCGGATGCGCTCTCAACTCCTCGGGAAACTCGTTCATTTCGCCATAGCGCTCGCACGCTTGCGCATGCACAAAAATCGGTCCTGGTAGCGGAAACTCCGCCAGCCCGTGGAACGGATCGTACGTAAACAAAATCCGCTCCTCGCTTCCAACGCGAAATGGCCGCAAACAATGGCGGCAAGGTCCGTAGCCCCCAGCAACTTCTCTATGTGCCGGATGACCATAACCCGGTGCCTTCATGGTGGTTCGAACGAGTTCCGCTATTTTGGTGGGTATTGCAATCATGCGCAGGCTCATTGCTGCTCCTAGCGATTTCTATCGCAAGGCCATCCTGCGCTTCTGTTGCGAAGAGCTCTATCCGCTTTCGCCCGTCAATCTAATCGTCAAATCGTAGCCAGATTCGAACGCCTTCCCTTCGCATATTCGAACAGCGCCGTATTCGCGCCGCCAACCGTCTTCAGCGCTTGGGCCACTGTCGCCAGATCCTTGCCGCGCAGCACCACATACATCTCATCTTCGGCAAGTCCGGTATACACGCGGTTTCCAATGCATCCCAGGCTGATCAGTGCTCCGTGTGCCAGAGATGCAGGTAGCGCCATGCAGGTCGGCCGTCCCAGCGCGGGCATTCCGCTTCCTGCTCCCGCCCGGTTGGCCGCCTCCTGCAACAACATCGCTCCAGACGGCTTCAGCGCAAAAAGCACCACATCCGGCGCGCTGATAGCGTCTCCCAAAGGCGAATAGCGGATCGCCTTCGGCGCTTTCGCCAGCCGCGGAATTTGCGGCACTTCCTCCGGCTTCACATAGCCCAGTTCGAACATCATCCTCAGCGTCTGCTCTGTTTCCTTCTCTCGCTCCGGTGAAAGCGCGATGTTGTGCGTGTAAGCCCCAACCGCACAGTTAAAGTGGTTCTCTGGCACGGTATAAAACGTCTGTCCGTCCGCTGCCAACCTCCAGAAGCTGCAACCCGACGGCTCCGTACCCTCAAACCTCTTTGCGTCCGTGGGTTCCGCATCCAGAAAGGACACCGCCACCGGCCGCTTCGCCGGTTTCACTGCCTCGGAAATCTTCTGTTCCAGCTCTCGCCACGTGGATTCACCGCTCACAAACGCCTCCTCGACTGGTCACGAATTACGCAGGATAGCACAATCCCCACGCATTACCGGACTCCCCCATCGTCGTAGCCGCATAAAACCTGCACGTTTTGCACATCCCTTCAAAAAAATCGCGTTTTTCCCGCGATTTTTGCGGTTTGCCACTTGCGTTCTTTTTCCGCGTTCGCTATAGTCTCCTGCGGCCCGAGTTTTACCGCAGATTTACAGGGTTTTTCGCGCTCGTGGCCGGCCTCGATTCTTCGAGGTCGATAGACAAATCAGGAGGATAGAGAGAAGAAATGGCAGCTAAGCCACTGAGCAAAACTAAGATCGTTTCGCACCTCGCCGAAAAAGCCGGCACTTCCAAGAAGACCATCGTTTCGTTCTTCGACGAACTCCACAAGCTCGCCGTCAAAGAAGCCAAGGGCGCTGCGGGCAAGTTCGTAATTCCCGGAATCGGCCGCGTGGTCAAGGCGCATCGCAAGGCGCGCATGGGCCGCAATCCACAGACCGGCGAAGCGATCAAGATCAAGGCCAAGACCGTTGTGCGTCTCCGGCCCTCCAAGGTTCTGAAAGACGCCGTCCTGAAATAGTCCTTTCCAATGGGGTAGTCTTTTTTTGTGAACTAGTCATTTCTCCCGCCCGGGAGAAATACAAATTAAAAACCCCTGGTAGGCTCTCGCCACACCAGGGGTTTTTCTTTCAGAACTCTTTTTCTCTCGAGTTTGGGGGCTGTGTGAGAACTATCGTTCTCCGGGAGGGTACGACTTTAGTCGCGCCGTAAACGCTTCCGATTTAGAGGGTTTTAGCCCTGGAGCTCTCCGTTACAGCGTCCTCACGTAGGCGATCACATCCTTAATCTGCCCAGGCTCCAGCACATCCTTAAACGGCGGCATCAGCTGGTCGCCATTTTCAATCCAGCTCTTCAGACTCTCTTCGGTAATCTTGTTTCCATTGACTGTAAACGTGCCGCGTTTGTTCAATCCCTTCAGCCCGGGCCCAATCTTTTTCTGGTCGCTGCTGTCGTAATGGCATAGCGCGCACTTCTGCTGAAAAAGGTCCTTCCCGCGTGCTACAGCAGCGGCATTTGCGCCGCCCTTGGCCGCGTTGCTCTTTTTGCCGGTGTCTTGCCCCAGCACTATTCCCGAACCCGCCGCCAACGCGCTTCCCACCACGATTCCTAGCACCACCAGCGATCGCTTCACGATTCCTCCCATTCCCGAAATAGGGACACTTTCATTGTCCCTATTCTTCGCCACAATTTCCACTCTAGCCTGTCACGCCACAGGCCCGTCACTAAGGACAGTTTCCCCCCACGCACAGCTAGCACTTTCGTACCTTTGACGCCCTCTACTCCTCCCCCCACAATCAGCCTATGAATCAGGAAACCCTCACGCGGGCGTGGGAAGTCTTGCAGGACGCATATCAGGCGCAGATGGAAGGCGACTACGAACGCGCGGTCGAGCTGTACCACTCTTCGCTGGACCTGCATCCTACCGCCGAAGCGCACACGTTCCTCGGCTGGACCTACCACTATCAGGGCAAACTCCTGGACGCCATCTCCGAATGCAAGCGCGCCATCGAACTCGATCCCGACTTCGGCAATCCTTACAACGATATCGGCGCGTACATGATCGAACTCGGCCAATTCGATGAAGCCATCCCCTGGTTGCAGCAAGCCGTTGAAGCTCGCCGCTACGAACCGCGCCATTTTCCGCACTACAACATGGGTCGCGCCTATCTCGGCAAGGAAATGTACGGCGCCGCCATGCGCTGCTTCCAGGAATCCATCGAAATCGAGCCGCGCTATTCCCTGGCCCGCCAAGCCCTAGAATCCCTCCGCCGCATGGTCAACTAATCTCGGTAGCGCTGTCCTCGCCGACGCCTCCAGCAAACCAACTTGAGGATGCCCCATCCATCCTTCGCGTTTTTTGCGAAGGGTGGGCTCTGACGATCGAAGGCCACCCAATTTCTTTTCCGCTCTTGGTTTCCTCTTCCCTGTCACTGTTAACTGTCACCTGTCGGCGGTGAACTTCCCCGGCTTCACCACCCGGTCATAGACCCACAACAACCCGGTGGTCATCATCCCAATCGCCACCAGCGCCCACGGAAACAGCTGTGGCCGGTGCTGCACCTCGCCAAAATAATGCAGCAACGCTCCGCCAATAGGCCCTCCCAGGAACGACCCAATCCCCAGCGGTAAAAACGCAAATCCCATATAGGTCCCCTGCTGTCCCGCCGGCGCCAACCGCGAAATATAGTCGTAATATCTCGGTTGCTGGATCAATTCGCCCACCGCCAGCACCACCAGCGCTCCATAGGCCGCCCAGATACTCGAGCTCAGCCCCAGCACCCCAAACGCCAACATCGACACCAGCGTTCCCAGCACTACCGCGCGAAACGCCGACATCTTCCGCGTCATCACGCTGAACACCACCGTAAACGCGATCACCACGATCGGATCGATCGAAAGCATCCTCTCGGTGTCCGCCGTCGGGTCTACATAGTCATGCACGTAAATCGGCAGCGTCACGAATTCCTGCCAGTACACAATCCA
>Ga0210384_10002143_pt1 | contig 24735 bp, 18 predicted proteins | sample IncBWH2MmetaG_FD_160574 | JGI IMG/M metagenome (GOLD analysis project Ga0210384, IMG submission 160574) | Forest soil microbial communities from Barre Woods Harvard Forest LTER site, Petersham, Massachusetts, United States - Inc-BW-H-2-M | ecosystem: Environmental > Terrestrial > Soil >...
CGCTTAGCACCGCACTGGAGGAGGAGTGAAGTACTAATACGGCGAGAATCCGGTAATCCGACTAACCGGGAGTTGGCGTCGCCGTCGACAGGCCAAATAATTATTAGATTTACGAATCGCGGAACGGGCTATCTGTTCGTCTCGAACAGTGTACGGCTCAGCGGATGATGATGTGCATGACCGGGCTTTTGAAGGAACCAGTTAGCAGCGAGGCGATCCAGATCCGAGGGCCGAAAGCAGGGAAAAGTTGGTCGAAAACGAGGAAAATTGTTACAGTGATAACCGCAGCCTTGCCGAAGAATGAGAGCCTCAGGCAAAACGGCGATGCACGGATTAACCCACCTACGCCAGGGACATGAGCGCTGCGCCTCGCTGACGATGGCGATATTCCGAACGACACTGATGCTGCTGACCCTGATTTCTGGCGTGTCCTTTGTCGCGCGTGCGGACGATTTCTGGAAGCATAAGCCTCCCGCGCAGTGGACGCCTGCGGAGGCTCTGAAGCTTGTGCGGCGCTCGCCCTGGGCGAAGCAGGAAGCGGTGGTGTTCCTCCGATTGGAAAATCAATCGGACTACAGCATTCCCACAGGCCTCAAGCACTGCGACCCGGATGCCATTGACGCCAACGGGAATTGCACGCAGAAGTTGCGAATCGAGGTGCCGGTTGATTCTTCTCAAGGGGCAAATGCCGCGCCGAGGCTTTCGCCTTCCACCGCTCTCCTCGTACGCTGGGAATCGGCGACACCGGTGATGCAGGCGTTTGCGCGGCTGGCGGAACTCGGCGAACGAGCGGCGGCCGAGTTTCAGGCGCCGCCGCCACGGGTCCGCATGGAGAGGTACGTCATCACGGTGAAACTCGAGCAGGCCGGCCGCGCGGGATTCGAGCCTTTCACGGTCACAACGGCCGGAAAACCCGGCTTGCGCGCGACCCTCAAGACGCGTCGCGGCACGGTTGCCCCACTCGAGGTCGAATTTACAGGAACGGGCGCGAGCTCTTCCGTTCATTTCTTCTTTCCCCGAACTCTCGACGGCGCTCCTCTGCTCGGACCTGAACGGGATTCGGCGGAATTCACATTGCAGGGAGCCAGCTTCGCTGTGCACAGCAAGTTCACACTCGACCCCGAGTTCGTCAAATAAATTAATTATTACGGTCTGGTGTCTGTTCATCAGTTGTACCAACGCCCGCAAGCGTGTGCAGGCTTCACACGAGGCCCCACCGACAACACTGCATTTAGGTGGTTTCGACACTCATTTCTGGGCTCTTTGTCAGGATGGGGGATCGATAGATTTTTGTTGACAAGGAGAAGTTTGGGCATAGAATCTCGTCCCAAAGCGTGTGCCCGTCGCGTGGTCGACAATAATCTTATAGTCGAGGTGGGGGCGTAGATGCTGAAATTTCATTGTTTCCGCGTTAGCAATCTTCTCGTTTTGATCCTGGCGAGTGCGGTCTCTCTGTCCGCGCAGGTTACAACCGGTGATATCACCGGTACGGTGACAGATCAGAGCGGCGCCGCAGTGGCGGGCGCCAATGTCACGGCGGTGTGTCCCGACACCCAGCAAACGCACAAGATCACGTCCGGCACCGCTGGCGAATATCGCCTCTCAGAACTGCCCAGTTGCGTTTACAAAGTCTCCGTCTCTGCTCAAGGGTTTAAGACTACGGTGCGCAACGTAACAGTTACCGTCGCCCAGCTTACCAAGGCGGATTTCCAGCTCAATGTAGGTCAAATCACGGAAACCATTACCGTGGAAGCAGCCACCCCGTTGGTGGAGTACTCCCAGGGCGTTAGCAGCGAGGTGGACACGAAGTCTATCTTGGATTTACCGACGGAGGGCCGGGATTTTAAGTCCATCTTGGCCCTTACACCTGGCGTGCAGCGCTTAGCCGGCGGCGGCTTCCTGGACGTCAGCATCAGCGGCCAGCGCACCACTACTAACAATTACATGATCGATGGAATGCCCAACAACGACCGCTTTTACGGCAGCGAGGTCGTTGGGCAACCCGGCGTACTGGGAATTCCGGCTTCCGTTCTGGGCAACGATTCCATCTCCGAGTACACCGTTCAGGAGCTTCCGACGGCAGAGAACGGGGTCAAGGGGGGCGCGGCCATTAACGTGTCGCTCAAGAGCGGTACCAATGCTTTCCACGGCACGGGCTTCTATTTCGGAGACTACGACTGGCTGAACGCCAAGAACTTCTTCTCCACTAAGCCACTCTCCTATCACAATCACAATTACGGAGGCACGGTGGGTGGGCCGATTGTCAAGGATCGCACATTCTTCTTCTTCGCGTTTGAAGGGCAGCGTAATAAATCCGTAGAGCCTTGGAATCTGCCCATCCCGACGCAAGGCGATCTGGCCGCGGCCGTGGCGGACTTCGCCAATCCGGCCACCAACCCGCATCACTTGCCCATGAATACCGCAGGCTTGAACCTGTTGAAGTATTACCCGTGCTCGGATGGCGCCGGCGGGACTGTTTCCTGCACGCCCGCCGCGGCGAACGCCGCAGTGGCCACCGGCGGGTTCACGCAGACCCTTTCCGCCCCCAATACCGACAAAATGACCAGCTTCATCATCAAAGTTGACCATAAGATGAACGACAAGATGAATTTCTCGGGGCGGTATATGTTCGCTGACAGCGTTCAACTAGCACCACTCGGCGGGTATACGCTTCCGCCGGCGGCTGGCAGCGGCCTCGGAGTCGACGGATTTAACACCATCGCTCCGACACGCGTGCAATTGGCCGGCGCCACCTGGACCTACAGCATCGCTGCCAACAAAATTCTCGACGTGCGCTTCAACTGGTCGCGTTACGCACAGATCCTGGACGTGAACAACAAGATCAATCCTCTGAAGCTGGGTATTGACACGGGCCCCCTGAACCCCGCCGATTTTGGCGTGCCTCCGGTCTATGCCAGCTCGGTGACCTATGCGAATCCTGGCGGCATACAAGGCTACCCGCTGAGCACGCGCCCCACGCAGACTTACGATACGTCGGCCCACGTCTCGTGGATCAAGGGCACTCATAACTTCAAGTTTGGCGGCAACTATCAGTACGCCTCCACGTTCAGCCTGCGGAATCGTGCGCGGACCGGCCTGTTCAGTTTCCAGACTGATTTTGAGACCCTTATTGACCAGTTGCTTCTTGGCCGCCTCGACAGGGCTTCCCGCTCCTTTGGCGATACTTCACGCCACCTCTACCAGCCCTCTATGGGCATCTTTTTCCAGGACGAATGGAAAGTCACCCCGCGCGTGACGGTCAGCTACGGCTTGCGCTGGGATGTCAATGGTGCGTTGGGTGACGCCGACAAGAATGCCTCTAATTTCTTCCCCTGCGCTCCGCCTGAGCCTACGGTCTGTGCGCCGACGGGATTTCCGAACGGTCTGGTTCGAGAGCAGCAGGGGTTCTCTCGCCTCTATAACCTGGATCTTAAGGACCTTGGCCCACGCGCCGGACTGGCCTGGGACATCTTCGGCAACGGCAAGACCTCTTTCCGAATTGGTTACGCCATGGCTTATGACGTGGCGAATTTTGCCGCTATCAGCGCACCTTACGTATTCCAGGGTGCTCGAGCCGGGGCGTTTACGAACTCGAACCTGGGCGTGGTCTCGGTCACAGGAGATGGCAACTTCTGTACGGGTTTCGTCAACCCCAGCACCTCTCTCAACCCGGGATGTCAACCGGGCCTTTCAACTCTCTTCGAAGCTTTTGGGCCGAACACCTGTTATAACCCGGCAACGAACACGCAGGCTCTGAACCCGCTCACTGGTACAACGGGTCCCGACTGGGCTTGCATCGGTCCGCAAGCGGGAAGCCCGAACCCGGGCACGCCTTTCCAAACCTTTGGCTCCAATCCCACGGGAACGCCGCCGTTTAACATTTTCGGAACCGTCCCGAATTTGAAGACGCCAAGAATCCAGTATTACAACGCAACGATTCAACAACAGGTATTCAGAAACAACGCAATCACCGTGACCTACCTCGGCTCCCACGGAACGGATAGTTTTCTAGAGCGCAGCCTGAATAACCGCCCCATTGGCTGCTGGGATACGGTAAATAATGTGCAGCTGATTACGGGGAAGTGCGCGCGCCCGTTTGATTCTGTGTTCCAGTTGGGTGGCGTGCCTAACTTCAGTTACATCATGCAATTGACCAACGATGGGTACTCCCGCTACAACGCCCTGCAGGTGACTTACCGCCAGCGCGATTGGCATGGGCTCAACACCACGGTCAACTTCACCTGGTCGAACTGTATTGATACCAATTCCGTGAATCGCGGCGGTGGGTCTACAGTTCCGATCGAGGAGAATCCTTACAATCCCGGCAGTAACCAGGGCCCGTGCGACACTGACGTGCGGCTGAACTTCAATACCGGCGTGGTCTACGACTTTCCGCGCCTGCGAGCCGCAGGACGCCTTGGAGAGGGTTGGCAGATCGGGTCTGTGGCGTCGGTTGTGGGCGGGCGTCCTTGGACCCCGTTGATAAGCACCACCGGCGACGAGTCCGGCCAGGACCTGGTTTATCAAAGGCCGGACTGTTCGGGAGTAAAGCCTGTTTACCAGTTCAGTGACCCCAATAGTCCCACCATCACGAATGCGGCCGCGATATTTTCCGATCCGGCCCCCAACACCATCGGGAGCTGCGGCCGCAACTCGTTGCGCACACCCAAATTCAGGCAGTGGGATTTTAACCTGAACAAGACCACCAAGATCACGGAACGGATGAGCATCCAGGTCCGCTTGGAGATCTTCAACCTGTTGAACCACCCTAACTTCAGTGCGTTCACGGCCAGCGCCAAGCCCTCGAGCGGTGCCTTCTCCACCTACTCGCAGACGCCGGATATCGCCGCCGGCAACGCGTTCCTTTCTTCAGGCGGCCCGCGCGCTGCGCAGATAGGGGCGAAGCTCATTTTCTGATTTTCGGTTCCAGGCGTTGGTTCCGAAAAAGGAGTCTGCTAAAATGCAGACTCCTTTTTCTTTTATGCGGCGCGCTTGCATCCTTTGCCTCTTCGTTCTGTTGCCCGGGCCCGCCGCGGCAGCTACAGACCAGCCCAACGTTATCCTGATCACATTGGACACGGTGCGAGCCGACCGGATGGGCTTTCTCGGTTCAAAGCTTGGTCTGACGCCGCAACTGGATTCGCTGGCGAGTCAGGGCGTGGTGTTCGAGCATGCATACTCCCAGGCGCCCATCACGCCGGTCTCTCACGCGACCATACTCACCGGGACTTTTCCGCAGTACCACGGCATCCGCAACTTCGGTGACCGCTTACCTCCCAGTGTCCCTCTTCTACCCGAAATTCTTCACGCCCATGGCTACCACACGGGAGCCTTCGTCGGGAGCATCATCCTCGACCCCAAAAACGGGTTTGCCTCCGGATTCGAGCGCGGCTTCGATGTTTATGACGCAGGCTTTCACCGGCAGAAGACCGGGGAGCGACGCGAGGCTTCCATGCAGCGCCGCGGCGAGGTGACCCTGGGACACGTGCTCGAATGGCTTGGCCAGCAGCACGGCAGTCCGTTTTTCCTCTGGTTTCACCTGTGGGACGCGCACGACCCTTACAATCCGCCCGAACCGTTCCGTAGCCAGTTTCCTAACGCCCCTTACAACGGAAGTATCGCCTACGTGGATGCCACTGTAGGGAAGCTGCTTGGCTATTTGCGGAGCCGGGGGCTGTATGACAATGCGCTGATCGCCGTCGCCGCCGATCACGGCGAATCCTTGGGCGACCACGGCGAACTGACCCACAGTATTTTCCTTTACGACGCTACTATCCACGTGCCCCTGCTCCTCAAACTTCCCGGCAAACGTTTTGGCGGGCAGCGTGTCAATGCCACGGCGAGCCTGGTGGATCTGGCGCCAACCCTTCTCGAAACGCTGGGCCAGACACCGCCTCCGGCCATGCAGGGCCGTTCGCTCCTTCCTCTGATTGGGAACCCGCACCCTGGAAACCGCCCTTCGTTTGCCACCGGCGACCACTCCGAACGCTCGTTTGGGTGGAGTGCGCTTGTTTCCCTGCGCATCGGCAGCCAGCTTTACGTCCGCGCTCCATCGCCCGAGCTTTACGATCTGGCCTCAGACCCTGGCGAGAAGACAAACCTCTATGCGGGCAACCGCATCGCCGCGCTGCGCCTCGCGATCCAGCTGGATAATTTCGTGAAGCGCATCAGCACAGGCGCACCTCAGGCCTTGCAGGACGGACTCGACGAAAAGAGCAGGGAAAAGCTCTCCGCGCTCGGCTACGTGGCCTCTGGAAAGACGGGCCCGCCCGCAAGCATTGACCCCAAGGACCGCATTGATGTGGCCAACGATATGCACGATGCCAGCCTTGCCATCGAAGAGGGAAAGGAAGCCACCGTCATCCCGCTGCTGCTGCGCGTGGTGGCCAAAGATCCGCAAATCCAGGCGGCGCAGTATTACCTGGGCATCGCCTACTCGCGGAAGGGCAACTTTGCCAAAGCCATTCCTCCCCTGCGCAAAGCTGTCGAGCTGCGGCCGGATGCGCTGATGGCCCAGTACGAGTTGGCCATCTGCCTCTACGAAACCGGCGATCTGAATACCGCTGCCATGCATTTCGAAATCTTGGTGGAAAACCGCCCCGATTGGAGCGACGCCCGCTATTCTTTGGCCTCCATTTATGCCCGTACTGGACGGCCTCAGGAAGCAGCCAAAAACCTGCTCGTAGTCCTCCAGGGAGAGCCCGACCATTACCGCGCAAACCTGCTTCTGGGCCGCATGCTGTTTCTGAACGGCACTTTCGCCGAGGCGCTGCCCTACCTGGAAAAGGCAGTACAGGTCGAACCCAAATCCGTCGAAGCTCACGAATTCCTCGCGGAAGCATATTCGCAATTAGGTCAAGAGGAAAACGCCGCGCGTGAACATTCGCAAGCGGAACAGTTAAAGCCCGCCAGCCGGCCCTGAAAATACTCAAATTGGATCAGCGGCTCCTCCAAGTGGACAATCGCAAACTGCAAATATATACTCAAACCTTCCAAACAACGAGGTGCTCTATGGACCCCCGAAAAATCTCATTGCTGCTGGCATCTGTGTTCCTGCTGCCGGTCTGCCTGCCGGCCCAGGATCACAGCGCTCCCAAGCCAAAGCCGCACGTTATCGTACTCGGCGTGAATGGCATGGAGCTGGACATCATTCGTCCGCTTATTTTGAAGGGACAAATGCCAAACTTGTCCAGCGTGATTGAGAAAGGCGCGTACGGAAAACTACGTACGGTGTCCGCGCCGAATTGCCCGCGCGTATACAGCACGCTGTTCACCAGCACGAATCCGGAAGAGCACGGCGTGACGGGCTTTCTCGTCGGCGGCATTACCGCCAACACAAACATGCTGAAGGAGGAGCCTCTTTGGTCGATGTTGTCAAACAGCGGCATCACCGTCGGCATGGCCAATGTGCCGGCCACGTTCCCGGTTATGCCAGTGAACGGATACATGATCAGCGGCATGCTCACGCGCGGCAAGAACTGTGAAGATGGCGTGCTTTGTGCACCCAAGCTGAGCGAAGTGATGGGAGGAGACGCTGTTTATCCCAGCAGCATGCGCGAAGAATTATTGAAAAATGTGGGTGATTTCTATATCGATTGCGAGCGCATGCCCTCGGCGGCTGATCTGAAGGACCACGAAGCCGACGTGATCGACCGTTGGTTGAAGAAGGTGCAGACCATTCGCGAACAGCAAACCAAGCTGTTCGATTATTTGCTCACAGCCCACCCCACGGATTTCACTTTCCTGGCACAATCGTGCGAAGACCGCACGGGCCACTGGCTGTACCCCATCACGCCGTTCAACGTCGGGTACAACGCGAATATCAACGGCGTTCGGCAGGATGCTTTCCCGAACCAATACGTCGCCCTCGACAAAGTGCTTGGCACGATCCTGAAGCACATGGACGAGAATACTTATCTGGTGGTGATTTCCGATCACGGCATCAAACCCTTGCGCGAGTTTGAAGAGAAGGATCCTCACGCGCATGCGGACCATGAAAAAACCACGCCCGTGATTGCCAAGCACGATTTCGCCGATGGCGATGACGTGCCTGGCTCACTGTTCGTGATGGGTCCCGGCATCAAGCACGACCTTCGACTGATGGGATTGGGCGCCAGCGTATACGACATCGCGCCAACACTGCTGCATATCTACGGCATCGAGGAGCCGAAGCAGATGCGCGGGCGGGTTCTTACGGAGATTTTCGAGACAACCGAAAACAAAGTGGCCACGAACAAGTAGTGAGTAACTAGCGGAAGACGCTACTTTTTCTGCCTGTGCAATGCTTTGAACCGCAGTTGGGCCCGCCGCGCGTCTTCGATTCGTCCGAGGCCAGTGTAAGCCTGAGCCAGCGAATCAAACACAACCGAATCGTTACTGGAAGACTTGGCCAGCGGTTCCAGCAGCTCCACCACGTCAGCGAATCTCTTCTGGTTGAGTAAAACCTTCGAGAGACTTGTTAATGCTTCGACGTTTTCAGGCTGCATGAGTGCCGCAGTCTCTAGTCGGTCCTCCGCTGCCCGTAAGTCTCCAGAACGGAAATAAATTTGTCCCAGCAAGAGCTGTGCAGAAAATTGATTCGGATTCTGTTTAAGACTTGTCAGCAAAACGTCACGCGCGCCGGCAAGATCACCGTGCGATTCCACCGCCCGCGCGTAATCCAAGGTCAAAGGTGTGTCTCCCGGGAGCAGCTCGTGTGCCTGGCGCAAGTACTCGAGCGCTTTGTTGTAGTTCCCTTCACTGACTTCCAGGTGGCCGAGCTGAGACAGAGCGATTGTTGACTTGGCGTCCAATCGCAGCAGTTTTTCTAGTGAGCCGCGCGCCTTGGCCGGCTCATCATTTTCGATTGCCATCATCGCGGCGTGCAGCAGGTTCTGCTCTTCAATCTTGTCCTTAGGATCTGGTAGCAAGGAAGGTTCGGGAACGTCCGTCGAACTTCGAGCGTCGGCGGGACCCAAATAACCGAGCGCATGCAGTTCATCGATTGTGTTTTGGGATACAGCAGAGGGTGATGGTTCTCTTGAACTCTGCGCCGGTGAGCCTAGCTCTGCCAATGTTTTACGCAGCTCTTGGACCCTGATATTCCAAGGTATGTATGAATTGCGTAGCTCTCCTGAGTCAGAGCGCAGATCGTAAAGTTCGGGTTTGGGCGCTTCGATGAACTTGAAACCCTCCTTCCGGACGGATCGCAAGCCAGCCCAACCAAATCGCTGCGGGTAGTCCGTTTGGCCAAAGACGGTACGGGGAGGTACATCGGTGCTCGCGAAAAAAGGCTTTAGGGACTCGCCATCCAATTTCTCCGGTATAGGCAACCCGAGGAGTTCCAAGATCGTAGGCATGATATCTGTCGTGCGCACTTGCGCCTGAACCTCTCTGCCCGCTTCACGGTTGTTCGGCAGCTTCACGAGCAAAGGGACGTGCGTCGTCGAATCATAGAGAAAAATGCCGTGCGTATCTTCGTGATGCTCACCGAGGCCCTCTCCGTGGTCGCCAACGACTACGATCAGGGCTCCGTCGTACCAATCCTTTTTTTTCAGAAAAGCAACAAAGTGGCCTAGCGCCGAATCCGCGTAGGCAATCTCGCCATCGTACAACCGATCCTTGTAGATGTCAGAGTAGGGCGGCGGAGGTTCGTACGGATCGTGCGGGTCATAGAAATGCGTCCAAACGAAGTGGGATCCTGACAGGTGTGCGTTGAGCCACGATTCCACGCGCTGCTCTACTTCCATTCCTCGGCGCTCGAGGCGCCCCCACCGAGACTTAGTTGCTGTGTGTTCCGGGAAGTTATCGTAGAACCCGAAGCCCTGGTCGAGGCCGGGCGCGAGACTTTTGCTGTCAAGAATCACGGACCCTATGAATGCCGCAGTGCGGTAGCCCCGCTTAGCGAGTAACACCGCCAGCGTGGGATGTGTAGCGGCCAATGGTACGCCGAAGTCACTGACTCCGTGCGAAATCGGCAAAAGCCCGGTCAAAATGCTCGTGTGAGAGCTATTGGTGATGGGGCTGGGCGTAAAAGCCTGCGTGAAGCGGATTCCTTGCTTTGCCAAAAGATCCAGCGCGGGAGTTCGGATCCGGTCGTAGCCATAGCAGTGAACGTGGTCGGCACGCAGAGTATCGATGGTAATGAGAAACACGTCCGGATGAGAAGCCTTGTCCTGGACGCGCTCGCGAGCGACGCTTGCACCGGTAGCTAGATGGCAGCATAGGATTATTGGAAGGATCCTCATAAAGTTGAGCGTATCACAGCCCGCGCTGTTAGCAGCTTGTCACGGAAGAATCGACCAAAGGCTTTTTAGATACGGTTCTATTTCCCGCCGTTTTTTTTTTGCTGAGAAATGTTTTGATTCATGCGGAAACAGTTGCCAGGATCGTACTCCATCTTGACCGCGACGAAGCGTTCCCAGCGGTTGCGATACGCCTCCGGTACGCGGTCGCTCAGGGACATTCCCCAGTCGTCGCAATCGCACTCAGTCTGCAGCTCCACAATTGCTCTCTCCATGACTCGCTCTTCAGTGATTCTCTTCCGATATACAGTATTTGTGTAAAAACTATAGCGCCTATATTTACCTGGCTGAATCAATCCAGACTACAATGAAGTAACGTATGTGAGGTGCCTTTGCTTCCCTCAGGCAAGTTTCCCAAACTCGCCCTGCTAATTGCGGGTTTGCTAGCGTTGCTATTCCTCTTTGTCATTAAAGGAATTCATTCGCCCGCCGGAAGCTTATTATTCTCGGACCTTGTACAGGTGGGAATAGTCGTCTGGGCTGCATGCTGTTCCTTTTATGCGGCGCGGCGGTCGGCGGGAGACCTGCGTTATCTCTGGATGTTGTTGTCCGTTTCCCTATTCTTTGCCGCCTCTGCGCAGGCGTTGGAAACCTATTATCAGAATATCCCCCACTTAACGGCCGCAGGGCCTTGGCCTTCTGACATTCTTCTCATTCTTTGGGTTGCACCGGCGGCCCTGATGCTGCTGCCGCGGCCCGCGGAATCACGGGGCATCCAGTGGGAGCAGCTCCTGGATTTTGCCCAGGTGATCCTCGTAGCGCTAACCGCCTATCTCTATTTTTTCTATGTTACTTCGCGGTGGCAAGCCGAAGGACCTCAAATGGTCATTAAGATCCTAAGTCTGCAAATGATACGTGACTTGCTGCTCGGCGCAGGATTTTTAATTCGGGCCGCTACTATCTCTTCACGCCCAATTCGAGATTTCTTCAGGAGGATGGCCGGCATATTCCTTCTGGCAAGCGCATCCGAACTTGTTGCGGTTTTCACTTGGAGTTCCTCTCCAGCTCAAGCAAGCTGGACAGATTTCACCTGGTGCACACCGTACCTGTTCGTCGCTGTTTTCGCAGCTACGTGGAAGACTGAAGACGAAGGCATTCTTGCCCGACAAGATTCCACACGCCCACTGGAGATCTTCAGCCAGGTCTTGCCATTCTGCATTCCCTTGCTGGTTCTCCTGATGGGCAGGCGCATCGCTGTGGAACAGTTGACCATTGCCTGGGCAGCAGTAGCTGCGTCTTTTGTCATTTCCGCCACGCGTCTTCTCGTCACAAACGAGAAACAACGCCGCATCACCTCGGACCTTCGCATGGCCGAAGAAGCAGTGCGACAATCCGCGGAGATGTTTTCAACTGCGTTTCGTTCGAGCCCTGATGCTATGGGCATAATATCGTTGCCAGATGCTAAATACCTCGCGATCAACGACAGTTTTTTGCGTCTGACGGGCTATACGCAGGGGGAAGTGATCGGAAAGACTGGGGTCGATCTGCGCCTGTGGGTTAACAAAGGTCAGCGCGCAACGGCCCTTGCAAAATTGCTGGCGGGAGAAGAAGTGAAGGAGGAAGAATTTCTTTTCCGCACCAAAAGGGGAGAAACTCTTACCTGTCAGCTCTCGGCCGCGCTAATTCGCCTAGCCGGAAAGCCGGCATTTCTCGCAATGGTCCATGACATCACAGCGCACAAGCGGGCGGAAAAACTGCTGCGTGCCAGTGAAGAGAAATTCCGCACCCTCGTTGAGAACCTGGATGTGGGTGTTATATTGCTGGACTCCAGATCCGAAATTCAGTTTGCAAACCTTGCGGCCCAGCAAATGCTGGGTGTCTCACTTGACCGGGTGCAATACCAGAAAAGCTCAGAAATTGACTTGATCGCGATTCGGGAAGATGGGGCGGAAATCCCGACCGCACAGCATCCAGGACCTCGGGTGATCGAGACCCGGCAGCCGATTAGGAATGAAGTGATCGGTTGGCGCCGGCCAGGCTCAAGCGAACTTTTCTGGTGTTTGGCGAATGCTGTGCCGCAATTTAATCGAGACGGTTCCATAGCTGGGGTGATCGGATCCTTTACCAACATCACCGAACGCAAGCGAATCGAGGAAGCGCTGCACCAACTTTCCACACGCTTGCTCCGGTTGCAAGATGAAGAACGGCGGCGACTGGGCCGCGAGCTCCACGATAGCCTGGCGCAGAGCGTGCTGGCAGTGAATCTGAACTTGGCCCAGGTCACGCAATCCCCGGCAGCCCTCGACGAGCGATCGAGGCGCGCTCTTTCGGAGGCCCGCACAATTCTCCAGGAAATGTCGCGCGAGATTCGAACCCTCTCTTATTTGCTGCATCCCCCGCTTCTCGATGAGCTCGGGCTCGTATCGGCCATCAAGGAATATGCGCAAGGATACAGCGCCCGTAGCGGGATTCATTTAGAGGTAGAGCTTCAGGCGGGTTTTGGACGCCTATCGCAGGAAACAGAAACGGCGCTGTTCCGCATCGTGCAGGAAAGCCTCTCGAATATCCAGCGCCATTCCGGCAGCGCGACGGCTCAAATTCACTTGCGCGGAGGAACGTCCAGCGTAACGCTCGAAGTGGCCGATCAGGGACACGGGCTGATGAAGACGGCTGCCGAGCCCGGAGATGGCGCGGGAACTCGCCTGGGCGTGGGAATACTGGGTATGCGCGAACGGGTAGCCCAATTGGGAGGAACACTGGCCATCGACTCGAGTCCGTCGGGAACGACGGTACGGGCTACAATCCCTTTGAAGGCTGAGGTCACCCATGCGGGTCCGAATCCTGGTCGCTGATGACCACCAAGTCGTCAGAACCGGGCTCCGTACGCTCCTCGAATCGAAGGCGGGCTGGGAAGTCTGCGGAGAGGCGACTCACGGCCGCGACGCGGTCCAAAAAGCTGCCGAGTTGAAGCCGGACGTGGCTGTGCTCGATATCGCCATGCCAATCCTCAATGGCGTGGAGGCCACACGCCAGATTCGCAAACTCTCTCCTGCTACGGCCATCCTGATTTTGAGTATGCACGACTCTGAGCTCCTCGTCCAAGAGGTTCTCGAAGCCGGCGCCAGCGGATACATCCTGAAGGACGACGCTGATCGCAACTTACTTGCCGCGGTGGAGGCTCTCAGCCGCCAGAAAACGTACCTCTCTCCGCGCGTAGCCGAAGCGTTTGCCAAAGGAGGTTCCCCGGGGACGGCGTCTTCCGCCCTCGAGCGTCCATCGAGGAGCCGCCTGACCCCGCGCGAACGCGAGGTTGTCCAGCTCCTCGCCGAGGGGAAAAGCAATAAAGAAGTCGCACAATGTCTAGGGATTAGCGTAAAAACAGCGGAAACGCACCGGGCCAATATCATGCTCAAGCTCAATTTCCATTCCGTTACCGAGCTCGTGCGCTACGCAGTTCGAAACAAGATTATTCAAAGCTAGAAATCTCCCCTGATCTACAGGTAATTCCCTAGGGATTCAGCCAAATTCTCTTCTCCCGCCAGAAATTGCACACTACACCAGGAAATTTGACCACTCAGCTTTCGATCGGAGTGTGTGATGGGCCCAAAGAGTCGCCGAATTCGCACCGTTGTCGCGGATGATTCGCGAACCGCATTGCGCTCTGTGTGCAGGTTTCTGGAGGTCTTTGAAGACGTCGAAGTCGTAGGCACCGCCAGAGACGGCCTGGATCTACTGGATAAAGTCAAACCGCTCCGCCCGGAGCTGGTGCTGACAGATCTGAGCATGCCTCGGATGAGCGGACTCGAAGCGGCGATGAAGTTGAAAAAAACAGATCCCGGTTTGCGAGTAATTATTTTCACGGAATTGTGCGGCCTATCCCTTCGGGAGGAATGCCTCCGCCAGGGAGCTGATGGCTTCGTAGAGAAGAGTCAAATCCCCGAGAAACTTATGGAGGAGGTTCGACTGCTTTTCCCACAAAATCCGTGATCGGAGTGATCGCCATTACGTCCGTTCGCGGGAGATACCACCAAAGGAAGTTCAGGCGCTGCATTAAAAGTTCCTTGGGAAAGCGCGGCAGATATATGTCTTCACCAAGTCATCGAATTCTTCTAGTAGACGGAAATGTTTCTTCAGCTCGAGCTGTCCGGGAAATTCTGAAGCGCAGCCCGGATTCGAGTTTTGAGCTTGTTATCGCCGATTCGCCAGAGAACGGGCTGCGTCAGCTGGCGGGCCAGGCATTTGACGCGCTTCTCCTGAATGTCCCCTCCTCCGATCGCAGCTTGGCAGGCCTAAGAGTCATTCAGTCGCAATTCAGCACTCTGCCGATTATCACGCTGATTGCCGACGCTTCCGCGAGGAAGGAAGTATTAAAGGCAGGTGCGATCGATTACCTGGTAAAGGGTGCGCTCAAACCTGAGCTCCTAGAGAAGTCGATTCGATTCGCTATTGAACGTAAGCAAGCTGAGGAAGCTTTCCGCAAATATGAGCAAAGGTTCCATGATCTTTTCGAGAATGCAAAGGACATCCTCTTCACGCTCGACCTGGAAGGAAACATCACGTCCTTGAACAAGTCGGCAGAAGACGTTTTTGGCTGGTCCAGAAGTGAAGTCCTCCACAACAGCATCAAGGAGTTTGTGGCCCCGGAGCACCGAAATCTCTGCGCCCAGATGATGCAGCGTATTCTTCAGGAAGAACCCGTAGAGAATTTCGAAATCAGCCTGCTTCGCAAAGACGGCCGAAGAGTCATCCTCGAGAGCAGCGCCCGCTTGCTCTATTCCAACGGGCAAAAACAGAGCGTGCAGGGCATCGCCCGTGACGTCACGGAACGCCATCACCTCGAGAACATGCTCCGTCAATCACAAAAACTCGAAGCAATCGGCCGCCTTTCCGGCGGAGTTGCTCACGATTTCAATAATCTGTTGTGCGTGATCAGCGGTCACGCGGAACTCCTGTCGGAACGCCTGGGGCCGGCGCATCCCACGACGGTCAGCATCACCCAAATCAAGAAAGCCGCAGACAGCGCGGCTTCTCTCACCCGCCAGCTCCTTGCCTTCAGCCGCAAACAGGTTTTTCACCCGCAGGTCTTAGACTTGAACGTCGCCGTCACAGAAACCAAAAAGCTTCTCGGACGCTTGATTGGCGAACACATCGATTTTCATATCTCGCTGGCCCCCGCGCTGGATCACGTGCGTGTGGATCCAGTTCAAATCGAGCAGGTTCTTGTGAACCTTGCTCTCAACGCGCGGGACGCGATGCCCTTGGGTGGACAATTAACCATTGAAACTTCCAACATCGATCTCGAGGAAAACCATCAGTCCAAGCGCGCCATCGTTCCCGCCGGAAAGTACGTCTTACTTGCCGTGTCGGATACGGGCTCCGGCATGGACGAAGAAACGCAGAGCCGCATCTTCGATCCGTTCTTTACGACGAAGGAGCTGGGCAAAGGATCGGGACTCGGATTGGCTACGGTATACGGAATTATCAAACAGAGCGGCGGTTTTATTTGGGTGTACAGCGAACCTGGGCAAGGCGCCACGTTCAAAGTCTATTTTCCGCGGGTAGATAACCCGCTTACGCATGTGTCGTACTCAAAACTTAATCAGGAAGCCTGCAAGGGCACGGAGACGATCCTGCTGGCGGAAGATGCCGAGCCATTACGCGTTCTGGCTCAGGAGTTTTTGAAGGAGTGTGGCTACAGGGTCCTGGAAGCTCAAAACGGCACAGAAGCTTTAAGGATTGCGTGCGCTTTCGACGGTCCCATTCATCTGCTCTTGACCGATGTGGTCATGCCGGGCATGGGAGGCAAACACCTCGCTGAAGAATTGGCGACCCTCCGTCCAACGACAAAGGTTCTGTACATGTCCGGATATCCGAGCGAGGGAATCGTGCGATCGGGATTCCTGGAAGATGGACTGACTCTACTCGAGAAACCATTTACGCGCGAGATTCTTCTGCGGCGAGTCAGGCAGATGCTCGACGGACAGCTAGAGGCTACCCCACCGCGAGTGGGCGACTAAAGGCCATTCAGCCTGGTGCGTTAGCTTATTCCGTGTGAACCGTCGGCATGGTAGCGAAGTTAGGGTCCGAGAAAGAGTTTGAAGCAGTAAGAACATAGGGAGATAACAAAATGGCATCGAAGAAGATTCTGCTTGTCGATGATTCCTGCACCGCTCGGTTGGTGAACCGGATGATTTTTAGCCAAAAGTCGAACTACGTCTTGATTAGCGCCTCAGACGGTAAGGAAGCCGTGGAAATAGCAAGGCAGGAAAAGCCGGATGTAATTCTAATGGATATCGTGATGCCCCGCATGACCGGGCTTGAAGCTTGCCGTGCGCTGAAGAAAGACAACGAAACCTCTCGCATTCCCGTCATTTTGCTGACCACGCGGGGTGAAGAGCAGTACGTTCAAGAAGGCTATGCCAGCGGGTGCAGCGACTATCTGACCAAGCCCGTCAACGACACCGAGCTTCTCGATCTTCTGAGGGCCTACCTCGGCGAATAACGCAAATCGGCCACGGCATTGACAAATTCATCGCGGAGCACCTTGGAGAAGACATGATCGGTACAGGAAATGGAAATCACCCGCCAGGTGAGGGAAGGCGTCGATTGAGATCGCGCAACGGAGATTCCTCCATTGCCGCTAAGACACAGGAACTGCGTCACCAAGCCCATCAATTATCCCTGCGGGACCAAATCGAGCGAAATCATTTTCTCTTGAAACGCCTCAACGCCGCGAGCGCGCGACTTATCCAGGCTCTCGATCACGGCGACGTTTATCCCGCAATCGCGGAAATCATCGCGAATTTGATTGGTTCGGAAGAAGTCGCAATATTTCACTACGATTCCTCCGACCAAAGCTTTTCGCTGGCCTGGTCCTGGGGCATCGAAGAGGAAGTTCTTCGGCAATTCGCTGCCGGTGTGGGACTGATTGGCCGTGCGGCTCGGCAAGGAGCAACTCAATTTCGCGAGCGCCTGACGGATATTCCTCTTCGCCACCACGAGCAAAATCTAACGGCTTGCGTGGTTCTGAAGTCCAGCGGCGAAGTCGTGGGAGTCATCGCTATTCTCGGCCTTCTCCCCCAAAAGAATGGCTTGGAATGGTCGGATTTCGAACTTTTGAAATTTCTGGAAACTTACGGTGCAGTTGCCGTTCAATTTCAGAAATTGCGCGAGAACCCGGTGGCGCCGTGAGAATTGAACTTCCATCAAAACTTCACGCGTCCTCCTCCCATTCATTGCGACCCGGTGAGAGCCAGGGCGTCGCCGCGTCAAATCCTCATTTTCTACATGCCGGTCAGGTCTTCGTCTCCGCGAAGGCGGAATCTGTCGTCCTCATTCTCGGTTCCTGCGTGGCCGTCTGCATCTGGGATCCTTTTAACGCCGTCGGAGGTGCAACTCATTATTTGCTGCCGACCTGGGACGGCCGAGGCGCTGCTTCCCCTCGTTACGGCAACGTGGCCATTTCTGCACTGCTGCAGCGACTTGTCGAACAGGGAGCGGATCGCACACAGCTTCGCGCCAAGATCTTTGGAGGCGGCTGCCTGTTCGATTCCATGCGCGCACCGGCTGCGAACAAAGATCATTTGGGGAGTCGCAATGTCGATGTCGCAGTGGAGATTCTCGCCAAGGAACGAATCCCGATAGAAACCACCAATGTCGGTGCACACGCCGGCCTAAGAATTGTTTTTCAAACCGGCACAGGAGCCGCCACGGTCAACAGTCTGTAGAGGAACTATGGAAATCAGTCGCGAAATGTTGCTGCACTCATTCCGAGAAGAAACCGAAGAATGCCTCGCACAGATGGAACAGTTCCTTCTGGGCCTGGAAGCGCGTCCCGACGATCGCGAATTGATTTCATCGCTCTTCCGGGCTGCCCACACCATTAAGGGCAATGCTTCCCTGCTCGAGTTCAAGACGCTCGCCCACACTCTTCACGCTCTCGAAGACACTCTGGATGGCTTGCGGAATGGGTCCATCCGTCTGTCCCCGGACTTGAGCAACCTTCTCCTTCAGTCCGTGGACGTTCTCCGCCAGATGACCCAGGGAATAACGGAGGACAACGAATGCCTTTTGCCCGCACACGAAGAACTCTTTGCGCGCATGGCCGAGATTGTGGCGGATGCTAAAGCCAGCGAGACGCCTGCGGTCCTCGAGGCTTCCGCGCCGTCTCCTGGGGAATCCCCTGCTCTACCCGGCACCTCCAAAGCCGCCGTCCACAACCTGCGCGTAGACCTTGGCAAGTTGGACCGCATGCTGAATCTCACCGTCGAATATGCGATCGGACAAGGCCGATTGCGGCGCATGCTCGAGGAAAAGTATCTCCACACCGCGAGCGGGCGGGAAGTTCTAGACACACATCACGGATTGGAAGCCTTGTTTCTTGAGCTCCAGGAACTGGTGATGAAGGTTCGCATGGTCCCTGTTGGACCGGTTTTCCATCGTCTCGCCTGGAGCGTTCGCGACGCGGCGCGGAAGAGCGGAAAACTCGCGCGGATGCTTGTTGTCGGTGAAGACGTGGAAGTCGACACGACCATTCTTGAGCATATTCATGATCCGCTAATGCACATGATCCGGAATTCGGTGGACCATGGTTTGGAGACGCCGGAAGTCCGCCGCGCTTTGGGGAAAGATCCCAGCGGAAAGATCATCCTGCAGGCATTTCACGATTCCGGGAACATCGTCGTCCAGATCTCCGACGACGGGGCTGGCCTCGATCATGAACGCATCGTCCAGCACGCCCGAAAACAAGGAATCATTCCGGAAGGAGTCCGGCTCAGCGAAGCAGAGATTCATAATTTGATTTTTCAGCCGGGTTTTTCGACGGCGGACAAAGTGTCGGAGCTCTCCGGCCGCGGCGTGGGCCTCGACGTGGTGCGCCGGAACGTGAACGCACTAAGCGGCGTTATCCACGTCGAGAGCCGCAAGGGCCAAGGAACCACGTTCACGATCCGCCTTCCGCTGACTCTAGCCATCATCGACGGGTTTGCCGTGAAAGTCGGAACGGAGACCTACGTGATTCCGCTCAGTTCCGTGAAGGAATGCCTGGAACTTCCGCGGGAAAAGCACCTTTCTGATCAGGGCGGCGTGATCAATTTGCGCGGCGAAGCTCTCCCCTATGTGCGGCTTCGCGATTTGTTCGGTACTCCCGGTGGCGCGCCAGCCCGCGAAAAAATAATCGTTGTGGAATATCAGGGCGGCCGCGCGGGTCTTGCGGCGGATGAGTTGTTGGGAGAGCAGCAGGCCGTGATCAAGCCGCTGGGGCGACTATTTCAAGGGATTCCCGGTGTTTCCGGTTCGACGATTCTCGGCAACGGGCGTGTGGCATTGATTCTCGATGTGCCCGCACTTTGCGGAGAAGCGATTAACCGCAGCACCGAATTGGTTTCGCAATAGGGCCATTTGCAGGAATTGCGAGGCGGCGTGAGTCGCACTCGGAACTTTATTCGAAGGAGAATTTCATGTTGAAGAATATGTCCGTTGGAAAAAGGCTAGCGATCGGCTTTGGCCTTATCGTTATGTTGCTTGTAACAATGGGCCTCAGCGGCTATTGGGGCCTTGAAGGCATCACTGCGGAAACTATGAAAGTCTTGAACGGTGACGCCAAGATTGTGACCCTTGCTGCCCGCGTGAAATCTACCACTCTGGAATTGCGCCGATTTGAGAAAGATACTGAACTCAATATGGACGATCCGCAAGTCCGGGGTGAGTACGCCTCGAAATGGAAAGAGCAGCGGCAAAAGCTGCGCGAGGTCCTTGCAGAGCTCGATAAATTTAAGCTTACGCCCGATGACAAGTTGTCTGTGCGGTCAATGGGTGAAGATCTCGACGTCTATGAAGGCGGCTACACAAAAGTTCTGAACTTGATTGAACAGGGAAAGCTGCACACCCCGCAGGAGTGCAACCAGACAATCATCCAATATAAGGATTCCATTCACCGCCTGGAGGCGGTGGCCACCGATCTTACGAACCGTCACGCCGAAGTGTTGGTGCCGATGGTCGAGCAGATCGCCAAGACTACGACCACGACACTAGTGATTTTCTCACTTGTCTCCATCTTCGTCAGTATCGTCGTTACTCTGGTGATTTCTCGCGGCATTACCAAGCCTATCCAACAAGTAGTCGAGATCGTCGAAAACATCAGCGCCGGGGATCTGACCAAGACCATCAATGCCGATCGCGGAGATGAGATTGGCCGTCTACTTGGAGCAATGGCCAAGATGACCGGCAAGCTGAACGAGATGATCGGTGAAGTCCGCATGGGCGCCGGCTCCGTGAGTACCGCTGCCGCACAAGTTGCGTCCTCGGCTAGCACGGTTTCTCAGGGCACCAGCGAACAGGCCGCGGCCGTCGAGCAGGTAACCAGCAGCATGGAAGAGATGAATGCTTCCGTGGCGCAGAACGCGGAAAACAGCCGGAAGATGGAACAGATGGCTCGCAAGGGAGCTCAGGATGCGACGCAGAGCGGCCAGGCCGTCCAGGAAGCCGTTTCCGCGATGAAACTGATCGCGGAGAAAATTGCCGTCATCGAGGAGATTGCCTACCAAACCAACATGCTGGCGTTAAACGCCGCGATCGAAGCGGCGCGCGCCGGCGAACACGGCCGCGGCTTTGCCGTGGTTGCGGGAGAAGTGCGAAACCTTGCGGAGCGTTGCCGCACGGCAGCTCAGGAAATCGGCGGCCTGGCGGTGGCCAACGTGCAAGTCGCGGAACGCTCGGGAGGATTGCTAACCGAACTGGTTCCCTCGATTCAGAAGACCGCGGACTTGGTTCAGGAAGTGGCTTCCACGTCGAGAGAGCAAGCCGCGGGCGTCAATCAGATCAACGGCGCGATCAGCCAGGTCGGTCTGGTGACGCAACGCAACGCCGCGGGTGCCGAGGAACTCTCCAGCACGGCTGAAGAGCTCGCTTCCCAGGCAGAAGCCTTGCAGGACATGATCAGCTTCTTCCGCGTCAGTGCTGTCGGCGAACACCGCATCGGCAAGAAGCGGAAGGCCGATAAGTCCCACTTCACGGATGTCAAGGAAGACGACACGCATGGCGCCTCCACGCGCACTGCAAAACCGAACGGCGATTATGCCGAGTCGTTTGCCCGAATCTGAGCTGCGGAGGAACTCATGGAAATCAAAGAACAAGAAGAAGCTGTCCAACAGCAATACTTGACCTTTTTCCTCGCTGATGAGGAGTATGCCGTCGGCATTCAGCGCGTGAAGGAGATCATCGAATATACCGCCATCACCAAAGTACCCAAGGTGCCTATGTGGATTCGCGGCGTCATCAATCTCCGCGGGAATGTGGTTCCCGTGGTAGACCTCGCGGTGCGTTTTGGAATGGAGGAATGCACCATAACGAAAACAACCTGCATCGTCATCGTCGAAGTACAGCAGGAGGCCGAACGCGCCGTAATGGGTGTGATTGCCGATGCCGTCAATCAGGTCATCGACTTCGCGCCCAAAGATATCGAAGAACCTCCCGCATTCGGCACGCGCGTGCGTCTGGAATATCTCTTCGGAATGGGCAAACTGGGAAAGAAGTTTGCCCTTATCTTGAACATAGACAGTGTCCTTAGCGCCGCCGAGCTTTTGACCGTTTCCACGCTTCAGGCCACACCGGTTGATGCGCAGCACGAGGCGGGCGAAAACTCCAAAGGGTCGCCAGAGGCGTAATGGCGATCGAAGAAACCTCAGTACGGTCTGCGCTGGAGGTAGCCCGGCCAATTCCGGATCTCGCGGAGGAGGAGTTTCACCTTTTCCAGGTCCTCGTCCTCCGCGAGTCCGGGATTCATTTAGGCGCAAAAAATCGCGCCATGTTGGTTAGCCGCTTATGGAAAAGATTGCGCGCTCTTGATCTGCGTTCTTTTTCTTCCTATTACAGGAAGGTTAAGGCCGATCCGGAAGAGCTAGTCCGGATGCTCGATTGCATTTGCACCAATGAGACGCATTTCTTTCGCGAACCTGCGGCTTTTGATTGCCTTCGCCAGCACGTTTTCCCGGAATGGCGGGCGGCAGGCGAAGCAAATGAGCGAAGCAGGACTCTGCGGGTCTGGAGTGCCGCTTGTTCAACCGGCGAGGAGCCCTATTCGCTGGCCATGACGCTGTTATCGGAATTTTCTCCTTCGGCGGGGTGGAATATCGAGATTCTTGGCACAGATCTTTCCACCAAGGTATTAGCTTGCGCCACCGCCGGAATTTGGCCCCTCGCGAAAATCAAGGGAGTGCCCCTCGAGTATCAGCGCCGGTTTCTCTTAAAGGGCTTCGGCCCGGAGAAAGGAAAGATCAAGGCCGTCGATGAGCTTCGGCGAGTCGTCCGATTTCAGCGGATGAATCTCAATCAAGAGCCTTATCCGGTTTGCGGTCCCTTTGACCTGATTTTCTGCCGCAATGTGATCATCTATTTTGAATGGCAAACAAAGTTTGAGGTCGTCAACCGTCTCGGGAGCTTTCTGGCTCCCGAGGGGTACTTGTTCCTGGGCCATGCCGAGAGCTTGCACGGGGTGACAGACAAGCTCGAGTCTGTTGCGCCAAAAGTTTTCCGCCCACGGAAATCTCCCCTCACCCGTGGCGACGCTCTGTGCATTCTCAAGCGTCGTGGCAGTAGCAGTCAAGGCTGACGAGACTGTCCCGTTACCGGTGACTCTCAAGCACGGCATCAATTTGGGTCATAAGGAACTATTGTGAGCTCGCAAAAGTTTCAAGATTTCGCCGATGGCTTATCCGATCCTTCAGGGGACAATACTCGCCCATTGAATGTCCTCGTCGTCGATGATTCGGCGACCGTACGTCAGGTTCTTCTGTCGGTACTTTCCGAAAAACGAGGCTTCCGGGTCACCGTCGCTGCCGACCCGCTCATCGCTATCGAGAAAATGAAGAGATTTCCTCCTGACGTAATTCTTCTCGACCTGGAAATGCCGCGGATGGATGGCATGACCTTTCTGCAAAAACTCATGTCGGAGAATCCCGTTCCTGTCGTAGTGTGCTCTGGATTAACTGGCCCGAGAACGGAAGCAGCCATCCGCGCCCTCGAAATGGGCGCGGTCGACATCATCACCAAGCCCAAGATTGGAATCCGCGGATTTCTGGAAGAGTCCGCTGTCCTGCTGGAGGACGCCGTGCGGGCCGCGGCCACGGCGCGCCTGCGCAATTCTCCTCTCCGTCATGCGCCTTCTCGGGGAAACAACACCGCCGACGTCATCATTCCTCCACCGCTGCTTCCCACGACGATGCAGCAGAGAGACCAAATCGTCGCCATCGGCGCCTCCACAGGTGGCACCGAAGCGCTTCTGCAGATCCTTGAACAGATGCCTCCTAATTGTCCGGGTATCGTCGTCGTGCAACACATGCCGGAAGGATTTACCTCCGCCTTCGCGCGCCGGCTCGATGGGGCTTGCCGTATTGAAGTCCGGGAAGCTTCGCAAGGCGACAAAGTTGTTCCCGGCCGCGCCTACATAGCTCCCGGAAATCGCCACACACTTGTCCGGCGTCTCGGCCCTGAATATTTTCTCGAAGTTCGTGACGGGCCGCTTGTTTCGCGCCATCGACCCAGCGTCAATGTGTTGTTTCGCTCCGTTGCGCAAGCCGCGGGAGCCAGTGCACTCGGAATTCTCATGACGGGCATGGGCGATGACGGCGCCGACGGCCTGCTCGAAATGAAACAAGCGGAAGCGTTTACGATAGCCCAAGACGAGTCGAGTTGCGTTGTATTCGGTATGCCCCGCGAAGCCATCCTTCGCGGCGCTGTGGATGAAATACTTCCCCTGTCCCGTATTTCATCCGCGATCTTGAGAAATAGTACCGAGATAAGACCTTGAAATACTGATTCGTTTAACCAATGGAACTACTGTTGATTTCATCGCTTCCGACGTAGTTGACGCCAGGAACAGCTTGCGCGTAGATTTGCACGGCGGGAGAACCGCGGTTTCTCTTCCTTGTTGAGCGCATTTATTCTCGCCACATCTTCCGCTTCTGGAAAAGCTTGCGGTAGCCAATATCGTTCTTCTCGCGAATCACGGACATAGTGGAGTGAATCGCTGCTGTCCTCGGACCGCATGATTGCTCAGTCCATGGCTACATCGAATGGGCAATCGACGAATTCGACCTGAAGGCGATATCCGAATCTCTTATCCAATGCATTCGCAAGGGCTGGCCCGTTTCGATGATGTCCCCAAATCACATCGAGTGCTTCGCTGTAGACGCGGCTAACCGCATCGTTGGGATCGTTTGCTCGCAGGTCGGCGAATTGGGTACTGCAAAGACGAATTGTTCAACGTCAATGATTATGGCGATGCCGAGCGCGTTACATCTGAGAAGTTTTCTCAGAGAATCGGCCAGAACATCACTTAATTGGAGTCAGACTCCGAATTGGAGTCAACTTCCCTAGTTAAGACTGTGTAAAGAAAGGACTTGGCGGAAGCGTGTGGGAGTCGAACCCATGAAGGCTCTACCCTAAGTTACTGAATCAACTGAGTCGGAGGCCTCGCGTTGGGTCCATTTGGGTCCAACAAGGAAGCTACTCTCTC
>Ga0210384_10002144_pt1 | contig 24733 bp, 25 predicted proteins | sample IncBWH2MmetaG_FD_160574 | JGI IMG/M metagenome (GOLD analysis project Ga0210384, IMG submission 160574) | Forest soil microbial communities from Barre Woods Harvard Forest LTER site, Petersham, Massachusetts, United States - Inc-BW-H-2-M | ecosystem: Environmental > Terrestrial > Soil >...
AAGCAGAGCAGGCGGTGCATGTAGATATGGCAAACCCGGCCGTTCCACACCGTTGCCCGGGCGTAGATACGCCCCTTGGTCGTATCGTGGCGTCGCCAGCGATACCGAAGCAGCATCTCCAGATCGCCCACGTCCACGAGGACGTCTCCCCCGCTAAGCAGGCTGATCCGTGCCAGACGGCCCGGCAGCAGCTCGTATCGGTTCGGCTCGCCTCGCTTACTCATCCGCCTCCTCCGTCCGGGGCGTATCCTACCGATGCGCCCGGGCAGCTTCCACCACCACCTAGAGCATCTGGACCACGGTCTCCGGCTGCACCGTCGAGGGCAGCGCTTGGAAATGCAGCGTGAAGTTCATCAGCGAGAACGCCGCCGTGTTGCTGTTCTCGAGGTAGTCGATCTGGAGGTACTCCGCGAGCGCCAGGAAGATCGCTCGGAGATACTGCTTCGCCATGCTGCCTCCGAGGCGGTCCACGTCCAGCCGACTCACATCCAAGATGAACCCTCCACTCGGCAGCACGGGCACCGTGAACGAGCCGCCCCCAGCGAACTGTCCGAAGACCGTCACGACAATCGACGCCGCCGTCTGGGGATGGAAGACCGCATTCAGCATGCGCCCCCGGACCACGTAGCCCTTGCCGGCCGGGGCGAACCAGCTCGTCCGATACTGGAACGGATAGGGAAGCGCCCCGGCGTCCCCGGTCCCCGTATCCATCCGGAGCACGTCCCCTTGCCGGCTCCCGACCACCACCTGATCCGGGCCGGTCTCCGAGTGCGTCACGCAGGAAGCCGTATAGCCGAGCGGCCACTGCTGTGGCGTCGTGCTCGTTCCGTCGCCCAGCCGGTCCACGTCCAGATGGCTCTGGTCCAAGATGAAGGCGTTCGGAGGACGTCCATCGGGCAGCCGGGGTACCGACCACTCCGACCAGCCGTGGGGCTGCCCCTCCACGCTCCCCTCGAACTGATAGACTAACTGCTCGGAAGGCTCGTCATTCGAGTCCATGGCAAACCAGACCCGGAGCTGGCGGCGCTGGCGGAAGAAGACCGCATGCGTCACCGGCTGCCGCCCAGCCGTCAAGCGATCGAACTCGGCGTCGATTGGCCGGCTGATCCGCTGGCTCTCGAATCCGGACTGGAACCCGATCCACCGGCTGATCCGGTAGAACCCGTCCTGCCCGGGGAAGATCACCTCGTTCTGGTCCGACACGATGGCCTTCTGGTTGAAGACGCCGACGCCCGTCTGGTCCTGCCGGAAGATCACCGGCTGAATGTCGAGCGACGGGGGCGTCCCCGACACCCGGAAGATCGACCGGGCCTTGAAGACGAGGATCGAGTCGAAGGACGGGATCGTCGCCCGGGGCTTGTCCCCATCGTCGTAGTTGACGAGGATCTGGTTGTCCGGCGGCCACGCCTCCGGCTTGAGGAATCCCTCCTCCAGATCGGGCTGGTCGGAGAACACGATCACCCCGAGCGTCTGGTTGATGCCGATGAGGCTGTTCGCTCCGGGCCAGAGCGCGATCACCGACACCAGCCCGTCGGCACCCACACCGTCCGGCATCACGAAGTCGAGGAACTCCCGCATGAGGATGCCCAGGTCCACGTCCGGAATAGCGTCCACGTAGACCACCGTCAGCGTCGGCGGGTTCGGAATCTCCGCCAGGAAGTACCACGCTCCGGCGCCCCCGGCCGTGGTCCGGTAGATCCGGATCTGGTCGACCTGCGGGTCGGGGGAGCGGGTCAAGGTCAGCGCCGCGCCTTGCCCAGCCAGGGTCAGCGGCGCTGCCATTTCCGGGCTGGGTTCGGATTCCTGTCCGGTGATGCTGTTCCGGAACTTGTAGCGCCACGTGTAGTCGCCTGTATTCGGCCCCGCTGCCACCACCGCTGGCACGGGCTCGATCGGGGGCAGTACCCCGGAGCGCTGGATGACGCTCCCGTTGTACTTCACGGGCGGCGTATTGGCCGACACGATGTGCGTCAGGTTCGCGTGCTGGACGAAGTGCGTGTCGCCCGGCACCCGCTGCGGGAAGAGCGTCACGAGCGCCCCCGGTGCGGGTGGCGTCACCGTCGGGGGCGACACCGTGATCGTCCGGGTCGAGAAGACCACGCTGATAACGCGCCCGTGGTAGGTCGCTCCCCCGACCCCTGCTCCGGCGATCTGGATGTACTCACCCGGGAAGGGCCCTGCCGCCCCCCGGATGGTCTGCACGTTCGTCAACGTGCCGCTCGCCGTCGTCGGCCAAGGCGCATCCACCGTCGTCGTAGGGAAGTTCTCCGGGATCCGGAGCGACGCTGCCGGCGACTGCACCACGGTGAAGATGCCGTCCCCGCAGGCAGCGATCAGATGACTCGTCCCATTCCGGAAGTTCGACTGGAAGAGCCCATCCACGCGGGCGGTCCCGTTCAGCGGATGCCGAACGAAAATGAAGAACCCGAGCCGGGGCAGCACCGTCGACCCCGTGACCGTGATGAGGTTCCCTGCCTTCGCAGCGAGGAAGCCCAAGCTGGAATTGGTCGCCGTCCCGTCCGAGATGATGACGGTGTCGCCCACGAGAAAGCCCGAAGCATCCACCACGAGTCCCTGCATCGTGACGCCCCCGAGGGCGTCCACGTCCAAGTGGCTGACGTCGAGGATGAAGTTCGAGAGCGCCCCCGACACCCAGCCGCCGAGGGCCGTCGTCCCCCAGCCGTTCAGGTACTGGGTGCCCTGCCGCTTCCCAATGACCCCGCCGTAGAACTCGACGTTCCGGGCGATCTCGGCGTAGAGCGGGTCGAGGTCGAGGTCCTGCTTCCGGGAGAGGAGCCCCTTCCAGGCGGGCTCAAAGTCGAGCTTCTGCTTTTCTTGCACCGGGCGACCTCAGTCGCCCCAGAGGTCGGTCCCGACCGCCGTGCTGTTCTGCCCGGAGACCGGGTCGATGTCCTGTGCGAGCTCGGAACGCTGTGCCTGTCCGTCCTCGAAGTAGTCGCGGCTGTCCACGTCGCCCACGGCGCGCTTCAACTGCGCCATGGCGTAGCTCACCACCATGTCGACATGGTCCGAGATCATCGGCTCGAGCAGGTCCCCGTCCGCCAGTAGCCGTGCGGGGCGGTAGTTGTACCAGAGGTCGCCCGAGAGGGTCTCCCGGAGCCCGGGGGCGATCTTCAGGAGCTGCCGCGTCATCACCGTGACGGGCGTACCCGCTGGAGGCGCCGCGACCGTGCCGAATGAGGGCGTCACCACAAGATCGGTGGCGTTGGAGACGCTCACCACCACTCCGAGATACGTGGTCGGGAAGACGCCCGTGTTGTTCGGCATCCGCTGGGCATCTCCTGACCCAACGATCTGCACCAGCATCCCTGGGGAGAACCCGACCGTGCTCACCACCTGCAGCAGATGGCTCGTCGGAACGGCACCAGTCAGGGTCGTTGCGGGTGTCGTCGCAGGGAACTGCCCGAAGAGGATGTCGTAGGCGATCTCCGAGAACGCCCCGCTCGTGGACTCCTCTTTCTCCTGGAAATCCTCGTCAATCATCGGGCGGTACTTGAATCGGATCGACCGCGTGTTGTTCGTCCCGACCACCTTCAGGCGGTACGGGCGCCAGAAGGGCGGATCGTAGTTCCCGATGTCGTACTCGGTGACGTTCCCCGAGAACGTGAATGGCCGGGCAACGGAGAGGAACGACTGGGGGCGGACGGCGAGGATGGCCTTGATCGCCTTCCCGTAGCCGTAGTTGATGGCTTGGCGAAGTTCTAGGTCTGATACTGGACGTGTGTGGTCCAAGTAACTTCGGACCAACGAGGCCACGTCTCCTGCAGCCAAAGGAACTTGCCGGGACACACTCGGCTACCGTCCTCGCCCGTTCTGCGTCCGGGCGCGCATCCGGCCGTTCGCAGGCGACTCGGTCGCCCGGCGATCGTAGTCGAGTGCCGACCGACTCCGCATCTGGGAGTTCATCAGGCTCTTGGCCTCCCGCTGCTGCGGGGCGCCCGTCTGGTTGCCCTGTCCGTGCGGCTTCCCGAGGTAGCCGGCCATCAGCGCCCCCGCATCCGACCGCTCCCGAGCGGGCGCATCGGCATCCGGTTCGGCGGTGTCCGCTCGAACGGGTCCCGGATCTGGTCCGGGTCCAACGCCCGCTCCCCGGTGCCCCCGAGGGCTCCCGGCAGCCGGGGCGTCGTCGGTCCTCGAATCGCCCGGAGGGCACTCTGCGTGCCCGGCCGGGGAACGAAGCCAGCCACTAGCGCCGTCCCTGGGTGCTCCGGCCCATGCCGCGCTTCCCGGCGCTGGTCCGGAGGAACGCCCCCCGGCTGTTGACGGCCGGCGTGGCATCCTTCCTCGGCACCGTCGGGCCACCGCCCGGCTTCGCGGTGTATCCCCTCGTCACACTCGGCTGATCTGCTGCCATGGTCGTTCTCCTTTGCCCTGATGATGCTTATTTTATAAGCGCCCCTAGGACATTTAGCGACGTCCGCCGCGATTACGTGAGGTAAGACGCCCTGTTGGCATCCGGGGCCCGAGCTTCGCCTCGGGGCGCTCCGCATCGCGGGGCTCCGTGGCGTCTTCCCGGGGACTCTCCGTGTCTCGCCCGGAGGGGTCACGGGCGATGAGCAGGAGCGCCCGGGCACTCGGGGCGTCCCGTGTCGCCGCCTGCGTGTCCCGGTCCGTGCTCTCGCTCCGGGGGGTGATGAGGCTGCTATCGCCCCCGGTGTCTCGAGCGCCCTGATCCGGGGACGCATCAGGGCGCTGTCCGATAGCAGCGAAGTGCTGACTGAGCCGGGGCTGCCCCTGCATACGCCCCTTGAGGGCGTTCAGGTGCCGTACCGTCTCCGTTGCATGGGCCGCCCCGTGACGGGCGTTGTAGAGGGCCGAGTCGAGGTGGTGGACCTGCGACTGGTCCGCGTCCCGAGGGGTTGGGGGCGGCATGTAGGGCGCTCCGCTGGTAGGGCCAGCCATCAGCGCCCCGTCCGCGTGTGGTAGCGGCGTCCGATCGAGTGAGTGGTCTTGCCGTCACGCATGGTCGCAGTATGCCCGGTCTTGAGGTTCTTTGCCTCCACCACCTTGTTGCCCCGGAACGCCAGCCGGACCTCCTTGCCACTCGGCTCGGTCTTGGTCCGGTACCGGACGCCGGGGCCGAGGGGCATTAGAGGTCGAACCCTCCGAGGTTGGCCGCCTGCTCGGTCGGGGCGATGTCCTCGGAGAGCCCGAAGGGGCGCATCTCCTCCCCGATCGTGTCCGTCTGGTCCTTGATGTTCGAGACGCCCGGCACGTCGGTCGCCGTCAGCACCTCGTCCTCACCGAGTTCCTTCCGGAGCGCCCGGTACTCCTTCAGCCAGCCCCGCTGCACGTTCCCAGGCAGCGTCGGCTCGCCCCCACGCGCCTTCACCGCCGCGTAGTTCTGGCGGTAGGCGTAGAGGCTCCGGCGGCAGTAGTCCATCCGGACGCTCTTCGCCCGGAGGAGCGCGTCGGCATCGGACTCGCCCGGGTTGACTGCGACCAGTCCCTCGCGCCCGTGCTGGGCGAGGAGCGTCGTCGCTTCGGACTCGGGGTAGTCGGCGGCCTTACCCGCGATCAGTTGCCTGACGGCGGCCGGAAAGCGGATCTCCTCCGGACCCAGGATGGCGGGCTTCCGGACCTCGACCCGCCCGATCGTGTTGACTGCCGACATGATTCGCATGGGGGATTCCTTTCGCCTGGAAGTGGCGCGAGGTCTTCGCGCCACTGAGCCAGTTGTCGATGACGTGCCGGAACGACTTGTCCCGACGGATGTCGTTCCAGAGCTGCTCTTCCTCCCGCCGCCGGGTGGCTTCCACCGCCTCGGCACGGGCGTTCATCATGTCCCGGATGCCCTTGAGACCAGCCTCCTCGGCCATCCACTTCATGCGCTTCACCTTGAGGAGGGTTCGGGAATCGAGGGGGCGGAAGCTGCCGTCCTCCTCGGTCACGTAGCAGACGAGCTGCCACGTCTTCGATTGCTCCCGGGCACGGCGCCCGCACTCCTCGAGCGAGAGCGCGTAGCCGTACCGGGCAGCATCTGCCTGCATCATCCGGGCAAGCCGCTCGACCGTGTCCTCCCAGTTCCCCGGCACCTGCAGGCGGTGGAAGACCGCCCACCGGCCCGGGGGTTCCAGGAAGTCCACGGACAGCTCCGGGTCAATGGCCTTCAGTTGGGCCACGAACCCGGAGCTGGCGGTGTAGAGGGGATGACTCACACGCCTCCGTTACGGCGAGGTGAGCGTCAGGGCGATGTGGGTGAGCCCGGCGACGACGGCGCCCACGATGAGGCTCGCGGTCGCATCGAACACCCCCGCGTTGCCCGCGTCCACGTGGCACGAGATGTCGGTCGAACCGACCGCCAGCACCGTCACCGGGACGGAGAGGCTGGGGGTATCGACCGTCAGGTCCGGCACTGCCGGCACCGTGGCGACGGTCGGGTCGTTCGAGGTGAGGGTGATCTTGGCGCCCGCCGGGATGGGGGCGCCGTTGATGGCGCTGTGCCCGTCGATGACTGCCGTGACGGTCGCGCCGAGCTGGATGGTGAGGGTCATACGTCCTCCTCCTTGAGGGTCAGGGTGATGAAGCTGAGATGGTGCTTCCGGTGATGGTGCCGATGATGCCGGCGGTGACGGTGGTGGTGTTCAATCCACTCCGCCACAGCCAGCCAGAACCGCCACCAGTCGCGCATGCGCCTACTGCCGGAAGCCGTTGGTGGGCTCCGTGTTCGTGATCCGGTCCGTGCCCGGGTTCTTCAGCGGGAACTTCCCGGGGATCAGGTCGAGCAGCGGCCCGGTCGGCGTCTGCGACACGTCCGTCGCGGCGGCGAGGTCGAGTGCCCCGAAGGTGGCGCCCGGAAGCGTCACGCTGGAGCCGCCTGCCGCGTTGGCAAACGCCTGGAGCGCCGTGAACTGATTCTGCAGCCCCTTCTCCGCGAAGTACCACTTCAGGCTGCCGAGCAGTGCGTTGAGCGTCATCGTGGCCTCCTATGGCCGGAACAGTGTCGGGGGATCGCCCGCCTGTCCTGAGTTGTGAATGCCCATCGACACGAGATTGACCCCATAGTCCGTCAGCATGTTGCCGTCACCCAGATGGGCAACGGCAGGCGGCACCGAGAGGGCGATCTTGTGCAGGATCTCCCACTCAGCGGTAAGTCCCCTCGCGAAGTAAATCCACTTCCGGTCCCGGAGGTAGTCGGTGAGCGTGATGATCGGGGTCAGCATGTCGTTCCTCCGACTGTAGGGGCGGCCGAAGCCGCCCCGTCCAGTCCCTCGTGCGTGAGGTCTCCTCCGCCGTCCTAGCTGTTCAGGATGTAGCTCGAGTCGACCGTGAAGTTCCGGATCGCCGCGTTGGCGTTCGCCTGGGTCGTCCCGAAGTTGCAGATCGCCCGCATGAATCCGTAGAACACGTCACCCGCCGAGAGCGAGTCGTGCTTCAGGATGCCGCCGGTCTGCTCCACGAACTGGAGGTCGAACAGGCCGAACTTCTTGATCGTGTCGCGCGACAGCTCCCACCACGTGTCGTCGGGGCAGTCCACATCGACCGCCACGTCGCGCCCGTTGTACTCGAGCATCTGGAAGCCGCCGTCGAGCTTCAGGTCCGTGAAGCGCTTCTGCGGCACGAGCAACTGCAGGTAGCGGTCCCGGCCGTTGTAGCTCGTGACCATCAGGTCGATGCGCCGCCCGCTCGCGATCTCGGGGCGGTCCATGCCGATCTGGAGGAGCTGGAGCGTGATGTCGCCGCCGCCCGCGTTGAGGACCGTCGCCCGCCAGAGCGGGTTGGCGGTCCGGTCGATGTCTTGCAGCACGTTGGCACCCGGGTTGAAGATGCCGTCGTCCACGATGGCACCCAGCCCAGTCAGCTCGGCCCCGGCGGTCCGGTGCCGGACGATCAGGTCGGTCACGACCGCGCCGGTCGGTGTGGTCGCAACAAGCGGGGAGCCTGCCCCGAGCGTCACCGTCAGGGTCGTCGGGTCGATCGCCATGATCGTGAACCCGGCGCCCGCGAAGGCGGTTCCGGTGTCCCCCGGGAAGGTGTCGCCACCGAGGCGGAGAGTCGCTCCGTCGGCACCCGCGATCACGTTCACCTGCATGCCGACACGCAGGTACTTGATCCGGTCGACCGTGGAAGCGCCGGCGGCCCAGGCACCGGTTGACGTCGCCCGCACGCCAGTTCCGTCCAGGTACGTCTGCATGTTCAGGTCCTTCAGGACCATCTGCGTGACACTCTGGAGCTTGTCGGTGAGGGTGTTGACGAAGGCGTTCGGGTTCCCCTTGCCCTTCTCGATGTCCGGGCCGGGGATGTCGAACGAACCGTAGATGAACTTGTGGCGGACCCGGCTGGTCACGTCCACGTTCAGGATCGGCTGGGGCAGCGGCGCCCGGTACCCTCGGGCACCGACGCTCTGCGTGTTCACCATCCGGGCCGGGAACTCGTAGGCGTTGCCGCCGAACCGCACCTCGCTCGTGTCGAGCTTCTTGTAGAGCATCGCAGCCAGGTTCTGCTGCTGCTCCACGCCAGGTCCGAAGACCGTCTTCAGGATTGCCGACAACTCGGAAATGTTGTCGAGAATCTGGGGGGACGCCATCTACCGCCTCCTCATCCGCCGCGCGCCCACCCTGTGTGCGCCGGTCGTCAAGCCGCGCCTTCCTTGCCCCAGCCGAGTCGATTCCTCAGCTCGGCTTCGAGCACGCGGGAAGTTTTGCCGTCGAGAGCCCCGAAGTCCGGCTTCCCGTTGATCGGCGCCTGTGCGCCGCCCCCGGGCACCGGAGGGAGCCCCTTGCCAGGTTCACTGGCCGTCCGGAGCGAGTCCATGCGCGCACGGAAATTCTCCTCCTGGGCGGCGTACCATTCGTTCAGGATCAGCGGCACCTCGTTCATCTCGGCGCCACCGTTCTTCCGCACCCACTCCAGCACGAATGCCTCGGCGTGCGGGGCGAGCTTCTCGCTGTAATTGTGTTCCTTCAGGAACGCCTTGATGCCCGTCTGCAGTTCCTGCCCGGTACGCTCCATCTCGGCGCGTTGCTGGGCTAGATGAGCGAGTTCCTGCTGCTTCGTGTAGCCACTGGAGAGCTGCGCGACCTGATCGCGCATCGCCTTGAACTCATCGAGGAACTCCTTCGGGAGTCCCGTAGCCGTCGCCGCCGTGCGTGTACCGCCCGCGTTGATGCGGGCCTCGAGCGCGTCGGCTAGGTCCGGGTTCTTCCGGAGCACGTCCGCGAGAGCGTCGTAGTCCTTCGCCCGCTGCGAGAGCGTCTGCTGCTCGGTCTGCCACTTGGTCCGCTCCGACTCCTGCGCCTTCAGGGTTTCCTGTGCGCGCTGGAGCTCGGCGGCGTACCGCTGCTTCTCCTGCTGGGCCTTCCGGTAGTCCGACCACGGGAACTGCGGCTCTTTCGGCTGGGCGGGCTCTGCGGTCTTGCCCGGCTGAGCTGAGGTACCTTCCCCAGAGGAAGGCTGCCCGCCGGCCTCCGGCGTACCGGATGGCGCCCCCGCTGGAGCAGCAGGCTCCGGTGCCGGGGTCGTTACAGGTGCTGTGCTCGGTGCGTCTGCCATCCCATCACCACGTCACTTGCACGCCATCTGGCCGGCGTGCCCGCCGCAAGCGCGCTATTCGGGGGCGCCTGACTCCCCGCGACCGGCAGTGGTACTGGGGCAGCCGGCGTGCCCCGCAGTCCCGTCGGCCCTACGCCGCCGTGGCTGATGCTGCATGTCCTGCATCTTGGGAAGGTGCGGGCCCGTTTGCAACGGGCGGTCCGCCGCCCGGAGGTCCCGGGGGCGCATTGCCTGCCCCGGGCGGCCCTCCCGGACCCGGCGGGGCGCTCTGCATCTGCGTCTGCAACTGCTGGAGCAAGGCCATCTTGTGGGCCTGATAGTGCTGCATGTAGGCCATCTTCGCCGCCGGGCTCTTGGCGTCGAACGACGGGTCCTTGATCTGCGGCAGGATATCCATGAGGTGCGTCTCGTTGTTGTCGGTCTCGTTGATCGGCACCTGCTGCCCCTGATCGAGGATGCTGTTCTCCTTCTGCTGACGGCGCCGGTCCGGGCCGATCTCGGTCTCGAAGTCCTGCAGGTTCAACCGCTCGATGATCTTCTGCCGCTGCACCGGGTCCTGCGGGTTCAGCAAGCCCTGCTCGATGCCGTCGAAGATGTTCTGGATCTCCGCCGACCGGGAGCGGGGAATGAGACTCGCCGGGTCCACGCTGACGTCCGTGTTGCCCTGCAGGTCGGTCCCCTTGAAGTATTGCACCTGCCAATCGGACCCGGGGCCCATGATCCGGATGGTCCGCTCCTGCGGGTAGTGCTGCTGCACGAGCAGAAGCCGCTTGTGCCCCCGCTTGGCAATGGTCTGCCCCCACCGCTGGAGCCGGGGTACCGCATCCTCCTCGGCCTTCTCCTTGAGAAGGTTGAGCGCGATGCCAGACTTCACGCCCTGCGGGAGGTCCTGCACGCCCATGCGGCGGTCCTGTGCCAACTCGTCCATGGACGTGAAGCATGCCTGCCGCTCCTCGTAGATCTGGGCGGGGAGGGGCTGCCCGGGCACGATCTGGGGCGCCGCAGCCGTCCCGATCGTGTTGTAGAAGATCCACGTCCCGGGGCGCATCTGCTGCATCGCCGGGGTGATGCCTGCACCCTTCGGAGCGATCACGTGTGGATTCAACATGGTCTTCCGGTTCAGGATGACCTGCGCGTCGATCCCGTTGATCCGCCGCTGGAGCGCCACCATGTCCTCGGCCGGCGTCCGCCCAGCAAACCGCCCGGGCACCATGTCGTACTTGAACTCGGTGTAGCTGAAATCCCCGGTCGGGGTGCCGTTCTCGTCCTGAATCGGCAGGTCGCCTTGATAGAGAAGCACCCCGTTCGCCACGATCGCCAGCAGGCCCCGGGGGAACATCTGGGAGGGCTTCTCTTCGTACCGGCGGAGCACCGCCCCGTGGGCGAGATACTGGCTACCCCCTTGGTGGGCGCTTCCCTGCATGGACGGCCCGACCAGCGAGAGGAGGGACGATTCGAAGAAGTTGGCGGCGTCGATCCCCGTCTCCTGCCCGACGTAGGGGCCAAACTCGGGGAAGTTCCGGTCGATCCAGTCGAGGTCTGCGTAGGTCGCCTCGCCGCACCACTGGGCCTGCTCGAGCTTCGTCGCCTTCGGGTCCCAGTAGAAGTTGAAGAGCATCCGGACGTAGGTCTCGACCTCCCCTTCGGGAATCTCGTCCACAATGGGCTGCCCCGCCTGCGGGTGGGGCGCCCCCTCCTCATCCAGCTCGGGATGGGTCTCCGGCTGGAGGCTTGCCGTCATCGCCGGCTGCCCATTCGAGAAGGTCTGGGGGACCTGCCCCGCCTGATACTGCGCCTGCCCGCAGGTCTGACAGGTCTGCCCAACCATCTGCGGGTCGGTCGTGGCGTGGCAGTTCGGGCAGACCGCCGCCGGCTTCATGGCAGGGGTCCGGATGACCTGCATCCGGGGCACCCGGAGCACCTTCCCCGCCTGCGGGTTGAAGATGTCGAGGAAGATCACTGTGCCACAGAGCGCCGCGACGAGCCCGGCTTCCTGCCGGAGCTCGTCCTCACTCGTCACGTCATCGAGGTAGGCTAGAACCTTGTCGCCCACCCCCGCCGCTTCCCGATCCTTCGGGTCCGTGGTGTTCGGGCGCACACGCCCTGCCGGGCGCACGCGGAGGAGCTGTGCCGTCATAGCGGCCAGCCGGGGCGCCATGGCGTTCGTGACGGGGGTCGGGAACCACGCGGGGGCACTCCAGCGGGTAAAGCGCCGCGTATTCTCGGAATACTCGATCCACTGGATGCCGCAGTTGTGAACGATGTAGCCATTCGCGACGAAGGTGCCCGTGGAGGTCTGGATGTCCACCACCTCGCACTCGCCCACATCCCACTCGATCGCGACAACTCGCTCCGTCGCAAGCGGCTTCGCGCAGACATCACCTGCCTCGATCACCTTTCTGAGAGCTTGGCGGAGTCGAACACTCGGAACCTGCTGAAGTACCCGGATCGTCGTCTGCGCCCCACCATGCGCGTAGATCGTCAGGCATTCTTCTGTCCCGCTGGGCACAGGCTCGGAGAGGCTCACTCCAAGGCGTCCCATCAGGTTGATCGCACGTTCTAGGACAAGACCCGGATTCTGGCAGAAGGCGAGGCCACCACTCCCCATACGTTTCCGCGTTGGGGAAAGCCCGATGTTTTTGATCGTTCCCTCACCATCCAGGAAGCCACCGAGCCAACCGCGATCTTCAGGCGCGAGGGAAGGGCTCGGGGCATAGCCCACCACGACCAGCGAGCCCATATCTAGCTCACGGGCTTCACGCCATTCCCGTGTTCGGGGATAGTCACCAGAACCCGGCTCCATGAGCACGCGATGGTCCGGAGTCAGAGTCAGACTGCGCCCGCTACTGAGGTGCAGCCTCAAGCAACGACGGCGTGAAGTCCGAACGGCCTCTACCGTAGCAACTCGCCAATGCCGCTGCTCATCCCCACCCTTTGCGGCTCGACCCGGAGCACCACTCGCCTCGTCCGGAGCCAGCAGGCGGTCCCCCACTTGGAGAGCACTGATCGGAACCTCCGTGAAGTCCGACCGTAGGACGGGCGTACTCGCTTCTAGGCAGTAGAAGGCAATGGTCTCGAAGATCTGCCGTTCCAGCGCCCACCGGGACGTAACCCGGTTCGACCAGCTAATCCGCTCCTGCACCCGGCGAATGATCTCGTCTGCCCCGTCAGGCTTGACGGTATCGTACCCCTCCTGCTGCTTCCGCCCCTCCCCGGCAGACCCGGAGAGGCCCACGCTCTGCTGGGATTGGTAGGAGCCGGGATTCGGGGTCTCAGCGGCCACTGCCGCTCAGTAACCGAATAGCAGGCAGGTAAACGCTTCCGTGCCGCTCACCAGCGCGGTGCCGTTACTGGTCTCGGTACCGCCGCTGTTGAAGAGCTTGATCCGGAGGGTGCCCGGGCTGCCCGCCGTCGTAATGAGCACGGGCAAGCGTCCGTTGACACTCGGGCTACAGACATACCCGATGATCTGGTTGAGGCCGATGCGCCCGCGCTGGGCAGCAGTCAGGAGCGTGCCCCCCGTCGCGTAGGTGCCCCCGTTCGGATTGAACGTGGTCAGGTACTCGAAGAGGTGCCCCATGTTCATCCGGACGTTGCACTTCCCGGCGTTGGCCGCAGGCGTCGCGCTGACGCAGCAGGCCACCGGAGCACCCGCCCCGGTACAGTTAGTCGGGAGGACCACCGTCCATCCGAAGGCCGGCAGCGTCGTCGTGGTCGTGGTTGGCGCGGCCGTCGTCGTGGTCGACGCAACCGTGGTGGTCGTCGGCGCAGCCGTCGTCGTGGTCTGTGACCACGCCCGATGAGGCGCCCCGAGGAGCACCGCCAGTACCGCCAGTCCGAGTAGGCCCTTCATCATCCGCCGCATCCTAGCCTCCTCCGGGTCCTTCCCGGGTTTCGTTCCCGCCCGAGCATACGCACGCTCGGGGGCGATTTCACCTACCCTCGGTTGCCCGACATCATCTTGTCGAGCATCTCCTGCCCGTGCTGCCACTCCGCCATCGGGACTTGGCGCCCATCGACCTCCACAAACTCGTTCCCCTTCTCGTCCCGAATGATGCCCGTCGGGCCCATCGGCATCTGCCCCCGAACCACAGCAAGAGCGGTCGGATTGGCAAGAGCAAGGAGCTTGTCCACGAGGGCGGCGTTCTGTCCCCGGAGGTAGGCCAGCTCGGAGTCCCGGGCCTGACAACCGAGGCAGACTAGCGGTGGTGCCACGACCGCATCGTGCGGGCGAGGGCCTTCTGGCGCTTCACCCGGGTCGAGTCGCCCGGGTGGGCCTGCAGGTCCTTCGACGGGATGTTGTGGCCGGACTTCACCCCGAGAGACCGCCTGAGACTGCCCGGTCGTTTTATGGCGTCTTGCACCCACTTCTTTGCCATGCGACTCTGCCTCCATGCCTGATCTATCCACAGACGCGATGGCCGGTTGGATCGCAGGATTCTTCGACGGCGAGGGTTCCGTGATTCACCGAACACAGTGCAGCGGCAAGCGACACACAACGTACTTCCTCACTGTCGGGAATACCGACCCAGTGCTGATGCACACCTGCTCCCGCTACCTGCTGGCACTCGGGATCGCACACACCGAGTTCCAAAATCGCAGGCGTCCACCACGTAAGCCATTCGCCGTTCTGCACATCTGCCGCGCAGAAGCGATCCAGCGATTCGCGAAGATCGTCCATCTCCAAGCACCCGAAAAACAGCGACGTCTCGAATGCATCCTGCGCTGGGTACAGCGCCCACGTATCTCTCGCTGGGACAAGCGCCGAGAAGCCATTGGGAACCTCTGGAAAGCCGGTCACTCGGTGCGCTGCATCGCTAACCAACTCGCAGTCAGAGGCTCCCACTCCCGCGTCAGCAATCAGATACGGCTCCTTGGGTTCACTGTGCCACCACAGGGGAAGGGGCGCAAAATCTGCCGTGATCCGGCGTGCGCTTGATCGCTTTCTGCACCCACCTTCGCGCCATTGATCCGCTCCTTTGCCATCACGAGACCGGCACCGTCATGTAGTAGAGCGTCAGCACGACTGTTCCATCACCTAACTGCGTCGGAGTGATCGCGGTGATGTTGATGGAGAGCCCGACACCGACACTGGGCCCGTTGGCCGTACAGCCGACCGGGTTGCTGTCCGTGCCGTACTCGGTGCCGGGATTCGTGATGATGAAGCCCGTCACGGCGCCCCCACCACCGATGCTCGTGACCTGGCCGATCGCGTCGGCGTTCCCGTAGTTCGTCACCGTGAAGAAATCATTGACGACCCAGCCCGAACCGCCAGCCGCGACCGACGCGGCTGCGATGGTGCCGACGTTCAAGGTGTGGCCGGCGCCGATGAACGCCTCCAGGCCCGTATTCGCGAACGTCGAAACGGGATCGAACAGACTTTGAGTGAACGAGAACGGAGACGGGGTGAAGGTTGTTCCGAGGTAAAAACCCGCGACATTACGATTCGCCAGGACGTTCAGGAACCCCGCCGCTGTGACAGTGATGAATCCCGTAGAGCCGACATAGCGGATTTGGATGTCGCCACCATTGAAAAGATCGTAGACGTGCGTGCCGGCGGTCAGCACATACTGCCCACCGATGGGCACGATCAGCCTCCCCGCCCCCGGCGCCGAGAGCACCGCCCGCGGGCTTGTCGGACTGAGCGCCAGGAGCACCGCCCGGTCGAGCGTGACGGTCGCGGTCTGGATACCGCCCGTCACAGCAGGGCCTGTTGAGCCCGTCGCGCCTGTCGGTCCCGTGACGCCGGTAGCACCCGTTGGCCCGGTCGGGCCACCTGACGGTCCCGTAGGTCCCGTCGCCCCGATGCCTCCGCACCCCGACTGCCCACAGGTCGCCTGCGGAGCGGCCAAGCGGGGCACAGCAAGAGCCCAAAAGCCCAGCAACAGGAGCGTCCAACACTTCATTTCACGGGCACCCCGGTATCGTAGGTCACGGTCACGGTGCCCCCGCCAGAAATAGCAGTAATATTCGCTTCATACATACATTGCGGGTCCCGGATGCTCACCGCCGCGTTGCCCGGGCCAGTGACCGTCATCGAGGAGTTCTGCACGGGTGCCCAGCCGGCGTTGTTGCAGTTGATGTCGATCTCGACCGTGGCGCTACCCGCCGTGTTGTTGATCGTGAAGACGATGCCCCGGAAGAAGCCCCCCTTGCAGACGGCGGTGCCGTCCGCGAGCTTCGAGAGGAGCCCGGTGCAGACCATGTTCGCCCCGGCGCCCGTAATCGTCTGGAAGGCCAGCAGGCCATCCGTATGCCGGGTGCCGTCGAAGACCGTCGGGGGCACGACCGCGTAGCCGGGCACCGCGAGGAGCAGCCCCAGCACCATCCACCGCATCCACCGCATCATGGGTCTACTCCTTTACGCCCGCCCAGGGGCGCTTTCCACTCACTAAGATATTCCCATCTCCGCTTCGCAATCGATCACCAGTGCCGTCGCCGTGCCCGACCCGCCCACGATGAACTTGTTGGTATCGCCAGAATCGAGTCGCAGGAGCCCGTACCAGTCGAAGGCACTATTCGCTGCCACGGAGAGGGCCGTCCCGATGATCTCCGTCCCGGCGACGTTCCCGGCGCTCGCCCCCTTGTAGAGGGAGAAAGTCGCGGCGGAGCCGGTTTTGTTCACGATCCGACAGTGCCGGATGATGTAGAACGTGTTGGTCGTTTGCTCCGGCACGCCCGTCCCACCGGTGGTCGTCGGGGGACTAAAGATGTTGGTCGTGAGTGTGCTGCTCAAGGTGACGGGGCCGAGCGTCACGATCTTGTTCGGCGCGGCCAGGGCCGCGGTGGCGAGCCCCCACCCGAGCAGACTCACCAGCAGCAGGTTCTTCGTCAGATTCTTCATCACATTCTCCTTATGCAGGTTAGCCACAGAACTCCAATCGCCAATGCCCCGCCCACTTCATCGTTGCCGCCGCAGCCGAGACGTAGCCTGTCGTGAGCGCGTTGATATTCGTGCTCGCCTTCGCGTTCATTACCGTGCAGCCCGAGGCACCCGTCGAGGTCGTGTTGCCCGTCGCGCCGAGCGTGTCCGCGACGGTCACGTTCATGGTCGGCGTGCCGCTGCTGTCGGCGTCCGTCCACGACACCTGCGCCGTCGGGATGGTCGAAGACGTGGCAACAGTCGTCAAGATGATCGTCGCACAGACGCGGTACATGCCCGCTCCGGGCGCCGTGCCCGTCGCGAAGAGGAGCGTCGAGCCGAGGTTGGCGGTCTGCGCCGTTTCATCGAGGTTCGCGACCTCGTGGCAGATACCCGCTTTCACGGTGGCAGTGCCAAGATTGTAGCGAGAGACGATCCCATTGACTGTCACATCGAAATTGCCCACGCCGCTGGAACCACCGACGGAAAAGGCATCAGTATAGGGCGCATTCGCGTTCGATATTGCCACGTTCCCATTCTCATCCATCGTGACCGCAGGAATACCACCCCCCACGCCACCCGCGTCGTAGAACAGACGCCCCGACGTTCCCCCGTACTCGAAGAACGTGTTCGCGCCGTCCGTGTACCAGTCCGAGATTTTCGTGACGTTCCGTTGAAGCGTGATGCGTGGGATCGCCGCCGTCGTGCTATTGCCGCTCCGGACCGCGATCTCCGCCGTGTCCGTGCTGGTCGTGCCCTGACCCACGGTGAGCTTCTCGTTCGTCCCCGCCGTGCCAAACAGGTGGGTCGCTCCCTTTGCGGTGAAGTTGCCAGTATCCACGATGTTCGTATCGTCGTTCTGAAGCGCCGAGCTGGCTGCCCACGCGCCGCCAGTATTCCGAAGGGTCTGGTTCGCGGTCCCCGACGGCAGCAACGATTGCGACGGGGAGTGGAAGAGCACCGGCTCATCATCCCCCGCGTACCCGTCAAGCCCCGGCATCCCGGCCCCGCCCGTTGCCCCGGTCGAGCCGGTGACACCCTGTGCTCCCGTGGAACCCGTCGGGCCGGTCGCGCCCTGCGCCCCCGTCGGACCCGTGGGCCCTGTCGGGCCCGTCGCACCTGTCGCCCCACCGCCGCCCGTGGCGCCCGTCGGTCCCGTTGGTCCGGTGACACCTTGGGCACCGGTCGGCCCCGTCGGACCCGTGACCCCCTGCGCGCCCGTCGGTCCGGTCGGCCCTTGCTGGCCCATCATCCCATCTTCGCCATCGATGCCGTCCTGACCATGGAGCCCCGTAGGCCCCGTAACACCCTGCGCCCCTGTCGGACCCGTCACTCCTGTAGAACCAGTAGGCCCAGTAACTCCCTGAGCGCCAGTTGCCCCGGTCGGACCCGTAGCGCCCGCTGCGCCCGTCGGCCCGGTAGCACCCTGAGCACCTGTGGCACCCGTCGCGCCGGTAGCGCCTGTTTGTCCCGTGGCACCTGTCACCCCCGTTGCTCCAGTTGCGCCCGTTGCTCCCACGGGTCCGGGCTCCCCGTCCTCTCCGTCCAGACCGGGTGGCCCGATCACTCCTTGTGCCCCGGTGGGTCCGGTCGAGCCAGTCGGTCCAGTCGCTCCGACTGCTCCAGTCGGCCCCGTAGCGCCTTGAGCACCCGTCGGTCCTGTTGCTCCTTGAGCGCCCGTAGCGCCTGTCGCGCCTGTGGGTCCAGTCGCTCCTTGGGCTCCGGTCGCCCCCGTCGCGCCGGCTGCGCCTGTCGGTCCCGTGACACCTTGCACCCCCTGCGATCCTGTTGGACCGGTCGGTCCAGGTATCCCTGGCTCACCATCCTCCCCGTCCATGCCGGGCGGCCCGATCAGCCCGGTAGCCCCTTGCGCTCCGGTCGGACCTGTGGGACCAGTAGCGCCCTGTGACCCTGTCGGACCTGTTGGGCCGGTCGACCCCTGCGAGCCAGTGGGTCCTGTGGGTCCAGTCAACCCCGCGCTACCTGTGGGGCCGGTGGTTCCTGTGGCCCCTGTTGGGCCAGTCGATCCAGTGGCCCCCGTTGGTCCCGTGTCCCCCTGCGGACCTGTGGCTCCTGTGGAACCAGTTGGACCCGTGGAACCCTGGGCCCCCGTTGGTCCGGTGGCGCCCGCAACACCGGTAGGCCCTGTAGGGCCCTGAGAGCCCGTAGCGCCCGCTGGCCCAGTGGGGCCGGTAGGTCCGGTACTCCCGGTGTCGCCCGTGGCTCCAGATGGGCCTGTGGGCCCTGTCGCTCCCGTAGGACCGGCATTCCCAGTCGGACCCGTGGGGCCCGTCGGCCCGAGGGGGCCCGTAGGACCTGTCGGTCCCGTTGTGCCCGGGGCGCCTCCCGTTAGGGTGATGACCGTTCGCTTCCCGACGGTGTCATCCACGCACATCCCGGCGCCCTCGAAGTCCACGATCCGGCGCCTAAGCAGGGGCACGCTGCTGCATTGGATCTCTTGGTACGCCAGCTCCGAGAACGCCTGCGCCCATGCCACGCCGGGCAACAGGCTCCCGAGGAGCCCCAGTGCCCGGATCCACTTCACGGCTTCGCGGCACCCGGGTCCACGGGCCGCGCCCGGGCAGCCTGCCGGAGCGACACCTGCCGCAGCTCCTCGGCCTGATCTGCCAGCGCCTTCTCCTGCAGGGCTAGCGCATCCGCCTTGTCCTTCGCGACCTGCTCGGCTGCCGTGAGCCTGCCCTGCCCGGCATCCACAAGGGCCTCCCGGGCCGTTGCCGCCCGCTCCCGGAGAGACAGCGCCTCGGTCCGGCGGTCGTACTCCGCGACCTGCTCTGCATGGGCGACCCGCCCATGGGCCAGCGCGTCGGCAGCCTTCGTGTGCGCCTCCTGCGCGAGCGCAAGGGTGCGCTCCTTGGCGTCCACAAGCTTCTCCCGGTCGCCCATCTTCCGCTCGCGGTCCGTGATCATGTGCTCCCGGGCCAGCACGTCCGCTGCTCGGGCAACCTGAGCACTGTTACGCTCCTCGGCCTCCTGCACGGACTTCTCCCGGGTCACGACACCCGTCTCGCGGGCCCGCAGGTCCTCCGCCTTTTGGAGTAGCTGCCGCTGGAGCTTCTCGGCATCGTCCATGGCGGCATGGGCGTCTGCTACCTCCTGCCGGTGGCGCTCAAGAAGCGCATCGTTCGCCCGTATCTGCCCTTCCAGATTCGTCAGAGCGATCTGCGCCGCCGGCACGCGGGCGAGGATCTCCTTGCCCGCCCGGAGCTCGGCTAGCCCGGCGTCGATGCTCGCCTGTACCGCCCCGTGGTCACGCTCGGCCTTCTCCTTGGCCGCCTGCAGGTCCGTCATCTCCCGCTGCGCGGCAAGGTGGCGCTCGGACACATCCTTCAGGGCGGCTTCCTGCCGCTCCGTATCCTTCCGGGCCTGCTCAAGCTTCTCACCCCACGCCGCGTACTGCTGGCGGAGCTGCCCCTCCTTCTCTTGCAGGGCCTGGTCGAGCTCCTGCAGACGCAGTTCCTTCCGGGTCCGTTCGTTCTCCGCCCGGAGCGCAGCGGCGTCTTGACGGTCCTTCTCGGCGTGGTCGTCGTACGTCATGGTCTCACCCCATCGCGACTTTGAGGGCGATCGCAATCCCCGTCGCGTTCGTAAAGAAGATGTCGAAGATTTGTACCCAGTCCCAGTCCTGCACTTCGCCCGGGTCTATCGTATAGACATCGCCCGTCGGGTCGTTCAACCGGATCGAGATGGTCGCGTTCCCCTCCGTGTTCCGGATAGAAAGCCGCTGCGCCCACGAGAGCACTCCGAAGGCACCCGACGCCCGGGCACACGAGCAGGCAATCGCGTGGTTCACCACCGTCTTGATCGAGACGTTGGCGACGGGGCTGGGGATCAGGAACTCGTGGTTCTCGTAGACACGGACGAGCCGCCCCGCCTGGATGCGATCGGATTCCTCGGAAAGAACCGCCCGTCCCTTGTTACCTCTTGTCTGTTGCCCGAAAACCGCGACGCTCATGCCCGTCCTTGGAACTCCAAGCTGAAGTGATCCCCGTCGACCGTCTTGAAGTCACCGCCCCAGCGGCAGAGCGGGTGCAGCGTCTTCCAGAAGTCTGCCAGCGGGCGAAACGCCTCAGCGTCCGTCTGCCAGATGCCATCCTTGAAGAGGTTGAAGTCGATCGCCAACCGCTCGATGTGCAGCGAGTGCAGGATGCCCGTCCCATGTGCCACATCCCACGCCGCCTGCTGTGGCGTCCGCCACGCCTCTCCGAATGTGAGCTGGTAGCCATGGGCATCTGCCCACTGAATCAGCTTCGCTACCAAGAGCGGAAAGAACCGCTGTAGCTCGCCTTCGCTAAGATCGACCGTCATGCTGCCCTCATCCGCTCCCGTTCACGTTGGAGCAACTGCCGGATCGCCCGCGCCAGCCCCTCCGCCGTGATGTCGGGCAGCGTCGATTCCACGATGTACCGGAACGTGTAAGGCCACGGGCACCCCGCGTTCTTCGCCCGCTCCCCGTCCACGTCCTCGATCCACGCGAGCACATTCAGCGCCAGTGCCCGCTCGATCTTGCCCGGGCCGAGTCCCCGCAGGAGATCCACCAGCATGTTGTCGAGCACACTGACGCGCAGCGCCTGCGCCGGGCCGCCGAGCCCGATCGTCTTGTGCATCGCCCGCCACTGCACGGGCATCATCGCATCCAACTGGAAGCGGTAGTCCAAGTCGCGGAACTCTGGAACCGCTCTCACTGCAATACCTTCGTCGGGAAGTTCAACGAAGCAAACTCACCATGGGCACTACGAGCTGCTTCATCATAGGCCAGCGCCGCCTCCTCCGCTGTCGCAAAGAGGCCGATGTGCCGTCGCTTGCCATCGACACGTATCAGGGCGGCGTACCGGCCACAGTGCTTCCAGTAGGTGACTCCGTGATACCCACTCGTGTTGTTGGACTGACGCTTTCGATTCCTCATGTTTTGAGCATGCGTCGCCAGTCGGAGGTTAGACCGTCGGTTATCCAACCCATCTCGGTTAACGTGATCTACGATCATCCCCACGGGAGCACCCATGATGATTCGATGCATCCCCAAAGTCACCCCATGGACCGAGTGACTAACCGCGTAACAGGCCCCTGACCTGTCGCGTCGCACATTCCAGCGATACGGCGAGACAAGATGTACGTCCGCCGCGTCAAGAATGGCCCGCACGCCGCCGGCCATCAGCACTACAGCAAGACCACCGGGCAGGTAGAGGTACTCATTCGGCCTGATTCGACGCTTCATTTGCCCCTCTTCGGATGGCGCATGAGCGGCGGGGTTCGTTTCAGGGCAGTCTGGTTCCTGAAACCACGTCGCGCTTTGAAGCTGCCCGGGTCGCGCAGCTTCGGGTATCTGGGTTTCAGCAGACTCGCCAGCTCCGAGATACCCGCCTTGATCGGGGGGTGCGCCATGGTCAGCTCCTCCGGGTAAAGACCCGGTTCAGCTTCCGCATCTCCGCCGCCGAGCGCGGCTCGATGCTCCGTTGACTCTCGTGGCGCGGCTGCTGCTGCGCCCGGGGTCGCGTCTCGATCTTCCGCTTACTGATCGGGTCTCTTTTCATACGAGGGTTGTGGTGGTCACGCACCGCCGACACCGCTTGCCCCGGCAGGGGCGCGTGGTGGTCGTCACGGTGCTGGTGGTGGTGGTCGTCGTCGGAACCGTCGTCGTGGTGCTCGTCGTGGTGGTGGAGGTTGTAGTCGTCGTGGTCGTGGTTGGCAGCGTTATCGTCGTGGTGGTCGAAGTGGTCGTTGTAGTCGTCGTGGTGGTCGTCGTGGTTGTGGTTGTCGTGGTCGAGGTGGTGGTGGAAGTCGTTGTCGTGGTGGTTGTGGTGGTAGTCGTCGTGGTCGTCGTGGTTGTGCTGGTCGTCGTCGTGGTCGTGGTGGTGGTTGTGGTCGTCGTGATGCAGGTACAGGTTCCGACCACGTCCGCACAGACCTGACCCATCGGGCAATCCCCGACACAGGCCGGGTCCACCGCACCCGCGCACGAACTCCCAATGGTGGTCGTGGTCGTGGAGGTCGTCGTGGTCGTGGTTGTGGTGGTCGAGGTGGTGGTCGTCGTGGTGGTTGTTGTCGTCGTGGTCGTGGTCGTGGTGCTGGTGGTGGTCGTGGTAGTCGTCGTGGTCGTGGTCGTCGTCGTCGTGGAAGTGGTGGTCGTCGTGGTCGTTGTCGTTGTCGTTGTCGTCGTCGTCGTGGTGGTGCTGGTGGTTGTCGTCGTCGTTGACGTCGTGGTGGTGGTCGTGGTCGGCGGCACTTCGTCGTTCTCCAGCGCCAACGTCCGCGTGGTGCCCGGCACCAACACCTGCCGAAGGAACGTCGGTGCCGCCGGAGTCGTGAAGTCGTAGACCTCCACGCCCTGATTCGCGGACGCATGCGTGAGCGCCGGCACCGTCCCAAAGAGGAGTGCCGGACTCGTCCCGAAGGCGAGCAGCGCCGACTCTGTCCGACCAGCAATCGACCCGAGGATCGTGACCGCCCCAGGCGTGGTCGTGTCCAGCGCCCGGATCGTCGTCAACCCGTCGTAGACATAGGCCCGGTTCGGGACCGTCGCATTCGCCACCACGGTCGCCGCCGTCGCGAACGTCCCGAGAAGCGTCGGGGCATTTGGGTTGGTGATGTCGACCGTCAGGAAGTTCGTCGTGGCCGCGAGGTAGGCCCGCGTGCCGGCGAGCGCCACGTCCGTCACCGCCGTCGCGGTATTCAGGCTGCTCGCGATGAAGGGGAAGGGCGGGTTCCCGACATAGACCACCTGGAAGCCGGGATTCGTGCCCCCCGTCGCGATGTAGGCGTAGTTCCCCGTGACGCGGAGCACCTCGCCATTCGCCACCGTCACGCGCCCAAGGATGGCCGGGCTCGACGGCGTGGTGACGTTGATCGTCACGAGATCGGTGTGAGCCGGGTTCCCCGAGACCACCTCCAGCGCGTAGGCCGTGTTCCCGACCACAGCCATCCCCCTCAGAATCCGGTTGACCGCCATCGCGCCCGCGAGCGTCGGGGCATGGGGATTGGTTGCGCTCCCCACGTTCAGCTCGGGGAAGACCAAGCTCCCTGTTGGCACCGGGGCCACGAGCGACGGATTGACTCCGATCCCGAAGCTCTCCGTGAGGCCGTAGCGATGCGTCAGGAGTGCCGGAGAGGTCGGGCTCGACACATCATAGGCGACGAGCCCCTGCTGTAAGGAGGCGTTCGGACTCGCCAGCAACGCCACGTTGTTCGGTGCCGCCGCGACACGCAGAGCATTGTAGCCCCGCGCCACTCCCTGGAGCGACGGGCTCGAGAGATTCGACACGTTGACCGTCCGGAAGCCGTTCGCGTCCGTCCCGCTCACCGTGTAGAGCGTCGTGCCCTGCAGGGAGACCCCGACCGGCGCGAAGCCGCCCGCCGTGAAGGTGCTAAGCAGGATCGGGTTCCCGTTCCCGGTCACGTCAAGGATACGGAGGCTGGCCGAGTCCCCAACGAACGCCGTGGCTGCGTGACCACCTGACGAGCCCGTCACAGTGATGCCCTCGGCATCCGTTGTCGCCAGCGTCCCGGTGAGGGTCGGCACCGTCGGCGTCGCCGCGCTGGCGATCCGAACTCCCGAGGTGCCGAGAGCGAGGTACAACGTCGTCCCGGACAGCACCATGTCCTGACAGCCGTTCGGGAGCGCCACAGAGCCCATCACGGTCGGGCTCGACGGGTTACTCAGGTCGATTACCTGCAACGCCACCGTCGCCGGGTTCCCGGGCGTCGTCTTCACGGAGTAGCCCCGGTTCCCGTTGGTCGCAGCGCAATGATAGACGCCCGCGAGGCTGCCCTTCGTGATCGGCGTTGCGGGCGTCGTCACGTCGACTACCGTGAGACCGCCCGCACCTTGTGCATTCAAGGACAGCGTACCCGAGACGGACACGCGGTCCCCCGTGAAGGGCGGATTCGCTCCTCCAAGCGGTGTCAGTGTGACCGGGCTCCCGATGCTAACCGTAGAGAGCCCGAACTGATCGGAGGCGACATAGGCCCGATTCGCCCCCTGATCTACGATGACATCCTCGGCCTGCCCGACATTCGGGACGAAGCCGACGAGAGCCTGCGGGCTCGTCAGGCGGATGACGTCGACTACGGCGGCGGAGTCGCTGGCGTAGATGACTGGGCCAAGGATGGTGGTGCTCGTAGTGGTACTGGTGGAAGTGGTGGTCGTGCTTGCAGCGGTGGTGGAAGTCGTGGTGCTGGTCGTGGTCGTCGTAGAAGGAACGGTGGTAGTGGTGCTAGTGGTTGTCGTAGTCGTGGTGGGCGGCACGGATGATGTGGTCGTGGTCGACAGAAAGGTCGTCGTCGTAGACGAACCCCCAGTCGTCGTGGTGGTCGTGCCCCCGCCGGAGGTCGTCGTGGTCGACG
>Ga0210384_10002145_pt1 | contig 24728 bp, 24 predicted proteins | sample IncBWH2MmetaG_FD_160574 | JGI IMG/M metagenome (GOLD analysis project Ga0210384, IMG submission 160574) | Forest soil microbial communities from Barre Woods Harvard Forest LTER site, Petersham, Massachusetts, United States - Inc-BW-H-2-M | ecosystem: Environmental > Terrestrial > Soil >...
CCGTCGATGATCGCGATCATCGACGGTTCGATCGGGTTCGTCGGGGGGTTCAACATCGGCAACGAGTACCTGGGGAAGGGACCGCTCGGGCCCTGGCGCGACACCGCGGTCCGCATCCAGGGGGGCGCGGTCCGGGCGCTACAGCTGCGGTTCGCGCTCGACTGGAACTTTGCGTACGGCGAGGAGCTCGCCCTCGGCCCGAAGTACTTTCCGAACTCCCGACGCTCGGGCTCGGCTTCGATCCAGATCGTCAGCGGGGGCCCCGACACGGCCTGGAATCCGCCGCGCGAACAGTATGTGAAGATGGTGAGCTCGGCGAAGAGGACCTGCTACCTCCAGACCCCGTACTTCGTCCCGGACGGGAGCGTGCTGACGGCCCTGCGCCTCGCCGCCCTCTCCGGGGTCGATGTCCGGATCATGGTTCCGACCACGCCGGACCAGCCGTTCGTGCATTGGGCATCGCTGTCCTACATCGGGGAGCTCCTGGACGCCGGCGTTCGTGCGTTCAGCTACGACGCCGGATTCCTGCACGCGAAGACCGCCACCGTCGATGACCAGATCACGTCGGTAGGATCGGCCAACTGGGACATCCGCAGCTTCAGCTGGAACTTCGAGACGAACGCCGTCATCTACGACCACAAACTGAGCGCGCGTTACCGGCAGCTCTTCGAGGAGGACATGGCCTGTTGTACCGAGATCACGAAATCCGATTACGACGCGCGCCCCCGTTCCACGCGATTCAAGGAGTCGATCTCCCGGTTGTTTTCGGCCGCCATCTGACGGCCGGACGGACGCACGGGCCCCGAGGGGCTTCCGTTACGGCGTACGGGAGCGGAGCGGGTGCGCCGAGCCCGAGGCAAGCTCCGAGGGGGTCGGTGCCGAGTCCACCACCGGGAACCGGGCGGACGTTCGACCGGTCCCGTCACGACTACCTCGGGCTTAAACCGCATCGACGGCCTCGTCCGGGTCTCCGCGAGATCCCGGTCCCGAGAAACCGGGGGGTCTCTCGCCTGGGAATCCACATGGTTACTCAACGTCGCCTCCTCCGCCTCCTGCCGTGCCTGGGATGCGGCCACTTCCGGGCCACCCACTATCTGGTCGTCGTGGCGAAGGGGCGGAGGCGGGGGAAGTTTGTTCGACCTCGAGGGCAGGTCACGCCGATGCCATGCCACGTCCTCCGTTGTTCGTGTGCCCGATACTCCGGACTTTCTCCGAGCATCTACTGTCCGGCCTGTCACGAGGCGTACGCGGGGAGGAGCAGCCTCGAGATCCACCTCTATGGGACGCATCCGGCGCTCTCGCTCCGAGAGCGCTCCGAGCTGTTGGGCCTGGCCGTTCGTCTCGGGGAGGCGGGTCGGCCGCCGGCGCCGGAGCCGGGCCCGATCGTGGCCGAGCTCGAGCCGACGGGGGAGCACGGAGTGGTCGAGACCGAGCTTAATTCGACGTGAGGTCGGCTCCTTACGCTCCGCTCGCCTCGTGAACATGTCGGGATCTGGCGTCCACCCACGTCGGGCCCCGACTCCCCCATTCCCATCGATGGCCGGGTTCGAGATCGACCGGCGGTTCGCCGAAAGGATCGTGCGACCCTCATGGCTTCGGAGAGTCCCTCGCTCGGTGAACTCGAATCAAGGGAGCGGCTATCCCGCCGCCACCGGTTCCTTCCCCATGGGCGTACATACCATCTCTCTGACGGGCGCGATCATCCTGCTGTTGTTGGCCGTGGTCATCGTCCTGTTCGTTGGGTGGTTCGGCCTCTTCCTTCTGATCGTGGTCGGTCTGCTCCTCTGGTACGCGTTCGGTCCCGGCCGCACTATGGTCGCCCGAGCGTAACGTCGAGGCGCCCACTCGACCGGCGCGTTCGCCAGCCTTCGTCACCCTCGGGGGGGGGCTGCGACCGGCCGCAGGCGGTCTATCGTGGGAGACGTCGGAAGGGATCGAGCCCACCCCGGTCAGGGCTCTCAGGATCCCCGCTCGTGTTCGACGGGGGCGCGGGGATGGCGCTCGGACGCAGGGGGGAACCGGTCTTCCCGAGCCGTTTTCCGTCCCCCATCGTACGCTCCCCCATGGTCTTCATCGCGGATTGGGGAAGCGTGTTCGATGCGCCGGTCGACGTCGTCTGGACGTTCCTGCGATCCGACATCGATCACGGCAACAGCCACAAAGGACGAAGGAACCTCGAACGCCAGAAGGTCAACGACAACACCATCCTCCTCTCGTGGGAACACGAGGTGGACGGGACCTGGGTCCGGTTCGCCAACCGGCTGACGTTCCACGAACCGATCGGATTCTTCGTCGAAACCGTCGAGGGGCCGATGGCGGGGTCGAAGTTCTTCAATTACTACGTCCCCAAGGGGGACAGGACAGAGGTCGTGGTCGTGGGAGAGTGGGCATCCCCGACGATCCCGCCCGCCCAGCTGGAGGAGGCGGTCTGGGCCATCCTCGAGAAGGTCTACATGGAGGACTCGGCCAGTCTGAAAGAGTACTCCAAGAGTCCCGGCACCCATTACTAGTGGAGGGCCAGGCCGAGAGCGGTCGAGCGCCCGCTGCGCGTGCGGGCTGACGGTCCGATACGCGTGGGACCGCCGGTCGGACCCCGTAGGTTAGGGACCGTAGCTCAGCCAGCGGACCACGAACCCCGCTCCGGAACTCGAGAGAGAAGACGGCGCGGCTTTCTGGGCCGTCCCCGCCTGGTTCCACATCGTGACCTGGACGTTGGAAAATCCTCCGATCGCGTGCGCCGTCCCCGAGATGGTGGCACTGGCGGCGGTGAATCGCACCGTGCCAAAGTCGACGAGCGGGATGATCCCCGAAGAGCTGGAGGGGGCCTCCGCGATCCACTCCGCGGAACTCCGGTTCGCGGTGACGCCGGTCGTCGACGTGCTGAACGACTTCCCGGTGGAGGAGTCCTTGATCGAGACGGTGTAGCTCTTGAACGCGGCGGAGTACTTCACCTCGGCCGACATGTGGTCCCCCGGGCTGATGGACATCGCTATCGTGACGGGCCCGGCCGGGTAGAACTCGTACCAGGCGAAGTACGTGACCACGCCGATGAAGAGGACCGATACGCAGCTGACCGACGTTCCGGCCTGCTCCACGGTATTCGATCCCCACCCATCGATCCCGACCCAGAAGGACGACTCGGAGTTGTTGTAGAGTCCTCCGCAGCTCCCATGAAAGCGGGGTTGGACCCACGAGCCCTTGACGTCCGTCACCGCGCCGTTCGAACTCGGAACGACAAACCCGGCCCAATTCGTGCTCGTGGAGGTGGTGGTCCCATAGCTAGGGCCAGCGCGCGCCCACTGGGGCATCGAGACATGGAGAGGCCCAGAGGTCGGCGATGTCGCCGAGAGCGAGAACCCGACGGGAACCAGCGCCGCCCCGATCAGGAGGGCTCCGGTCATCCAGAGTAGAGACGTGTTCATCCCCCAGCCTCGCGAAAGGGATTGTTGGCCGTTACTTCAATCTTGGCGATTGGGTACGGGATGGCTCGGCACGGTCCATGGCGGGATCGACCGCGAACGACCCGTCCGAGGGCCGACTCGTGCGTCGAAAAGGCGTAAGTCTCGAGGGTCCTCCGGGGAGGGCGCCGAGTGAGGGGCATGGCTGTTGATCCCGTCGATCGACTTCGCTTCCGGCTCCGGGTCTTGCAGAGGATCTCGGTCCGCTATCCGATCATCATCCTGCTGCTGACGGTCTTGCTCCCCGTCCTCCGGTCCCGTTCCATCGGTGGTGTCCTGTTGTTCGGCCCGGAATCCGTGTGGTCCTGGGTGCTGGTCGTCTGGACCACCGGGGTCGTCGTGGTCACCTTGACCGTCTGGCGGCGAAGTCTCGCGATCGAACCGTTGGTTCGGGAAGGGAAGTACGCCGCTGCACGGGAACTCACCCGGCCGGTGGTCCCGGTCTCCCTGGTCTTCGGCCTCCTCGTGGGCGTGGTGCTCTACCTCACGGATCGTCAATTGGGGGTCCTGACAGGGGATTCGTCGGCGCGGTGAGGCGATGGCCCCCGGGCCACCGGAGGCGCCGACGGGTCACCCTTATCGCACGCCGTCGTTAGCCGTCCTGGGGGGCGCCACCGTTGTACGTCCGAGACGAGGGAAGCGCGTTCGACGCGCCGATCGAGGTGGTCTGGAACTACCTCATGGATAGTGGGGGCCGGCACGCGGCGGCCCACCAGGCTTCCGCCCGATTCCGGGCGACCAAAGAGATTTCGAAGAACAGCTCGGAAGCCACGGGCGATCGGATGATCGACGGGCGCTGGTCGAAGTTCGTGGCCCGCTCCACCGACTTCGCCCCCCTCGCCGTCGTCAACGAGGAGCTCGAGGGCGACCTGGCCGGTTCCAAGTTCGTCCTCGTCTATACGCCCCAACGACAACGGACTCGCGTGGCGATGTACGGGGATTTCCAATCCGAGACGATCCCCCGCGTGCGATTGGAGCGCGTCGTCCTGGATCTGTTCGCGACGTCCTACAACGAGGACGTTCCGGGGTTGGCCGCGTTCCAACGCGGGCCGTAGCGGTCGAGTCGCGGCCTTGCGGGACCCAGCACCCGTCCCGGAGCGGGGTCCCCCAGTTATCGAAGGTCCTCCCAGGGTGGAGCCCGGTCGAAGGCCGACCGGTCCCCCGATGGGCCGGATCCTCTCGAGCGCCTCGTGGGGCTGAAGGGGTCAGCGCATCGGGAGCAGGGAGAACCGATAGTCTTCTCCCTCCCAGGAGAGTGCGTGCGGCACCGTCTCGGGTCGGGTGCCCGTCAGGAAGACCCGACCCAGCTTCGCCTCGGCGCGGATAAGCGTCTGGGCTCCGCCCTGGAGGGGCGCCGCGAGCGGGTCGTTGCTGGGTCGTACGGCAAAGCCGTGAAACCCCGGGATCTGGGCGTACCGGGCCACGATCAACGGGAACGTGGCGGGGTCGTAATGGACCCCGGTCACGGCGGCGACGGCCCGGAGCCCATCGAGGGAGAGGACATAGAGGGCGGGTTTCCCCGCCGGGGTCCCTTGGAGGAACTTCAATCCCTCCGCGAAGAACGGCGCCACCCGGGCAGCCGTTCCCGGGGACGGATCGACCCGCGCGGCGGCCCGGGTCAATGGCAGGAGCATTCGGCCCAGGAGCGGGTGATCTTCGTCCCCCCCGGCGCTGAGGATCCGCAGTCCGGAGCTGAGGACCTCCGGGGCGGTCCACCGGCTGAGGGACGTCACCAACACCTCCGGCAGGCTCGTCGGGAGTGGAACCCAGACGACCCGGCCTCCCGTCAGCAACGTGTGGGCGACCAGCGGGAATGTCGCTTGGAGCGGGACGTAGTCCGGGACCCCTTCGCCCAACTCGAGCGAGGTGAGCGCCCCGTACTGCAACCAGCCGAACACGGAGGCGAACGCTTCCGAACCCGGCCAGATGTATCCGGAGCGTTCGGAGGGAGCGAGGTCCGGTGGGCCCAGGGGTGGCTGGAACCCGGCGGCCACGGGCTCGATGCAGCGGAACCGGCCATCGGCGAGGGTGTATGGGACCTGTTTCGCCCCGATCCCGACTCCTCGGAGCTTCCGGAGGGTGAGGGTACGGACCTGGGCCTTCGAGACGGTCTCGAATCCGGTCTCGATCGCTCCGTCCATGCTGGACAGCGGGGGATCGATCTTGCCCGACTCGATCACTAGGATCAGGTGGGTGTCGGAGCCCCGGAGTGCCGTGCGGAGCCCCTGGACCTCTTTCTCGGCCTCCAGACCCGGGGACGATGGGCCCAACTTCGAGTCGTCGGAGGGCGGAGACCGGGGGGTCCAGTGATCCACCACGACGAACGACGGTTCGTTCGAGGGGATCAGGTCGAGCACCTGTTCCACCCAACGAGGACGGCCGGGGGTTTCGGAACGGTCGGCACCGAACGGACCGGCCGCCAGCACGTGGCCTTCGGAGAGGGCCGAGCCGTCGGAGGAGTGCCGGCTCTCCAACGGGACGAAGTGGATCGGACCGGCGGAACCGGAGGCGATCCCCGCCGGGAGGCGGGTGTCGAGGGTGTCGCCCCTAGGGGCGACCAGGACTCGGGTCCCCCCGAGTTGGAGGAGCAGATCGGCACACAGCGTCGACTTGCCGGAACCGGCCGGACCCCGGACCAGGAGCACGTTCGTTCCGGGAAGTGCGAGGAACGTCCGGAGTTCATGGGGGAGCAAGGCCAGCGGCGGAGGGTTCGCGTTCGCCCCGACGCTCGGGGGGTTGTCGGGGGCCCTGGAGCCGGGACCGGGGGAGTACATCGTCAGCAATCAAGGCGCGGAGGTGGCTTATGAACCCTGCCGACACGTGGCTCCCCGGTGGCCTGGGCCGATCTGATCCCGTGCTTCGAAATTCCACCGATCCCGGTCGGGAGCGCGGGCCCTCAGCACGGCCCGTGGGCCAGCCCCTCGCGTAGCGGGTCCGAGGGCGTCGGGCGAACCTTCTGCCAGCCCCACGGCCCGGTCCTCGCGATGGCCGATCGGGGCCACCCACGCCGCCGCCAGTACCGAGCCTGAAGCGTCCGTAGCATTTTGGCGGCCCGGGTGGGAGCGGCCGGCCCCGTCGCATCACAATTAAGTATCCCGACGGCGGGTCGGGCGAACGGGAACCCCCTTCACTATGTCGACACCACCGGCACCAGCAACCGCACCTCCGGAGAGCGCGCCGTTCGCCCCACCCACCCCCCCGATGGCGCCGCCGCCTCGGTCGATGACCAAGATTCTGGCGGTTGTCGCGGCCGTCGTGGTGATCGTCGTCGTGATCCTCGTCGGGCTCGACCTCGGCCACGTCGGACCGTTCTCGACGAGCGGCTCCGGGACGGGGACGCCCGGGGGCGGGGGCGGTTCGGGCCAAACGTACACGGACGCGGTCGCGACAGCCCAACCGTCGACCAGCTCGGTTCCCGGAGGCGCCTGGACCGCCACGGCCGGCATCTCGGTCGACGTCGCGACCTCGCACGCGGTGAACTCCACCGACCTGACATCGCTCAGTTCGGGGGCGGGGTGCGGGGCCAAGCTCCTCTCCAGCTCCTCGTCGATCACCTCGATCCCCTCCACGAGCACGAGCGCCTCGAGCGGGACCAGCAACGCGTGGATCATCCTGTTCTCCAACAAGACCCTCGCCGTCCTCGAAGTGGCGGTGTTCAGCGGGACGGCGACCCCATTGCTGACGTTGACCTCCTACGGGAGCTGCGTCTCGACGACGAACGCTCTGAGCCTCCCGAGCCCGCTCGTCAACAGCCCGGCGGCCGCCTTGGTCGCCTACAACAGCGGAGGGAGCGCGTTCATCTCGGCTCACCACCTGTACGACCTGGCCGAGATCCTCACCCCGACCGTCACGATCAGCTTCGGGAGTTTCAAACACGTCCTTCCCGCCGCCTGGGAGATCTCCTACACCACCTGCAACATGGGCGCCGACGACGGAACGACGCTCGGCGGCGAGGTCGCCCAGGGATTCGTGGCCTCGGTGAACGCCAGCACGGGGGCCCTCGTCCGGGCCCTCAACGAGTCGACGGTCACCTGTCCGAGCGCCACCCCCGGGGGCGGGGGAGGCGGTGGGGGAGCCAAGAACACCCTCAAGAACGTTACCTACGTCTTCGTCCTGAGCCAGCAGCACGCGGGTCCGGGGGCGTTCTGGAACAACGGATCGCTGGTCACCTCGCTCTCGTCGATGACCGTGGGCGACCTGACCGTCGCGATCGAGAACAACACCACGGGGGCCGCCGTTTCCACCTCGGGCATCACGCTCGCGGTGATCGGCGGGTTCAGCTTCGCCGTCCTCTCGGTGTATGACTTCTCGACGAACACCTGGAACAACACCGCCGTGGGTTTCGGAACCTCCGCGAGCGCGACGCACATCCTCTCGATCAACTCGACGATGTCCCTGAAGGGAGACAAGATCGTCTTGACCGCGACCTCGGCGGCTCCGGCCACGGGTTCGGTCAGCGCTCCGCTGGGCAAGCCATAGCCGGCCCGCGCCCGGAGCGCCGTTCCCCCCGAGCTCCGACAGCGGGACCCGGTGGGACGGCTCCCCGACGGCCCCGTCCTGGGGCCGGCGCTCGGCTAGGGGGCGGCGGTCGGGGGCATCGCTTGCCAGAGCTCGATCGGCGTTCCCTCTGGGTCGTGGAGGCGGGCGAAACGCCCCATGGGATACGATTCGGCGTCGACTTCCACCGGGATCCCGGCCGTCCGAAGTTGGGCGACCATGGCGTCCAGGTCGCGCACCCGGAAGTTCACCATCCACGATTTCTGGGGGTTCCCGAAGTACTCCGTCGACTCCGGGAATGGGCTGAAAACGGTAGGTCCGGCTTCTTGGGTCCAGGGGCGCTGGTCCGGTGAGCTCGGTGCGCCGCCTACCCCAAGATGGGTCTGATACCAAAGGGCGAGGGCGTCCGGATCCCGCGCCCGGAAGAAGAGCCCCCCGATGCCTTGGACCGCCTCCATTCGAAACCCTTTGCGGCGCGCTCGAGTACCGGGAACTCGGCGGCGAACCGGGCGAAGAACTCGGGAGATATCAAGCCCGCCACCTCGCCGAGGGGGCCGAGGCTTCGGAGCCGATCCGGTCGTGGCCAGCGCGGCGCGGAAAGGTGTTCGGACCTCGCGACCGCTGGGGTTGCCCGACAGGAAGGCCCGGCACCGGAGCGACGCCGGAACCTCCCCAGGGGTTCCCGGGAAGGTTTTTCGGCCGCGACCGGTTCCCATCCGGCCGTGAAGCAGGATCCGGTCCAGGTCGATTCGAAGCACTACAAGGTCGAGCTGGAGAACGACGCGGTACGCGTGCTGCGCGTGTCGTTCGGCCCGCATGAGCGGTCGCCGATGCACTCGCACCCGAAGGGGCTCATCGTCTACCTCAACGACCACTACTCCAAGCACACCGACTCCAACGGACGGGTCCACGAGCTCCGAGGGAGGCTCGGCGAGGTCCAGTGGGTGGAGCCGACGGATCACCTGACCGAGAACTCCACCTCACGGGCGTGGCAGATACTCTTCGTGGAGCTCAAGTCGTAGCCGGCGCGTCGACCCACGGTCGGGGCGGCGCTTCAGACGGGGACCGTTCCGCCCTCGACCGTGCGATGCCGGTGGAGCGACCAGCGGAGGGGGTCCTGACATCCGGACCGCCTACGCCGTCGCGAACGCCAGAAGCTGGGTGCCCGCTCCGACGTAGATCCAGCCCGGGGCCGCCGCGGGCGAGATGAAGTGGTCGACCGATCCCAACGCGAACGTGAACACCACCTTCCCGGAATAGAGGTCCAAGCCCACGAGGTCCGACGTCGAGAGGTTGACGGTCCACACCAGGTTCCCGGTCACGATCGGAGAGCCCGCGTCGAATCTCCCGGAGTGCCAGGCGACGGACAAGTTCGACGTTCCCGCCACCACGTCGTAGAGTCCGTCGGTGCAGGGAACGAAAATCGATCGACCGAGATGCGCCGTTCCCCCGTACGCCCCGCCGCAGATCGGCGCCTCGGCGAGTTGGCCCCCGATCCCGCCGAGGTGGGACGCCGAGAGGAGGTAGCCGACACCGGCCTTCCCGACCTGGAACACCTCTCCTCCGGGCAATAACGTGGGGGCGACGGATCCGAGGTCGGTGTCGTTGGCGTTCAACCCGGCCCAGTCGGTGGGCGCGAAGTAGTCGGCCTCGGCCAGCGAGGGGGACAGTTCGATGACACTCTCGCCGTGATCGAACGCGGTTGTCGAATCCCCGTTTCCGGTCGCCACGAACAGGCTCCCGTTCGAGGCGACGGAGATCCCTCCCACGCTCCAGATCCCGCCTTCCCGGTGGGTGGGGACCTGGTACGAGGTCAATCCGGGGGCCCCGTTCGTGTGAACCCCGACGACCCAGCCGTGGTAGGGGGCGCAGTCGCCGTCCAGGCCGCCAAAAGGGACATACACCATCCCACCCGCGAGGGCGAGGGCCCCGCGCTGCTGGTGGGCGGTCGGGTCCGCCCCCGGCGGGTCCACGGAGACCTGGGAGACGACCGAACCGTTTCTGACGCTCAGGCCGAAGAGCACGTGGTGGCCCGGGTCCAGGAAAGCGACGACGTAGAGCGTGCCGCTCGAGGCGTCGATCACCGGGGTGCCGGTGATCCCGCTCGGGTCGATGTTTCCACACGGGAGCGAGGAGCCCGGCACGGGGGTCCCGAGGTGGGTCCGCCATAGCAGCGTCCCCCCGGTCGCGTTCACCGCGTAGACGGTATCTTCCTCGGTGACCGCGAAGACGGCGTTTCCGCAGACCAGGGGCTCGGCGTAGATCTGACCGTCGAGGCTGACGGGCGCGTTCCATCCGATCTTGGCGGAGGTGACGTTGGCCGGCAAAGCCCCCTCGCGGGCGTTGTCCTGGTGGTAGGTGGTCCAGTTTCCATCGATCGCCGTCGCACCGCGCGAGGGGCACGACGCCGGACCGGTGTAGGTGGTCGACGGGGCCTTCGTAGAAAGGGGGCGCACGAACGTGTAGGTGACGCCGGACGCGATGACGATCAGGATCACGACGACGACGATCGTCAGTCTTGCCCGGTTGTTCAGGGGGTCCACCCGATCCGCCCCATCAGGAGCGGGGCAATATCTTTGGTCGCGACCGGCGAGAGATTAACCGGGGTCCGCGGGGCTACGGGCCGTCGCCCCGCCGCGGATACAGCCTCAGGGAGGCGCGGGACCGCACGCTCGGTCGGTATCGGGTCGGGTCCGGTGGGTCCCCCGGGTCTGGCCGGACGTCAGACCGCGACGGAGACGATGACCTTGCCGCGGGCACGTCCGGTCTGGAGGTAACGAATCCCTTCGCGGGCCTGATCGAGCGGATACCGGCGGTCGATCACGGGAACGATCTTCCCGGCGTCGAGAAGATCCCGCAGAACCCCGAGGTCCTTCTTGTTCGGCTTGGCGATCATGAGCCGCACCCGCTTGCCGTGGGTCTTCGACGCGAAGCTGCTGCGAAGGGCCACGGAGATGAGGTGCCACATCCCCCCGAATCCGACGGGGATGCAGATCCCCTCGGGGTTCAACACTCGCTTGTAGTCCGAGTTCGAATGGCTCGGGTGGAGGTCCAAGATCACATCGTAGTGCTGCTCGCCTCGGGTGAAGTCCACCTGCGCGTAATCGAGCACGTGGTCGGCGCCGATAGACCTCAACAGCTCCAGGTTCGGGGCGCTGGAGACCGCGGTGACCTCGGCGCCCAGGGCCTTGGCGATCTGGACGGCGAAGGTGCCGACCCCTCCGCCGGCGCCGTTGACGAGCACCCGTTGCCCAGGGCGGAGACCTGCGGTGTCGCGGAGAGACTGGAGGGCCGTTATCGCCGCGATGGGGACGGCGGCCGCCGATTCGAACGACGTCCGGGACGGCTTGAGGACGATCTCCGATTCCGCCGCGGAGACGTACTCTCCGAACGCCCCGTACGCGATCCCGAACACCTCGTCCCCCACGTGGAACTCCTGGGCTCCTCGGCCCAGGGCCTCGACGACCCCCGACACATCGACACCCAACCTCGGTCGCTTGGGTTTTCGCAGGCCTTCCACCAACCGGACCAGGAACGGGGAACCGCTCGACTTCCGCCAGTCGAGGGCGTTGACGGAAGCGGCGTGGACCTTGACGAGGACCTCGTTCTCCTCGGCTGCGCCCTTCTCGATCTCCCTGACCTCCAGGAGATCCGGCGAACCGTACCTCGGGCAGAGCACGACTTTCACAGGATTCCTCCCATCACGGCGATGGGATAAGTGGGCGCCTCTGGCGAATGAGGAACGCCGTCGGGAGAGCCCCGCGCGGCTCGGGAGCCGAGTCCACGGCTCGCCGGCCGGGGACGTCAGACGGCGGTTTTCCTCCCTCGGGCCCGGGCGGTTCGACAGCGCCCGAGCCGCCCTGGCGCTCTCGAACCCTCCTCGGACTATGGGCCTTCGAGGGCTTTCTCCAGCTTGTCCAGCGCGTTGTTCCATCCCCAGGTGACCTGGGCGTGGATCTCCGGGGCTCCGCGTCGAAGCTCCTCCAGCTTCTCGTGGACGACGGTCACCCGGCTCTTCCCTCCGGCAACCGGGCGAAGAGTGACCGTCACGAGCGAGTCGAAGTACTCGCCCTTCTCCGGTTCGGTGCCGACGAACGCCCATCGGTAGACCAGCTCCCGGTAGGGCACGATCTTCACGAACTCGCCTTGGAAACTTCCGGTGCTGACCCCTCGAAGAGAGTGGGAGACGAAGATCTTCCCCCCGATCCGAGGGTCCACGGAGACGGCATCGATCAGCAGGTCGCCGGGGGCCATCCATTGTCGGATCAGATCGGGGTCGAGGAACGCGCGGAACACCCGCTGCGGCCGGGCGCGTATCATTCGTTCGATACATACGGTGTCCAGAGGGCCGCTCGGCTCGCTCATCGGTTCCGGTTCCTCCTTCGGGGCGCCTCAGCCCCCAGGATCTGGTCCATGCGGGCGAGGCCGTCCCGCCAGAATTGCTCGTAGAAGCCCAACCATTCCGAAACCTCCCGGAACGGTGCCCCCCGGATCGAGTACAGGTGTTGCCGCCCGCTCCTCCGTAGGGTCACCATGCCCGAGTCCTTGAGCAAGCGCAGTTGCTTCGAGACGGCGGGCTGGGACATTTGCGTCGTGTCGACGAGGTCGTTGACCGACCGCTCCCCGTCACGCAGAGCCTCGAGCAGGTGTCGACGGGACGGGTCCGAGAGAAGCTGGAAGACGTCGAGCACGCGCATTGCATGCCTCTAAAGATATATATCCACACAGGCATTTGATGCCTCCGCGGGTTCGGATGTCGTCGACCCAGACCCTGAAGGTCGATCGGCAGTTCTTCGTCCACGCCTCCCCACGGAAGGTCTTCGAAGCGATCTCCACGCCCCGAGGGCTCGCCTCGTGGATGGTCGTGCGGGCGGAGCTGCCCGCCAGGACGGGCGCCCCGTACGAGCTGGAGTTCGACGGGGGCTGGCGCCACCAGGGGATCGTCCAGCAGTTCCACGCCGGACGGTCGATCGCCCTGACCTGGGCGTGGGACGGCGTCCCGCTGAAGGGCACCGTCCTCACCCTTTCCGTTCGCGCGAAATCGGGCGGCGCCCTGTTCCGATTGGTCCACCGCGGTATCCCACGTGAGAAGAAGTGGATGGATCTGTACGGGGTCACCGAGTGGGGGTGGACCTACTACGGAATGAACCTCAAGTCGGTCCTCGAAGCGCGTCATGACCTGCGGTCCCGGTGGGACGGGTAGGGGTCGGACCGGGGTTCACGGGTTCCTGCGAAGATCGGAGCGAACGAAAATGCGAAAAATCACCGCCAATCTGTACATGACCCTCGACGGACGCGGCGAGTTCCCCAAGTACCCGGGCTCGGATCTGCCCTCGGGCAAGCCGGGCGAACCGGACGAGTTCTTCCGGAAGATGTGGACCGATCGATTCTCGGACGTCACGACGGTCGTGATGGGCCGTCGGTCGTTCACCGGCCACCGCCGGGTCCACTCCCTCAAGGGGCGCAAGCCGAACGACCCCAAGTTCCTGTTCGACTACTCTCGCTTCCTCGACCGGGTGGAGAAGGTCTGCCTGTCGCATCGACTGAAGCGCCTCGACTGGGAGAACTCGCGGGTCCTGAAAGGTGACCTCGCGAAGATCGTCGCTAGGATCCGGAGCGAGAAGGGCGGCAACATCATCATCGAAGGGGGCCCCCGGCTCATCCACGAGGTCCTCCGTCTCGATCTCGCGGACGACTATTGGTTCCTGGTCATGCCCGTCGTCTTCGGTCGCGGTCCCCGGTACTGGGGGCCGATGAAGGCGCAGACCAACCTCAAGCTCCTTTCCGCGAGCACCATGCGCTACGGTGAGCTGGTCCTGCACTACGAGGCCGTTCGTGGGAAGGCCGCCGCGAAGGGCAAGTAGTTGTCCGCCGATCGATAGGCCCCCACGCCGGGTGGCCGTGGCGCCCTTCCAGACCCATGCTCCCCTTGGGACCGGGCGGCTCGGCGGACGCGACGACGGGCGCCGGGATCGCTGGCCCACGTTGGCCAACCAGATAGGTTCCGGAGGGCCGGCCCGGTCCGAAAGGCAGCGCCCTTCGCTCCACTTGGCCTCGCCATCGAAACCAGGACCGTCCGCCCGCCGGCAGCCGCTGGCGGATGAACCCCGACGCCATCTCAGCACGGCGGCCACGTTGCACCGGTCCCTAGCCCGACCAAGGTGAACACGGGGCCGGAACCCGTCGAACCGACGCGGCCGAAGGCAGGGCAGGGGCCCGCGTCGCCTCCGAGCCTCTCGTTGCGAACTCGTTTGGGCCGAGGATCCGTCCCCCGGGGGGACGTCCGGGTACCAACCAACATCGGCGAGTAGCTGAAAATGGGGGTTCGCGTTCGCGGGAGGGATGAACCCATCAGGGAGCACCAAGAACCGAGCCGAGCCACCGACGATCACGACCTTTCTGACGTTCTCCGCCGCGCAGTACGGAAAAGCCGAGGAAGCCATCCAATTCTACGTCTCGCTGTTCCCGGATTCGCAGGTCGAGTACCTGGAACGTCATGGAGAGGGGGAGCACGTACCGGTGGGGGAACTTCGGAGAGGGGCCTTCACCCTCGCGGGGCAGCGCTTCATGGCGACCGAGACCGAGGGGGATGATCGCTTCGCGTTCACGCCCGCGTTCTCCCTGTACGTGGCCTGTCATTCCGCGGAAGAGCTGACCCGCCTTTTCACAGGACTCTCGAAGGGCGGGAAGGTTCACATGCCGCTCGGCCCATACCCCTCTAGCCAACTGTTTGCCTGGTTTGACGACAAGTATGGGATCTCTTGGCAGTTGGAACTCCCAAAAATCCGGGAATAAGTAGGCCAGCGGGTCATCGGAATCCTACGCTGCCCGCTGCGGTTCGCTCCTAGATCCGAACGACCCGGATCGGAGGGTACCCCGGAGACGACCGGAGGTCCATGGACGGATTCGCTTCGCCGTCCCATGAGCCTCTTGGCTCATAGCCTACACGCGGTCGGAAGCCGTTGGAGTTCGTGAAACCGGTCCATGCCGCGCCGGTCGAGCTCCCAGCCGGAACAAGTAGACTCCCAGTAACAACAAGAGGACGATCGGCCAGCTCAAGATCGGAGGAGCGCCACCGCACTCTAGCGGGCCGGCGCACGGGAGGAGTCGCAGGGACCCCCAAACCTGCACGACCCAATACCCAAGCGCTAACGCACAACTCGTGACGGGGACCGCGAGCAGGAGGTAGCCCCGACGCACGGTCCGTGGAAACGCTGCGATCGGATATGACTTCGGGAAACCAGCGGTCTGGTGCGAAGCCATGGCCCGAGTCTCCACAGTCGGTCCCACTGGCAGCCTTCGTCATGGAGATGCTGCCGGCATCGCTCGCCGTTGCCCTCTGGGATCCGGCACTCGCCGAGAGCCCGATCGATGAACGGCACGAATGGATCTACTACCGAGTACCTGAGCCAGAACCGCTCCAGACCGTCAGCGACGACCGTCGCGAGGAGCTCACCCGAGTGACAGAAAATCGGGTGGGCGCCCGGACTCGCAGGGAACGCCCGCGCGGCCTTCCGTCGGACGGGAACATGGTAGGGGGTCGCGTGCGCATTGCGCCGTCGGCAAGCTGCGGCCCGCTCAGGCGATCGTCACCGACGTAATGGTGGCCCCGTTTCCGAACCCCCCCATGTTGAGGTCCGAGGAGGCGCTCCCGGTCCACGGGCCGACCACCTTGAGCTTGTTCGTGAACGACGCGGACACCACGTAGAAACGGAGCATCAGCAGGTAGTGATGGCCTTTCAGCATCGCGGTCGAATTGCTCCACAAGGTGAACGAGGTGATGCCGTTCCAATTCCACGTGGAAAGGCCTCCCGCATGCAGACTCCACGTGCGGCTCACATAGGAATACCCGGAGGTGTTCGTGCACGTCAGCGTCCGGTAATGGTAGCAGAGCGTGGTGTTCTGGAAGTCCGAGTTGTTGAAGACGTCGACGTAGCTGGAGTTGAACAAGGACCAATTCGGATCGTTCAAGTCCACCACCTCCGTGACCAGTTGGAACGATCCGAACGTTCCCGCCTCACAGATCCCGTAGCTCGAGGAGTTCGGAGGCGGACGGAAGCTGATCGACTTGGCACACGAATACGACGACACGTTGATTCGCCAGGTGCTCGCTATACTGACCGTGACCTGCGTGGAGATCGAGTGGTTGCCGCTCGACGAGACGCGGAATGGGAGGGTGATTCCCGTGCCGTCGCTCTGCTCGGCGAAACTGGAGCCCCCGACGGGCCCGAGGGTCCGTCCGCAGGTACGCGCCGACGTGGCGTCCGATATCGTAACGATGCCGGTGGTCGGGTGCCACGCCGAGCGCGCGCCCTTCGCCGTACCGCACCCGTACGACGTGGCCGCGATGAGCGACTGCCCCTGCGAGTGGCGGTACGCCGGTAGGTAGGTGGTGAGCGAGTGGAGCGTTCCGGCCCCGACCGGCCCGGCCAGCAGAAGGGCCACCAGAACCGCCGAGACCGTTCCGATCCGGGGGGTGATGGAGTGCCGTCGGGAACCGTGAACGGACCGAGGGCGCGCTTCCAAGTTTCTCTATCTCCCCCGGCCGCGCCGTTGGTACTCCGACCGGCGGACGGGTTCGCGGGTAATGAAGGGTCCCGGTGGATATCTCGCTCGCCGACGAGCCGAAATGGCCATCGCCCCCCTCGGGCGGCTTTCCGTTCCTCGGCGGGGGAGCGCCGCCGGCATCTCGCGACCGCTCCAAGGTCCGGATCGAAGCGAGCCGTCTTAAGGCCCGACGGCCATCCCCCGGACCATGCGGATCTCCAGAATCGCCTGGGCGGCGCCGTTGGGCTTGGCCCTTCTTCTCCTCGTGCCCGTCTCCGGTGCGACCGCTCCGGTGAGTGGCGTCGTCACGACGTGCACTTCGGTCTACACGTGCAGTTTCGTCTTCAATACGTCTGCGGGCACTGGCTGGGCGTACGGGGCAGGGACCGGTAGCTACCGGCAGCCCGGTCTCTTGTCGTTCCAGCTCCCGGGAGAAGCGAAGGCGTCCTACAATCTCAGCTACTCCACCTACATCGGCAGCCTGATCGGCACGTACACGTACTGGACCGTCGGGAATTTCTTCGGCACCGACGTGAACACGGGAAAGGTGGTCTTCGGCACGACCGACACGAACTACACCATCACCTGCCACGGCCACAGCGGCCGGGGCGGGGGCTGCACCTACACCTACACCACGGACAACGGAACGATCGTGTTCCACTTCACCCAAGCCGAGATGACGTCGACCACCGTGTCGTGCACGCCGACGAGCGTCCATGTGGCGGGCAAGACGAGCTGCACGCTCAAGGTGGTGAACCTGTGGAACTCGACGAACGTTCCGACCGGAAAGGTCCGCCTATCGAGCGGCGGGACCGGAGGGTTCTCCAACAAGGGGGTCTGCACGCTGTCGGCCGGCCAGTGCACGTTCACTTGGCACCCGTTCGACAACACCTGTGGGTGGGGGACGATCTCGGCGGTCTACCCTGGCTACACCGCGTTCTACAAGAGCTCGGGATCGACGACGCTCACGGTCACCGGCGGTTGCTGAGCGGTCCGGTCTGACCCGCCCCCATCGCGGGGTGGCGGGCGGCCACGCTGGCCGGGTGCCACGACCCAGGCATCCCGTCCACCCGGGAGGGCAAGGCTCTGGCCGGATTCGTTCCCCGTTCGGGGGCCGCCGTCGGCGAACGGCCGCGGCTGAGGCACCGACGGGAGGTTTATCGACCCCTTCCGAGATTCGGGGGGGCGGCCTACGCCCCTCCCCAGGGAAGGCGGCGGGTCCGAGGGCCGCCGAGGAACCGATGAACACGCGGCGAGGTAGGAGCATCGAAGGCCCGAGCTGGACGGCGAGTGTCTCCCATTTCGGGGCGGCCGGCCTCCGCCTGAGGACCCGGGCGGCGCGAGTCGCGCTTGCGGTCGGCAGCCTCCTGCTCATAGGAGCAGTCGGCGCCGTCACGGTTGCCCCCGGCAGCGCCGGAGCCGGTGCGGCGAACGTCTCTCCGTCGGCGGGGACGGTTCTGACCAATTGCACCGAAGCGGCCCTGGCGAACGCCATCGCCCACGGAGGCAAGGTCACCTACGGGGGACCTTGCACGGTCTTCTTCACCAGCGTCATCCTCACGCCGACGACGCCGGCTCTGAATCTCAGCTCCGGCGGGTATGCGGTGACATTCAACGGCCAGGGGCTCCACCAGATCCTCTGGATCGCCGGTAACGCGACCATCACGGGGATCGCGTTCGCCCATGGATCGGCCGGCGGACCCTTCATCGTTCCTAACGGGACCGGTCCCGGGTCGAACGGGGGCCCGGGCGCATCCGGCGCGAGCGGCAGCTCGGGGGGTTCGGGGGGGCCCGGACTTCCCGGCGGAATGGGGACGACCGGTGGCAATGGCATGGACGGGGCCCCCGGGGGAAACGGGAGCGACGGGCTCGACGAATCTGGCGGTGCGATCGTGATCTATCCGAACGTCACGGTCACGCTTCGCTCCGACCAGTTCACCTACGACATAGCGATCGCCCAGAACGGATACGCCGGCGGTAGCGGCGGTGCCGCCGGGTTCGGGGGCGCCGGCGGGGGCGGGGGCGACGGGGGGACCGGATCCTCCGGTTCCAACGGCGGAGCCGGAGGAGCTGGTGCGAAGGGCGGCTCCGGAGGTTCCGGCGGCTCCGGGGGAAACGGCGGAGCCGGTGGCGTCGCGATGGGCGGGGCCATCGACAATCTCGGACGGTTGACGATCATCTCCAGTAACTTCCTCCACGACTCGGTCACCGGCGGCAACGGGGGTTCCGGGAGCCTCGGCGGCGCGGGAGGGAACGGCGGCACCGGCGGCGCCGGCGGCTCGGGCGGAAATGGAGGAACCGGCAACGGGCTCGGCGGAGGCAACGGCGGAAACGCCGGACGCAACGGCGCGGGGGGGAATGCCGGCGACTCCGGTAACGGCGGGAACGGAGGAGCCGGGGGCGCTGCCGTTGGCGGGGCGATCTACAGCCGCGGAGATCTGACCGTCGAACGGAGCACGTTCACGCTCTGCTCGGCGACCGGGGGCGTGGGAGGTCCCGGTTCCCAGAGCTTCGGGGGAGGGTCGGGAGGCGCCGGAGCCGGCCAGAGCCCATACGGAGGCAGCGGTGGGGGCGGTGGATCCCCGTCCAGCGGAGGCAGCGGCTACGCCGGCGGCGGCGCGGGCCGGGGGGCGAACGGCGGCGCTCCGGGCGCCGGCGGCGATGCCGGGGTCGCCGGTCAGGGAGGGAACGGCGGAGGCGCTTTCGGCGGCGCGATCCTCAGCGCCGGTGCGACCGTCATCTCTTCGACCAACCTCACGTTCGATCACGCGTACGGCGGGATGTCCGGGTCCGGTGGAGGCGGCTCCTTCCTCAACGGGGGATCCGGCGGGACGGCGGGCAACGGCGACCACGGGGGCAGCGGGGGGATCGGCGGGAGCGCCCACTACACCGCGAACGTCACGGGAGGCAACGGAGGCAACGGGGGCTCCGCTCGCCCCGGGGCGAACGGCGCGAATGCGACCTTCGGCGGGAACGGCGGAGCGGCCGGGCCGGCCGGAGCGGCGGGGATCGGGGATGGCGGGGCGATCTACGTCGGTGGCCTCGGTTCGCTAAGCCTCAGCAATTCGATCATCGCCAATGATTCCGCGGTCGGAGGGATCGGAGGTGTTGGAGGGACCGGCGGCGCCGGCGGACAAGGGGGGAATGGCGGGGGCGGCGGCGGAGGAGGCATGGGAGGTTCGGCCGGAAGCGCGGTCGTCAACCCCTCGAGCTCCGGCGTCGGGTACAACGGCGGATCGGCCGGCTCCGGTCAAGGCGGGGGTCGATCGGCGTCCGGCGGGGCCGGAGGTTCCGGCGGGGACGGCGCCCAGGGGGGACCCGGCGGCTGGGCCATCGGCGGCGGGGTCGACAGCGAAGTCGCCGCGACGATCAGCAACTGCCTTTTCAACGATGACTCGGCGATCGCCGGCGTTGGCGGCCAGGGCGGCCGCGGCGGGCCCGGCGGATACGGGGGAGGCGGCGGAGGCGGTGGACCTGGTGCCGGGGGCGGTTCCGGCGGCAGCGGCACCGCCCTCGGATCCGGCCAACCCGGCGGCGCCGGCGGTTCGGGAGGTGCCGGTGCCAACGGCGGCCCGGGCTCCGACGGGGCACCGGGCGGTGGCGGGGGCCCGGGGGGCAGCGCCTACGGCGGAGGGTTGTACGCTCAGGGCCCTCTTTCGGCGACCAAGGACCGCCTGGTCCGCGACGCCGCTTTGGGGGGCAATGCCGGGATCGGCGGGCTCGGCGGGAGCGGGGGTTCCGGAGGATTCGGATCCGGCGGCGGCTATGGGGGTTCCGGGGGCTCCGGAGGGACGGGCGGAACCGTGGGCCTTGGCGGGGTCGGAGGGAACGGTGGCGCCGCGGGTAACGGCGGGACGGCCGGAAACGGCGGGAGCGAGGGCGGAGGCGGGCGTGGAGGGGACGCGAACGGCGGCGGGCTCTATCTCGCGAACGGCTCGACGAACTTCACCCACATGATCTACCGGGCCGACACGGTGCGAGCCGGCGGGAGCGGGACCACGCCCTGCTTGGGCGCCGGAACGGGCTGCCCCGCCGCCGGCGGGACCGGGGGGACGGGCGGAACCGGCGGCACCGGCGGTGCCGGGGGATTCAGCGGAGCGAGCGTTCAGGCGGCTTCCGGCTCGTCGGGCGCGAATGGGACCGGCGCCCTCAACGGCAGCGGGGGCGGTACGATGGCGGCCGGGGGCCGCGGGTCCGCTACCCATCCGGATCATAACTGACCCGGGCTCCGGGACCGCGGGAGTCTCCGGTCGGGCTCTGGGCCTCCCCCCGCCGATGGCCAGACCGGTGGGGCAGAAGCGAACGCCCTCGTCACTCGCCGAAGGACCCTAATCCCGGCCGCCTGCTGACGGTGCCGTGGCGGGAGCCCGTCATCTCGCCGCGATCATGTTCACCGATACCGTGGGGTTCACCACCGCCGGCCAGGCGAACGAGTCGGAGACCCTCGAGCTCCTTCGGGAACCGAGCGACCTGGCCCGCACCATCGTCGAGAACCACGCCGGCCGATGGGTCAGGTCGACCGGAGACGCGTGGCAGTGGCTCCAGCTGGACCCCCGGCTGGCGTCCGCTCGAAAGGACCCGGGCTACCGAACGCTGCTACGCCGGGTCCATCTCGCCTGAACGGCGGCCGTCGTTCCGCGGGGAAAGAAGACTCCCGCTCGGCAGGCTCACCGACCTAGGAGTCGGTCGCCGTCCAGCCCGGCGGAGGTCCGGGCGGATCCTCCTCCTCGGGTCCAGCGGTGGTACGCCGGAGCGTGCGGATCGAGAGCCACGTGAGGACGCCGATCGCCAGGAACGCCACGACCAGGGCGACGTACGCGACCTCATTGGAGACCCATTTCAGGGAAACGAGGACCCGGGAGAGACCGTAGGAGACGATGATCGCGTCGACGCTCATCACGAAACGCCGGAAGAACTCGGGGCTGACCTTCCGGAGGAGGAGGGTCCCGACGGGGACGCCGATCAGGACCGGGATGACGAGGACCGGCAACAGGCTCAGCGAGGGGAGGGACACGAGGTTGGCCCCGAACAGGCTGCTGAAGACGATGTAGGTGCAGAGCGTCAGGGAAGACTCCGCCACCCGGATCTGGGCGATCGCGCAGCGGAACTCGTTCTTCGACATCCCCTGGTTGCGCAGGAACAGGGCGAGCGGGGGCCCGGAGATCGTGGTGAGGGAGTACAGGAACCCGATCCCCGGTCCGACCGCCATCCCCCCGCGCTTCTCGTTCTTGAACGGTCGGTAGTAGCCGATGAGCTGGAGGATGACGAGGGGGAGGAGGGTGGCGTAGACGACGACCTTCACGTCGTTCACCGCGAGGTACGTCAGGCCGAAGGTTCCGAGGATCACGCCCGGAAGCAGGGTGGAGACCACCGGCCGCGCCCGGCCCCAGGTCTGCCGGATGTACTGTCGCTCCCGGATCAGGAGGGTGACGTTGACCGCGACCTCGACGATCACGAGGGCCGGGTTGAGCACCTTGTTCGAGTACCACAGGATCGCGACGGGCGTGACGATCGAGGAGAACCCATAGCCGACCGCGCCGTTGACCACCGCCGCGCACAGGGCAAGGAGCCCGAGCCAGATCGACGTCACTGCCACCATCGTGCTACCCCGCTGACTCCGCGCGGCTCGAGGGGCTCTGCGGAGGGTTCATTGGACCGCAGTGGGCGGCGTCGCCTTATCAAGGATTGTGAGTGACCCAAAAGTAACCTATTTTATCTTGGACATGCTTCGAGAGAACGTGCGGCGGGCGCCTTCCATTCGGCTGCACTGGGAACAGCGTCGGCAGCTGCTCGCCCTCGTCGACTCCCCCTCGACTCCTCCGAGGACCCTCCTGCGAGCGAGGATCGCGCTGCGAGCCTCGGAAGGGGCCGCGAACAAGCAGATCGCGGCGGAACTCGGTACGACCTCGGCCACCGCGGCCTTATGGAGGCGCCGGTTCCTCTCGCACGGGGTCGGGGGGCTCACCCGGGACGCGCCGCGCCCGGGTCGACCGCACTCGATCCCGGGGTCGACCGTCGAGGCCGTGATCGGTTCCGCCGCCCCGGGGGGACCGTCCTCGCAACGAAGGCCGTCCGTCCGGAGGCTGGCGGAGAAGCTGGGGATTAGCAAGTCCACCGTCCAGAGGATCCGACAGTCGAACCGGTCGCCACCGGCGCGAAACCGACCCCCGCGGCGCCCGCCCGGAGGACTAGCGTTCCTGGAGATGGTCACCGACCTGGTCGGGCTGTACATGAACCCGTCGGGGCGCGCTGTCGCGTTCTCCACCGACGAGCGTTTGCTGGCGTTCGCGCCCCCGCCCGGCAGGACCGACCCGTCGTCCCCGCCCACCCATCGGAACCCCGCCGCGGAGTTTCGCGGGTTTCTGCAACGAACGGATCGCGAGACCCCCCGCGTGTTCGATGTTCACCTGCTGATCGATTCGCGGATGCGCCCCATCCCTTCCGAGGTGAACCAGTGGCTCAGCCGTCATCCGCGGTTCCACCTCCATTTCCTCCCCCCCGATCAGGGGGGTCTCAGTCTGATGGATCGGCTCATCGACGGGTTCTCCCGACGGAAGGACCGACCCGGAGTTTCGCCGGGCGCCTATCGGCTCAAGAATGCGCTCCGGGAGCAGCGGCGCCGCCAGCGGGATCCGCTCGCGCCGTTCGTCTGGACGGCCGCTTCCGGCGAGATCCGGGGAGCCTTCGGGCGCCGAGACATTAACCCATGAACTTATGGGACGCTCACGGCGGCGGCGCCTCCGGCGCTGTTTCAACCGCGACGGCGGGGAGAGACGGAAACGAGCATGGCTGCTCTCCCCAACGCGAGCCGAACGGGGTCGACAGAACGCCGGTGGAACCCCGCACGAGGCGGCGCGCCGTGGCGTTGCCCGTCATCACGAGGTTGGCGGCGGGTCCCCTGAAGATTCGCCGTAGGTAGCCGCGAGAGGTCGACTCAGTATCCGTCGAACTCGTCCGTGCGGATGTCCTCGGGAGATGTGTGGAACTCCTCGGCGAGCAGGCGACGGGTTTCCTGGACGAATCCCGGAGGACCGGCGAGGTACGTGAGCGGATGTCGGACGCCTCGGAACCCCTCCCGGAGAAGATCGGCATCGACCCTCCCGGTTCGGCCGGTCCAGGGCTCCTTCGCTTGCTCGGGTCGAGTGATGGTGTGCATCACCCGGATGGCATGATTGCGCTCGGCGAACTCCTCGAGCTCCTTTCGGAACACGATATCCTCCGGGGTCTTGCTGGAGTAGATCAGGACGAGCGGCTTCTCGAGTCGGGTGTCGACGGCGAACTTCAGCATCGAACGGAACGGAGTGATCCCGATCCCTCCGGCCAGCATCAGTGCCGGTCGCCCCGGCTCCAGCACGAACTCGCCTTCGAGCGCCTCGTAGTCCACCGTGTCGCCGCGGGTCATCTTCGTCAGGTGGCGCTTGAACGGGCTGTCCCGGATGAGGGTCGAGACGGCGACAACGCCTCCCTCGGTCGGGCTCGAGGAGATCGTGAACGGCCGGGTCGGCCCTCTGGGGTCCTCCAGGCCCGGGACGGTCATGACCAGGTTCTGCCCAGCGCGCCACTGGAAGCCGACGGCGGGAGGATCGAATCGGAAGGTCGTCACGTCGCGGGTCTCGAGGGTCGAGTCCCGGAGCCTCAGCCACTGCTTGGGAGGCGACGGCGGGGCATTCTCGGCGGCCATGTCCGGACGCAGGTCGTACTCGGATATCTGGTCTGGCTCCGGCCCAACGACCTCCGTTCCCGCCTCGGTCTCTCCGACGTCCGCGCGGCCCGCTCTGGACCGTCGGGATCCGCGGGCGGCCATGGCCCCGCTCCGCGCCGTTCGATCGCGCGACTCAGGCCACTCGGGACGCGCGGGGCACGCCTCGGTGAGCCGCGGAGGGCGAGATACGCGTTGAACCCGCTCCCGACCCGGGAATCAGTCGGTCTCCAGCACTAGCGTGTCGGCTTCGAATCGAGCCCTGTACGCCTTGATCGGCTGGGTAGCCGGTCCCCGGATCACCCGACCGCTGGCCAGTTCGAACTGCGAACCATGCAGCGGGCAGGTCACGACTCCGCCCGTCACCGTGCCCCGATCCAGCGGACCGCCGACGTGGGTGCACCGGGCGGAGACGGCGAGAAACGAATTGTCCACTTTGAAGACCGCCACCGGTGCGCCGTCTATGGTAACGCGAGTCGGCCGGCCCGGCTCGGGGAGAGACGTTCCGGGAACCTTCCAGATCGGCA
>Ga0210384_10002146_pt1 | contig 24726 bp, 21 predicted proteins | sample IncBWH2MmetaG_FD_160574 | JGI IMG/M metagenome (GOLD analysis project Ga0210384, IMG submission 160574) | Forest soil microbial communities from Barre Woods Harvard Forest LTER site, Petersham, Massachusetts, United States - Inc-BW-H-2-M | ecosystem: Environmental > Terrestrial > Soil >...
CGTGCAGCACGCGGAAGACACGCGCGCCACCGAAGGCTGCCCGATGCAGGAAGGACCTACTTCATTCCGCCTGGGGCTGCGCGGCAGCAAAGCTTCCGCGGAAGCCGATGTGGTCGACCGCGACGTGCAGCTTGCGCAGTCGACGGGCGGGCGCCTACATGTGGCGCATCTTTCCGCAGCCGACTCGCTGAAGGCGGTGCGCCGCGCCAAGCGTGCCAAGGCTCGCGTGACCTGTGAAGTTACGCCGCACCACTTCACACTGACCGACACTGACATCCGCGACTACGACACCCGTTACAAAATGAATCCGCCTCTGCGCTCGGCTTCCGACGTGCAGGCTTTGATTGCTGCTCTCGCTGATGGAACGGTTGATGCCATTGCCACCGACCACGCTCCGCACGCGGCGTACGAAAAGAATCAGGAGTTTGATCGCGCTCCCTTTGGCATCACTGGCCTCGAAACCGCGTTGGGGTTGGCAATCACGCGTCTGCACAAAGAGCACGGCATTCCCCTCACGCGCGTCGTTGAGTTATTCACCTCCGGCCCGGCCCGCGTTTTTGATCTCCACACCGATCTCCATCGCCGCGGCACGCTCGCCAAAGGCGCCCACGCCGACGTCACGATTTTCGACCCGAAGAAGCGCTGGACCTACGATGCGGCGAAGTCGCTGTCGAAATCGCATAACTCGCCGTTTGATGGATGGCAACTAACGGGAAAAGTCGTCGCGATATTGGTTGGCGGACGGATCGTGCACCAGAGTTAAAACACGTGGAGACGGCCGCCCTCGGCCGTCCCAGGACCGACGCCAGTAAGTGTAAGTAATGGAGGCGCGGGCGTCCTCGCCCGTGCTTGTGCTACGCCCCCAGCATCCGCCTACTCAAGTATCGCCATTCGCTTTCCTACGCGTTTCAACACTTCTAACGCCTGATCAAGCTGCTCGCTCGTATGCGTAGCGGTCATGATGGTGCGGATGCGGGCTTTGCCCTCCGGAACGGTTGGAAACGCAATTCCCGTGCCGAGCACGCCTTCCTTGAATAACTCGCGGGAGAATTCCATCGTCAACTTGCCGTCTCCGATGATGATGGGGGTGATCGGGGTTTCGCTCGCAGGTGTGTTCACTCCCCCTATGTTATATCCTAGCAAGCCCAGTTCTTTCTTCCAGTAGCGCGTGTTCTCCCAAAGCTTTTCCATGCGCTCTGGTTCTTTTTCCAGAACATCGAATGCGGCGATGCAAGTTGCGGCCACGGACGGCGGGTGAGAGGTCGAGAACAGAAAAGGCCGCGCTCGATGATAGAGAAATTCGATAAAGTCTCGCGAGCCGCAGACGTATCCGCCCAGCGCGCCAATTGCCTTGGAAAGCGTTCCTACCTGAATGTCGACGCGTCCGTGAGCCTTGAAGTGGTCGATAGTGCCGCGGCCATTGCGCCCGAGAACACCCGAGGAGTGGGCATCGTCGACCATCATAATGGCGCCATATTTCTCGGCCACATCGCAGAGCGCGGGCAGAGGCCCAATGTCGCCGTCCATGGAGAAGACGCCGTCGGTGATGAGCAGTTTCTTGCCAGGCTGATCCTTCACGCTAAACAACTGCTCTTCGGCGTGGGCCACATCCTTGTGGCGAAAGACAAGAATCTTGGCGCGGGAGAGGCGGCAGCCATCAATGATGGAGGCGTGGTTCAACTCGTCGGTGATGATGAAATCTTCCTTGCCGAGGATGGCAGCGACTGTGCCGGCATTCGCGGCGAAACCAGACTGAAATACCACGCAGGCCTCGACGTTCTTGAAGCGGGCGATCTTCTCCTCTAGCTCCATGTGGATCTTCATCGTGCCCGCGATGGTGCGCACCGCGCCCGAGCCGACGCCATACCTGCGCGTAGCCTCCAGGGCGGCCTCGCGAAGTTTGGGGTGCGTGGTCAGACCAAGATAATTGTTCGAAGCTAGGTTGATAACTTGCTTGCCGTCGAACACACAGACTGGGGCTTGTTCGTCTTCCAGAACTCGTAGACGAAAGTAAGTGCCTTTGGCTTTGAGTTCATCGAGTTGGTTTGTCAGATAAGAGAGCGGATTCGTGCGGGTTGCAGTGGGCATATAAAACCTCGATCTATGAAAGACTAGAATTGATTTCCCGGCGCATCGGCGCTACTTGCCAGCCGCCGTTAGTTTAATACGAAAATTGGATGTGAACCCAGGAGTTAGCAGAGCTGTGAACCCAGTCCCTGATTCCGAAATCCTGCGCCACATTCGGCGCCAGCCCCGAAACACTGCCGGCTTCAAGCAGCTTGTCCGCGAGCTAGGCGTGCGCGGACCGGAGCGGCGCAAACTCGCCGAGAGCCTGGAACGTCTAGCGGCCAGCGGCGCTCTCACGCAGGTGGACTCCGACCGCTTTGCCATCCCTAAGACTGCGACAAACCAGCTTGTGGGACGCCTCAGCATGCACCGCGATGGATACGGGTTTGTAATCCCCAACCGCGCAGACCTGAAAGAGCCGCTGCGCAGCGAGCTTTCGGGTGACGTGTTCATCGCTCCGCATCAGATTGGTTCATCGATGCATGGCGATCGCGTACTGGTCGAGGTGAGCAGCGTGCGTTCAGATGGTCGCGCTGAGGGACGCATCCTCCGCACAGTGGATCGTGCTCATGCCACGGTCGTGGGAACATTCCACTACGGACGGCGTCATAACTACGTCACGCCGATGGACGAGAAAATCACGCAAGAAATCATCATCGCGCAAGGGATGGAGTATCCGCCGAATACACCCGAGGCAGATGTGGAAGCAAGCAAATCTGGCGGCTCGCCTCACCGTGTCCTCGGCGAAGAGGCTGCGCGCCGCACGGCGTGGGACGACCTTGAAGGCGTAGTGGTCGATGTAGAAATCACGGATTGGCCGAGTCCGACACAGAACCCTTGCGGCCGTGTGGTGGAGATTCTGGGCTACGCGGACGACTTCGGTGTCGATGTCGAAATCATGATCCGCAAGCACCACCTGCCACACCGTTTTCCCGCCGGTGTCCTGGAGGAAGCGGAAGCGGCGTCAGAAATCATTTCCGCTCATGAACTCCACAAACGCCGCGACTATCGCAACCTTCCCATTGTCACCATCGACGGCGAAACCGCGCGCGACTTCGACGACGCCGTACTCGTTCGCACCCTGGAAAACGGCAACTACGAACTGCAAGTCCATATTGCCGACGTGGCGCACTACGTGTCGCCCGGTTCCAGGCTCGATGGGGAAGCGCGCCTTCGCGGCACGTCTGTTTATTTTCCGGACCGCGCCGTCCCCATGCTGCCGCTTGAGCTCTCCACCAACATCTGCAGCCTGCGACCGCATGTCGAGCGGCTGGTTCTTTCTTGCACTATGGAGATCGATCACCAGGGCGAGATTGTCGGCTATGAGCTGAACGAAGGCGTGATCCAATCGTTGGAGCGTATGACCTACACCGACGTGAACGCCGTTCTCGAAGGCAACCCGAGTGCGCGACAGCGTTATGCCAAGCTGGCCGTGGGTTTTGACCGCATGAAGGATTTGGCGCTCATCCTCAACCGCAAGCGCAAGCGCCGTGGGTCGATTGATTTCGATCTGCCGGAGCCCGTGATCGAGTTCGACGACCAAGGCTTGATGCGCAGCGTGTCGCGGTCCGAGCGCAACATCGCGCACCGCTTGATTGAGGAATTCATGCTCTCGGCGAATGAGTGCGTGGCGCAGTATCTCGAAGCGCGCGTGCCGTCGCTCTATCGCATCCACGAGAAGCCCGACGCCAAACGCGTCTACGAATTTGAAGTCACAGCCGCCACCTGGGGATATTCACTGGGCGTGGGATCGCTGCCTATCCGCCGCGTGCAGCTAAAAGGTGACCGCCGGGCTTCGCAAGGGTCAGGGCGCCGGCCTCGCGAGATCGAAATTCCACAGGAAGTATTGGTGACGCCGCGTATGTACCAAAAGCTTACTGAGAAGATTGCTGGCAAACCGGAAGAACGCATCCTGAGCTATCTCATGCTGCGCTCGCTAAAGCAGGCTCGCTATTCGGAAGTGAATGAGGGACACTTCGCGCTGGCCGCGGAGTCGTATACGCACTTTACGTCTCCGATTCGCCGCTATCCGGACTTGATTATTCACCGCATCTTGAAAGAAGTGCTACGTACGGGGGGCACCGTCGCCACACCCGCGAGAAATAGGCAAGAAGACCACGCGGGTGAGGGCACCCGCGACAGGCTACCAGGGCCCATTCCAGTTGAGGAACTTCACGATATTGCCGAAGAGTCCAGCCAAACCGAGCGCCGCGCCGACGAAGCTGAGCGTGAACTTATGGAATGGAAGAAAGTAAAGTTCATGCAAGACCGGGTAGGAGAAGATTTCGACGGGCTCATCATCAGCGTCACCAAGTTTGGCTTCTTCGTCGAACTCAACGACATGTTCATCGAAGGCTTGGTCCCGCTCGCCACGCTCACGCACGACCACTTCACCTTCCACGAAAACACGCGCCAAATCATCGGCCAGCACTCGCGGAAGGTCTACAGTTTAGGTGACAAGGTTCGTGTACTGGTGGACCGGATTGATCCGGTACTGCGGAAGATCCAGTTTGCGGTAATGGAAGAAGAGCCTGTGCGGAAGGGGAAACGAAGGAAGAAGTAAGACTGCTACCACTTGGGAGTAGACTTTGCGGGAGTCGAACAAAGTGGCATTCTTTCCTCGTCAATCCCGGCCATAACCCTTAGGGAGTTCAATTTCCTTTGCCCTATGAACCGTTTGAAGGGCCTTGTCAAACTCAAGCGAGGTCACCTCGTCAAGGCGATCTGTAGTGGGAGAATTGACCAAGTTCTCTGGTTGGAAGTTACTCCATATCTCGTATTCCTCCTGAAGGTCGATCAGTTTCTGCAGTGCCGCGGCTGCTTCATCGCACGCCAAAGACCAGCGTTGCGGCCTCGAAAGGCTTGCACGCGCCATCGTTACACCCCCAGAGTAAGACCAAAGAGTACCACGGGTGAGCTAAACGATTGGGTGAAAGCGCGGAACGTTTTAGAGATCGAGTGTTAATTGGTCGGGACGGGCAGATTTGAACTGCCGACCCCTCGCACCCCAAGCGAGTGCTCTACCAGGCTGAGCCACGTCCCGACAGGAAGAAACCTGATGGATCGTCCATAGGACGGATCGTCAGGTGGGGCAGACTTTGTAATTCTACACGAAGTTTGCAGGTACTCGTTAATGCTGCGATGCGACATCACTTGGGGATGCGGCTGCTGCAAAGCCGAGATAGCCAAGCATCTGCGCAGCGGCCTCGCGTCCGGTGCGGACGCAGTCTGGGACGCCGATACCGCGATAGCCATTGCCCGCCAGGGTGAGGCGCGGGGTCTCCTGCAAAAGTTGGCGGATGCGTTCCATTCTGTCGAGGTGGCCGACGCCGTACTGCGCCATGGCGCCGCGCCATTTGTAGACGCGGGCAGCGAGTGGCTCCGCTGTGATGTCGAGAATCTCGTCCAGCTCGCGACGAACGATCTCGAGAATCTTTTCGCTGGAAAGGTCGAGCGCCGCCTCGTCGCGCGTTCCTCCAAGAACACAGCGCAGGATGCAGCGATTTTCTGGAGCGCGGTGCAGGAACTTGTTGTGAACGAACGTGCAGGCTAGCATCCGCTTGCCTTCCGTACGTGGAACTAAGAATCCAAACCCGGACGGAAGCTGAGCGGCGATTTTTTCATCGTAGATGAGGCTCGCTGTTACGGAGGAGCTGTAGCGAATCCCTCCGAGTTCTTGGGCCAGCTCGGGAGTTGCATGGCGTAGCAACGCCGCAGCAGACGGCGTGGGCATGGCGAGAATCACCGCATCGAAGCTCGACCCGCCCGCTTCGGTTGCGACGAGCCAGCCGTATTCGCGGCGCTGCACTTCGCGGATTGGAAAGCCCGCGCGAACATTCACGGGATTCAGACGCGCGCTGAGTACGTCGACCAAGCGCTGCATGCCATCGCGCAGAGACGAGAAGATGGGCTGCGACGAGATTTCTGGAGAAGTCTCCTTTCCGCGCTTAGCAATCTTCCGTGTGGCAAGCATGGCCCGCCCCAGGCTCCCGTATTTCGCTTCCATCTCCACGAAGCGCGGTAGCACGGCGCGCACGCTCAGCTCGGAGGCTTCACCTCCGTAAATACCTGAAAGCAGCGGATCGGCGACGCGCTCGACCATCTCGCGGCCGTAGTGTCGCCCGACGAATGCTGCGACCGTCTCATCTTCCCCGTGGGTCGGATTCGTGACTTTGTGCGGTGGATAAAACCACTCGCGCGCCATGCGAATCTTGGTCGCGGGAGAAAACAGCGGCGAAAGTATGGTCGGCAGAATTTGTGTAGGGACGAGAAACATCAGGCCATCGGGCATGGGCACAAGGCGGTTGTTGAGCAGGATGTAGGTCTTGCGAGCGTCGTCGTTAGAGCCGATGATTTCGTTGGCGATACCCAGTTCGCGACACAGGTCGGCGGCCCAAGATTTTTCGCTCAGAAAAGAATCGGGGCCAGCTTCGATGAGGCAGCCTTCGACGCGTTCGGTGGAGAGCACTCCTCCAAGACGGGAAGCGGCTTCGTAAAGAACGTAGTCGATGTCTGCGCCCTGCTGGCGGCGCTGCTCCAGCTCATAGGCTGCGCTGAGTCCCGCGATTCCTCCACCGATGATGGCGATGCGCTTCATGGATTCAACTACGTCGATTCACTTGCGAAAATACGCTGCGAAAATTCCTACGTCCGCACGGTTTTGACCGAGTATTCCTGAACGAAGCGGGCCAGGTTCTTCACGTTCTCCACCGGAGTTTCGGGCAGGATGCCGTGGCCCAGATTAAAGATGTGGCCGGGACGTCCAGCAGTGCTTTGCAAAATCCGTTCTGCGCTCGCTTTCAGTTCTTTCCAATCCGCGAACAACAAAGCAGGATCGAGATTGCCTTGCACGGCGCCCTGGAAGTCCAACCTACGCCAGCCCTCGTCGATGGGCATGCGCCAATCAACACCGATGACGTCGGCTCCGGTTTCTTTCATCGCGGGCAGCAGCGTTGCCGTGTCGGTGCCGAAATAGATAACCGGCACTCCTGTGTTCTTCAGAGCATGCACGAGTTCCGTGGTGCGCGGCAGCACGTAGCGGCGATAGTCCTCGACGCTGAGGCAGCCCACCCAGCTGTCGAATACCTGGATAGCATCAGCTCCCGCGCGAACTTGCTCCGCGGAATACTCAGCTACCACCGTCACCAACTTGCGCAAGAGCTCGTCCCATGCACGAGGTGAGTTGTACATCATGGTTTTCGCGTGCAGGTAGTTACGCGAGCTGCCACCCTCGATCATGTAACTGGCCAAAGTAAACGGCGCGCCACAAAAACCGATAACAGGCAGGCGGGAACCAAAATGCGCGCAGACTTTGCGAATAGCGTCAGCAACGTAACCGAGTTCCGCAGCGCGGTGGGTTTGGAGAACTGCAATATCCTGCTCGGTGCGCAAGGGTTTCTCAATCACAGGACCTTCACCGGCTTCGAAGTGGAAGGGCAGGCCCATGACTTCGAGCGGGAGCAGAAGATCTGCAAAGATGATGGCAGCATCAACGCCGAGAGCCTCTGCTGCCGTGATGGTAACTTCTGCAGCCATTTCGGGTTTCTTGCAGATTTCGATCAGTGAATGGCTCTTGCGGACGGCGCGGTACTCCGCCATGTAGCGGCCCGCCTGCCGCATAAACCAGACAGGGACGGCATCGGCGGGCTGGGCCTTGCAGGCACGAACGAAGAGAGAGTCAGGAGCGGCCATGAACTCTTCAATTTAGCATCTTGGAGCGGGGCAGCGGGGAATCAGGAAGGCCGGAAGGCGTTGCCATGAGGATCTCGTAGGACATTACGAATAGGTTCACTGCTCCTACCCATGCATAGGGAAGACTTAGTACTCTTGACAGAGCTACTTCCCAACTGTACAGTTCAAATTGTCGAACTAGAGGGTTCATGCCTGCACTGCGCGCACAGAAAAACGAAGGAATTGTCGTATCGGCGCTTCGCGCCCGTGCAAATTTCGGAAAGCTGCTCTCGCGGGTTGAAGAGGAACGCGGTTCCCTCATCATTGAGAAGCGCGGCACACCCCGGGCGATACTTTTGAGCATTAAGGACTACGTCCGCCTTGCAGCACCAGAACCAGAAATTCTGAGAGTCCTGGGGGAAGAATCCGTCCGCAATGGTATCGATATTCTCACGTCGCGCCAGATTGACCAGATCATCAAAGCCACTCGCGCGGATCGCCGGAAACGATAGTGCTTCCGCTTCGGCTCGTGCTTGATACGAATATCATCGTATCCGCTGCGCTGAAGCCCGATGGCTTGCAAAGGACAGTGTTTCTGCTTTCCATTACCAAGCCCGCGCGGCTCTATGTCACAAGCACGATCCTATCGGAGTATCGTGATGTGTTGTCGCGTCCGGAATTACGCATCCGAAAAGGTATTCAGCAGCAATTCCTGCAACTCGTCAAAACACGCACACACCTTGTGTTCCCGTCGCACAGACTTCATGTTGCGAGCGATCCTGACGACGACATTTTTCTTGAATGCGCGGATGCCGCCAAGGCCGACTATCTCGTGACCGGCAACCTGCGTCATTTCCCAAAGTTCTGGAAGAAGACGAAGATCATTACTTCCCGTGAGCTTATTACACTCGTGGCCCCGCACCTGACGAACTGAAACGGTGCCACGCTTCGGATTCTACTTCGCGCTTCCTTCCTCCACCTTCTGTGGCTGCGGTAGCGGTTTCCGAGGCAGCATTTCCGTCCGGTTGGCGGCGTTGTAAACAACCGACGCGATCACGGCAGAGGCCTGCATCATATCCGCCGGGGGAGCATGATCGTAGGTGTCCATGTCGGAGTGGTGGGTGACGGTCATGTAGTCGAGATCGTCCTGGATAAACTGAAATCCCGGCAAGCCCACGGCATCGAAAGAAAGGTGATCGGTGCCGCCGGTGTTGCGGATGGTCATGCTTCCCGTGCCCAGGTCGCGGAACGGCGCTAGCCACTCTTCAAAGACAGGACGCATCATGTCGTTGCCTTGGAGGTAAGCACCGCGAATCTCGCCCGCGCCGTTGTCAAGATTAAAATAGCCCGCCAGCTTGGCATGTTCGGGCGTGGTCTTCATGGTTGTGGGATCGGCGAAGTGCTGTTTCACATAGGCCTTTGAGCCGAGTAGACCTTCCTCTTCGCCCGTCCAAAGACCGATGCGGACCGTACGGTCCATTTTCAAATTGAGCGCTTGCAGAATGCGCATGACTTCGATCATCACCGCGCTGCCTGCACCGTTATCTGTGGCGCCGGTGCCGCCATGCCAGGAATCGAAGTGAGCGCCGATCATGATGACCTCGTCTTTCTTCGCTCCGCCGGGAATTTCGCCGATGATGTTGAACGAGTCCACGTCCTTGTCGGTGGCGGTGGCCTTCAGGTTTACGCGCAACTTGACCGCCTGCTTCTTGGCCAGCAGCCGCGCGATGCGGTTGTATTGTTCGCGGGTAACAGAGAACATCGGAATCGCCAGCGGATACTTCGCTTCGTACGTCACGGCCTGCTCGGCAAATGTGAGTCCGCCCGTTGCGCGCGTGTCCGAAATCAGGGCAGCCACCGCGCCTTCCTGAATTAGAAACTCGCTCAACTTCGAGCGCGTGTCTTTGACGGTGTCGCGGATCTGATCGATTTGCTCTTCCGTAAGCGCATTGAAAAACTCGCGCCGTTTCTGCGGGTCTTCCGGAACTTGCAGATTCTTCATGTCAACTTGCGGTTTCTCCGCGGGCGCAGGGGCTTTCGCCAAATCGGCGAGGTCGGCTTCGGAGTCGCGCTTAAAGGCAGGTGCGGCAGCTGGCGGCACGGGGTCGGGATCGGAAAGTAGTACGATCTTGCCTTGCAACTTGCCACGGTAGGTCTCGATAAATTTGTCCAGATTTTCTTGGGCTTTCTTAGCGTTATAGGTACGCACTGTAGGGGCAAGAATCGGCTCCCCCGTCACTATGCCCGGCGTTGCGTGAGTCCAGGCCAGCGGTGTAGCGCGCAAGTGGGAATAGCGTGGCTCGATCATCTCGACGGAATATTCCTGCAGCTCCCAGCTGCGGCCAAACGGGCCCCACGGCTCCATGTGAACGTTGTGCAGGCCGTACTCTTTTAAATGGCCAACAGTCCATTCAGCCGCTTCTTGCACTTCCGACGATCCCGTAAGGCGTGGACCATAGCGGTCGGTTAGCATGGAGAGCGTGTCCATGACTTTGGAATGATCGAAGGCTTCCGCCTTGATGCGCTGGACAACGGAAAGATCGACGCGGTCCTTGTCGTGACCACCTTGGGCAAGGGCTTCGCCGCCTGTTGCCGCCAATACGGTTACGAATACGATTCCCCACACTGCAAGACACTTATTTCGCTGCACACGTCCTCCAGGATTGTCAGTCGCAATGAGAGCAGAAGGCTCTACGATTCTGGGGATTCTAGCATTCCGCGAACTCTCTTGGTACCTTGAGTCCCGACATGGGCCGCAAAACCGCCGCAACATTCCCTCTCAAGTTGTGTTGAACTAAGGGGAATGAAACGAGGATCCCTTCTACTCGTTGTATGGCTGGCCGTGGGCTTGGCAGCCGCCCTTGCGGCCTCAAGCCCAAAGACTCGCCCTGTCCCAATGACGGAGCATGAGCGGGCGCTTCATGCACTCAACCGGCTGACGTTTGGACCACGGCCCGGGGATCTGGAATACGTTCTGGGGATGGGCGTGGATCACTGGATCGATCAACAACTCAACCCCGACCAAATTCCAAACAACGCCAGCGACGCTCGCATCGGCGGCTTTCGAACGCTTCGCATGCAGTCCAAGGATCTTGTGCAAACGTTCCCGACCAACGGAATGATCAAGGACGCAGCCGACGGGAAACGGCCGCCGATCGTCGACCCGATTCAGGCTGGTCTTTGGGAGATCTGGGTGGCTCGCTATCGCGATCAACAGAAACCTGTCGCTACTCCGCCGCCAACGCCTCCAACGCCCGAAGAACAGGCCGCGCAGCGCGCAGCGGTGCAGGATGTCGCCAAGCACGTTGCGCAGCTGCTTCTGAGCCTTCCCCGTGAAAAGCGCATGTCAACCCTCATGCAACTTCCGATCTCGGATCGCCTCGCATTCGCCGGAAATCTGCCCGGAGACCTGCGGGACAAGCTTCTTGCCGACTTTTCGCCACAGGACAAAGAAGTCTATTTCGCGATGAATTCGCCGATCAACGTGGTGATTTCGGAGCTGCAACAGGCCAAAATCCTGCGCGCGATTTATAGCGAACGCCAACTTCAGGAAGTGATGACCGATTTCTGGTTCAACCACTTCAATATCTTCGTGAACAAGGATGCCGACTCGTACCTCGTCACCAGCTATGAGCGTGATGTGATTCGCCCTCATGCACTGGGCAAGTTTCAGGATCTACTGGTCACGGTTGCGAAGAGTCCCGCAATGATGGTTTACCTCGACAATTGGTTGAGCATGGGACCGAACTCGCCCGCAGCGGGCGGCAAGCCCGGACAACCTCAGCCCAGCGGACGCGGCCTAAACGAAAACTATGGGCGCGAACTGATGGAGCTCCATACTGTAGGCGTGAACGGCGGGTACACGCAGAAGGACGTGACCGAGGTCGCGCGCGTTTTCACCGGATGGACAGTTGGGCCTTTGGAACAAGGCGCGGTGTTTGCCTTCGATCCTCGCAAACATGAACCCGGTCCGAAAACGGTTCTGGGCCAGACGATTCCTCCGACCGGCCAGAATGAGGGATTGCAAGTCCTGGAGATGCTCGCCGCGAATCCAAAGACTGCGCAGTTCGTTTGCACCAAGCTGGCACGCAGGTTCGTCGCCGACGATCCCCCGGCAAGCCTGGTCCAGCAAATGGCTGACACCTTTCTAAGCTCCGATGGCGATATTCGCGAGGTCTTGCGGACAATGTTCCGCTCCAAAGAGTTTTGGTCTCCCACTGTGTATCGAAAAAAAGTTAAGACGCCATTGGAATTCGCGGTCTCCGTGGCACGGGCCACGAGTGCTGACGTGCAGAACCCCATGCAGATGGTGCAGTCCATCGCAGCCATGGGTATGCCGCTCTATCAAAAGCTGCCGCCCACCGGCTATTCGACGAGCGCCGACGCCTGGATGTCATCCGCTGCCCTGCTCGACCGCCTGAATTTCGCCACGTCGCTGATGAATAACAACCAGCCGGGAATCAAGGTGGATCCGCTTCGCGTGTTGGCGTTAGGGCTATTCGCGCGCGCGCGAAAGGAAGACATTGTCCCGGTGAATACCACAGGGGGCACGGATGCCGCGGTCGCCCTCATCCAAGACGCTCTCATCGGCGGCGACGTTTCCAAGAGCACCCAATCTGCCATCCAACAACAATTAGTAGACCCACAGACAAGTGCTCATGTGCTCGACGATCCAGCAAAGACTCTGGGGTTGATCGTTGGTCTAACACTTGGCTCACCGGAATTTCAACTCCACTAAGGACTGGAGAGAGTTTGCAGCTTTCTTCCCCGATACACAGTTACTTCAGATCCCTCAGCGAGAAAAGCTGAGGTCGGCGTCCCGGCAAGAGCTGCAGACAGGTCCTGGCCGTACAGCTCGACTAGATCGCCTTCAAACTTGGCATCGAGAGTATTCCAGACCCTCCACGAGGGATGGGCGACACGATATTCCATACATCCACCATCAAGCTGAGCCGCGTAGCCCCAGTAATGCTCGGTGATGAATTGTTCCTCGGATCCTTCTCCTGGTAACGCGGGAATCCCAACCGTGGCCATGCTCATCCGACTCCAACGTTCACGAGACCGCCACCCGTACTCCACAGACAAGCCCGACTCGCCGTTTGGCTGGATCTGATGGCGCATAGGCAAAGACACATATTTTTCGTTGTAGAACCTACGAGCTACAGCCGCTATAGCCCAGCGCGGAACAATCTCCTTGATGAACACAACGCCCCGTCTGACTTCGATGCCCTCCGTCCGCCGAACATAGAACCGGAGATTCACCTCCTCGAAATTGCGATGAAAAGGAAATGAGATTCCACATACAGTGGTCTTCAGAAAGCGGAATCCGACCAGGCTGACGAACACCTTTCCCTGCCATTGATCGAGCTCCGTTCCTGATGGAACAAATTTTGCGAGCAGGTTAGGCTCCACCTCATAGTTCAGCATGGCGAGGGTGCGCCAATCGGCTCTGAGAAAAACGGGCTTCGAATCCATAGCTCTAGAATGGCTGCGGAGCCGTCACCGACGCAAGTCCGGCTCGCGCCAAGAGCCTCCATCCAGCCTGTGAAATGAAGCCTCCCCTCGCGGGTGCCTCCGGAGCATAGATTTCTTCACGGGCTGAAAACTGGAGGACAAGCCACCAAGTGCCAGTATTTCGGCAGTTCCAAAATGAAAAAGTATTCCTTTGCGGCGGACCGGGATTGTGGCACACTCGCATTGTCTTTCCGTTTTAGGGAAATGGTGCCGGTTTCCTCGACCGGCGGTCTGTCACCTTTCCTGAAGTGGGCCCAGGGTCCAACCCCGAGCGCAATGCAATGTGGAGCAGGTTCTTGCCTTGGTGCAAGCGGAATTCCGTGTCCGCAACAAGAACCCTCCGCGCGAGGGAAACTCTATGAGCAAGAGTGCGGTTCGGATTCGAGCCAGCAAGTCCACCGGCGAGGCCACGTTTTCCGCGGTGGTAGGCCCCCGAAGCGCGGATTCCCAGACAATTCATCCCGCGCACCCCGGGTCCGGCGAACAAGCGGATGCGTCATCGGGCAATAGTCTCTTCGCTGCGCTGACAGAGAGCTTGGCCCCACTACTGGCGGAAACCGCCCACGACCTCAAGAACGCCTTCGGTTCGATTCGCCTCTATTTCGATCTTCTCGAATTGGAATCCGCAAGCTCCGAACGTGTGCGTCAACGGTTGCGCGAGATCCGGCCCATGCTGGATCACGCTCAGGACCTTACCCGGCAGCTCATGAATCCGGTAACGCTGGGACACACAGGGAAACAGCCGGCTTCGGAGGAACCGGACAACCCTTTCGTGCCCAAGATTTCCTTGAATCCCGTGCTGCAACGAATGGTCCCCATGCTGTCAGCCATTCTCCAGCCAGATGTTGCTCTCCGGCTGCGTCTCGCTCCTGACCTGGTAGCGGTGGCCATCGATCCCTCTCAAGTCGTGCGGATCATTTCGAATCTTGTGCTGAATTCCCGGGATGCTTTGTCTCTTAAGACGACATCTCGTGAGGCGATATCCGAGGAGGACATGGGGCCATGCGGCGAAGTGAGCATAGAAACCGCGAATTGGCGGATTGCGGGCCCGCGACTCAGCAACCCGCCCGGCATAGAAGGCGATCCCAGGAAGCCAAAGACGCCAGGGATCGGCGAAGACAGCCAGTGGGTTCTGCTACGCGTCCGGGACACAGGGTTAGGAATGACGGACGGAACCCGCGCCCGGATCTTTCAGCCTTTCTTTACCACCAAGCCGCCGGACGCAGGTTCGGGTCTGGGTCTGTCGAGCGTACTGCGCATGGTTCAATGCGCCGGTGGGCACATTCAAGTGGAAAGCTCGCCGGAAAAAGGGACCGATATCACGATACTGTTTCCTGCCGCGGGTGCGCGCGGCGGTACTACTCCGCAGCGTTCTCAATCGGGGATTGCAGTGATTTTCGCTGCAAAACCTGGGATACAAAGTTCGTCGAGGTGAAAAATGTCTGTTATGGAAGCGCGTGCGGCAGCAATGACCTTGGCCAGCCCGGCCTGTAATCTCTTGAGCCTCCTGGTGATTGACGACGAGCGCGCGATACGGGAAGCCTGCCGGGAGATCGCCGAATCCATGGGATACGAAGTTTCCACGACGGAATCCGCCGAACGCGCACTCCGGGTGCTGGAAGAGAAAAATCACGATATTGCGCTGCTCGATCTACGTCTCCCCGGAGCGAGTGGCCTCGAAGCCCTGCACCGCCTGCGGGAGGCGAATCCCGATATGGTCATCGTGGTGATGACCGGGTACGCCACTGTGTCGTCGGCGGTGGAAGCTATGAAACTGGGCGCTTACGACTACATGACGAAACCCTTCAGCATGGAGGATCTCCGCGCCCGGCTCGACCACGTGGCCGGTTATCTAAAACTGAAGAACGAGAGCCGGATCCAGCGCGACCGTTTGAAATCCACCACTGGATTCGGCGCTATCATCGGGCAGTCGGTGGAAATGGAACACCTCTACCGCATTATCGCCAAGGCCGCGCGAAGCACGCACCCCGTACTGGTGCTGGGCGAGAGCGGCACTGGCAAGGAGCTGGTGGCGCGGTCCATTCACTTTGCCGGCCCGCTCAAAGATAAGCCATACATTCCCGTGGACTGTGGGTCGCTCGTGCCGACGCTCATCGAAAGCGAACTGTTTGGGCACGTAAAGGGCGCATTCACCGGCGCGAATCACTCGAAAGACGGGCTGCTGGCCATCGCCGAGGGCGGCACAGTGTTTCTGGATGAAATTGGCGACTTGCCCGTGGACCTGCAAGCTAAGCTGCTGCGCGCCATTCAGGAAAAAGAGATACGCCCGGTTGGGAGCACGAAACGGATTACCATCAATGTGCGAATTCTGGCGGCGACCAACCGCGACCTGGAGCAGGCCGTAGTGCAAGGCACGTTCCGCCGCGATCTTTATTTTCGTCTGAACGTATTGACGCTGCGCCTGCCCTCATTGCGTGAGCGCCGTAACGATATTCCGCTCCTGATCTCGCATTTTCTGGAGCGTCTGGAGCGCACCACCGAGCAGAAAAAATCGCTGAGCGAGGAGTCGGTGAAGCTTCTGTTGGCGCACGATTGGCCGGGCAACGTTCGCGAGCTTGAAAATTGTCTGGAGCGCTCCTGGGCGTTAAGTTCAGGCCCAGTCATTCAGGTGGGGGACTTGCCGTCCGATCTGCGGTCGGCACGAAGCAACGGCAGCGGCAGTTTTCCCGTGAACTCAAGCAGCCGCATCGTAACGATGGCAGAGATGGAAAAGCAGGTGATCCTGGCAGCTATTGAGCAGGTCAAGGGCGACAAACTGATGGCGGCTCGTCTTTTGAAGATCGGCAAGACGACTCTCTACCGGAAGCTGAAGGAGTACGATTCCCACGCCTGAACGCGGCAGGAGCGCTCGGAGTGCCGGAGCGGGAAGTTGCGGCTGGCATATTAGAGCTAAGTCATTTAGTTTCAGCAGGAACGGAATTGGCAGTGGCGTTGCATAGTAGCAGAACATGATCTTGTTCCTAAGCCGGGCGGCAATCTGCCGGGAAGATATCGCCAGGGTTAGTCAGGAAGTCAGCCAAGAAACCGGGATGGAACTGCGTGTGGCGGCATCGCTGGAAGAAGCTTGCCGGATGCTCCACGGTGTGACCTGCCGCGTCGCCGTGGTGGATTCAGGGCTGGTCGAGACCGATCCCAAAGGCGTGGATCATCTGCTCTTCGAGAATCCGGCGGCTCTTCCCATTTTCCCCAATCTGGCGGTTTGCAGCCCTGAACGCCTGGTCTGTGAGATCAAAGCAGCCCTGCGCCGGGGAGAGAAAGAAAGCCAACTCGCCGCGGACTGCGCCCGTCAGGAATTCCGCAGCGACCTCAAAGACTCCGTCACCGCCCTGTTGCTGAATTGCGATCTCACCCTCCAGCTTCAAGACCTGCCTAGCGAGATTGGCAGAAAGATCCATCTGCTGCGTGACCTCGCCACCAGGATGCGCGACCAACTCGAGATCGACGTATGCCAGGCTGCTTCGGCTTGAGATCGCACTGATTTAGAACAACAGATTCTCCATACCCGCTACATAATAGGTCTGTTAGGTCACGGCTTCAGCCGTGACCTAACCAAAACTGTGCTGGTGGGTCAGTTTGACTGTTTCCCCTTCACGCTGGCCGTGAAAGCATGAAAAGATCGAAGATCAAAGCTCGAAGACCTACGGAGGGCTTACGGAATCGTTGCTGATCATTACGGGCACCATGGGAGCCGGCAAAACAGCTGTCCTGGGCGAAGCGTCGGACATTCTTGCCCAACGCCAGATTGTCCATGCGGCAATCGACCTGGATGCGCTCGGCCTCGCTCATCTTCCTTCGGCAGCGCCCAGCGATGGCGTGATGTATGACAATCTTCGGTCGATCTGCGGGAACTATGCCGCCTTGGGAGTGCAGCGATTCTTAGTGGCACGCGCAATCGAAGACCGCGCTCAATTAAGACTCTGTCGCGAGATTATTCCGGCTGTGAACACGGTCGTCTGCCGTCTCACCGCGAGCATCGAAGCGATGGAGCGACGCGTACAGATACGTGATTCAGGGATATCGCAGCGGGAATACGTTGCCCGGGTTGCGAAATTGAATGTCATCCTTGACCGCGCGCGATTAGAGGACTTTGCCGTCACCAACGAGAATCGCTTGTTGACCGAGGTCGCGCTCGAAATGCTTGTCAAGACGGGATGGATCTCAAACTGAGCCGCTACCCAACTTTTGGGTTCAATGTCTTACGATCCGCTCTTCCACGCGCGACCCATGAATCGGCCGGGCTCGCCAGAAAGCATGTGAAGAGCTCTCGTAAGGTTGCGGGCACGCGCTTCCGGCGAACTGAGGCGCGAGAAGTAGCGGAGTATCTCCTTTTTCCGGCTCGGGGTTAGGGCTTTCCAGTTCTTCATGGCGTGCGGATTCCCGGCGAGCGCCTGCTTGAACCACGAAGGCATGGGATGTTGAGGGCCGTTTCTATAGCTCGGGTCGAACTCGATCTCCGCGCGCACGCGATCCCCCACTGCCGTGCCGGATGCTTTTCGAACATCGCCGTGCAGGTAGAGATAGAAGCTTCCGTCGCCTACCGGCATCATGTTGATGCGCCAAGCCTTTGTCGGCTTGCCGTTGATGCGCACGAGAACCGGAAGCGGCTTACGCCAGCCCGGCTTGATGGTGTTCACGCGGGAAGCGCTGACGAGGATGAAAGGGTTGACGCCTGTGATCTTTATGAGCGCAGTGAAGCTTGAAGTCGTCATGGAAATGTCGAAGGTGTACGGAGCTTTGTCACCTCATGACCGATAACAGAATTCGTCAGAAGTAACAAAGAAAAATTGCTCGCCGGTCACACATTGTAACTGGGGACTGGCCCAGCGGTTTGACGGTTTTTAAATTTTTTTCCCATAACAGAGCAGCGGGAAAATCGGTTAAAGAAACGCAGATTGGAAACGAAAAGCACTCTTTGGCAATTGCATCACTATGAGTGCATGTGAATGGGAGACCGGCACACTGCAATTTATTATCGCGACCAGAAACTTTTTTTACAAAGCCGCGAGTCATTCGTTGGGTTGACGGGTTATCACGACTCAGAGATAGGTGCATCGCCCGCTCAGTTACGGCAGTTCACCCCTCCCAGCCCCAATTCATAAGAAGGAGAATCGTTGTGAAATCCAACCCCATGGTTTTCTCGCTCTTCGTCGCTGTCACCGCGTTCGCCTCTACCGCAGCCCACGCCCAATACGGGACCACTCCAATTAAGCACGTTATCGTGATCTTTCAGGAAAACCGGACTCCCGACAACCTGTTTCAGGGATTGTGCACCGCCAACGGAGGCATACCGGGATGTAGCACGTCAGGCGCTGGAGGAACATACGAAATCGCATCGACATACGTGAATGCGCAGAACCAGACTGTGCCGTTACAGCCGGTCGGACTGGCTACTCACTTCGACTTGGACCACAGCCACGGCGGCCCAAAGCTCGACGGAACTGTCAGTGGGTGGGACTTTCAATTCAAGAGCCAGGGCATCACCGGCAAACCCGGAGTCAACGTTCCAACACTTTGTGGTGCCAACACTTTTGGTTGTGTGGTTCCGACCAACAACTTTTCTCAATTCATGTACGTGTACAACACGCCGGTACTGAACAGCAACGGGAGCAGAGGTGGCCTTCTCGACCCGTATCTCACGATGGCAACGACCTACGGTTGGGCTAACCGGATGTTCCAGACCAACCAAGGCCCGAGTTATCCGGCACATCAGTATATTTTCGGCGCGACTTCGGCGCCCACCCCGGCAGACGACGCGGCAGGTGTCTTTGTCTCGGAAAATGGCACAGGTATAAACTACGGCTGTGGTTCGGGACAATCGGCGCAACTCATAAGACCGAGCGGCAATTCAAGGCCGCCCTTTGGCACGGAAACCCCGGGCGACGAAACGGACCAATGCTTCACGCGCAATGCCATGGATTACCTGTTCAGTCTGCCCAATCCTAAAATCACTTGGACCTACTATGCTCAAGGCCAGACGAGTCTCTGGGTAGCGCCGAATTCGCTGTCGAACATTTGCATACCCTTATTCGGCGTATGCACTGGACCCAATTGGGTGAAGGGCGAATCGAACGGCTACGTCGACCCTGCGCCACCCGATGTTTTGAACGACATCGCCAACTGCTCTCTCTCGCAAGTAAGCTGGGTAACGCCCGCTGGACAGTATTCCGACCATCCGATCAACAGCGGCCAGGGACCCTCATGGGTTGCGGCTGTTGTCAATGCCATAGGAAATAACACAACTTGCGACGGCGGCACTGGCTATTGGAAGGACACCGCTATCTTCATTACCTGGGACGATTGGGGAGGCTGGTACGACCACGTGCGCCCGGTGTTCCAGAGCGGTGCGAACCAGAACGACTATCAACTAGGGTTCCGTGTCCCGCTTTTGGTGGTTTCAGCCTACTCGACCAAGCCTGGGTATATCAGCAATAGGGAGTACGATTTCGGCAGCATCGTGAAGGGGATCGAGGGTATTTTTGGCCTCGGCAATCTCGGTTTTGCCGATGCCAGAGCGACGAATGATCTCCACGACTTCTTCAACTTCCATCAGGCCGCGTCGCCCTACAAAACGATCCCGGCTCCGCTACCGGGAGCCTTCTTCATCAAGACTCTGGGCACCGAGGTAGCCCCGCCGGATACCGACTAGGCAAGACTCTTGGTGATCGCGTCCAGTAATCGCGGGGCGGGTTCAAACCAGCAAATCACGGGAGAGACTCCGTATCCGTGAGATTCTCAACCTGGGAGGCCCGCCCTTTCGACAGTGATCTTAATTCCATAACAGAAACAAAAGGTAGTGATTCCTCCCTTGTTTGCAAGGGCCTGCCCTGTTTTTGCAGAAGCCCCGAGCGCTGCCGAGGGGGAAGCCGAAGGAGCAGGAAGCCGTGCTGTCAGCGTCGACGTCTGGCCGGCCACTATGCTAACCCCTTACTGGCACCCCTTGTCTTGGTTGTGCTTGCGAGAGCAAAGGGTGGGCCAGCCGCCGGGCCGTCAATCCGTCATAATAGTGGAAATCTGCTGACCCCTCCAACTTCCCAGAAGCCGACTCCTGCACGGGATTCGAAATGATCCAAAACTTGCCGCGCTGGGCATTGTCGGCTAGACTCGGAGCGCAACTGGGGCCCAACTCCTATGGTGCAAGATCAGCTTCAGTTCTCGAACGCGAGGATCGATTGCAGGCAGTCGTATTATCCGCCAGGAGCCTTGCGGCAACGCCATTACCACGACAGCGCCTGGGTGGTCTTTACGTTCACCGGTTCTTTCGCCTTGACCATGCGTTCCGCTGAAAGTCTGCTTACGCCAAGTAGTCTGCTCTATGTCCCGGCAGGGGAGGCTCATTCGAATGTTTTCGGTTCGCAAGGTGCCGGAGTTTTCGTCACCGCCATCGACCCCGCATGGATTGGCCATCGACTAGAAATTATGAGCGCCGAGGCGGAGAAACCGAGAATTGCTCCCGCGGGTTTGCTCACAGGGCTGGCGCTAAAGATCTATCGCGAATTCCGAAGTCCCGATGCGCTTTCCGATTTGATTGTGGAAGGAGCATTTCTGGAACTGCTGGGCCGCTGGTTTCGAGAGGGATTCTACAAGGGCCGAAGCGCTCCTTTATGGCTGCGCCAGGTGAGAGGATTGCTTCACGACTCTTTTCGCGAGCCGGTCTCGCTGAACCAAGTTGCTCAGGCTGCGGGCGTGCATCCGTCGCATGCGGCACGGGAATTTCGTCGTGCCTATGGCATGACCATTGGAGAGTATGTCCGCAAGCTGAGGGTGGAATTTGTGGCCGAGCGACTGGCGCTCCCCCGAAGGGATACTGCCTCGTTGACGGACTTGGCCTTGGATGCAGGGTTCAGCAGCCACGCTCACATGGCGGCAGTGTTCAATCGCGTGATAGGAATGCCCCCCGGCCAATATCGCAAGGCGCACGGATTACATCAATCCGTTGATAGAACGTCAATTTCCTGAAAGACACGGCACAGACGCCGCCCTACGATCGTCACAGTTTTTGCCGTGGTCACGTCCAGTGGCCGATATCAGTAGCAAACTTCAAACGCTTCAGGCTATATGGAGGATCCGATGCCCTCAAAGTCCAGCGATCACAGTTCCCCTTCCGGCGCCGCACGCATCAGCCTCGCTCTGTTGCTAACAGTTCTAATGGTGTTTCCCAACGTAGCTCTGGCGCAAACCACCTGTAACAACGCCAACAAGACTTGGACCGCTTTCCCTTTCACGCTTCCCAACCCAATTGAGACTCTGAACGCAGTCGTGAACAACGGATACTTGTACGTTGTCGGCGGTTCCACTGGCGTAACCGGTTTTCAGAGCATGGTCAGTTACACCCAGTTAAGTACTACCACTGGCTTGCCCGTTACCTCCCTTACCTCCTTTGGCTCGACGACGAGCTTGCCTACCGGCCTCTCACGCGACCTCTGCGGCGTGGCATATAACGGCTACCTTTACACGGTCGGCGGAGTGGAACCCTCGACAACAGATTCGTACGGACACACTGTCGGGGACGTCCAGCGCGCCAAGTTTCATCATCCTGTGGATGGAACGATCGAGACTTGGATGACCCAGCCCGGGAACCAGATTATGCTTCCGGCGGTGCAACTCCATGGAACTGTCGTGCTGAACGGCTACATGTATGTTATCGGTGGGTCGACGGGAACGGATGCCTCGCAGTCGCAGGTGACTGGCAACATCACAGACGCCGTCTATTATGCCCAGATCGGTTCGAATGGAAGCATACAACCGCCGTATTTTAGACCAACGTCATCGCTGCCGATACCACTCTATAAAACCTGTCCAATAGTGGTCGGCAACACGATCTACATGTTCGGCGGAGAGACTGATGCGAATCATTCAATTGACCCTCGCTATCCCGCCGTTGATGCCGTTTACTATGCCACGCAGAATCAAAATCCGCTTGATGGGACGCTCAGCGGCTGGACAAAAGCACCGTATACCATCCCTCTGACCAGGTTTGTCAATCCCAATGCCGATGGGCTTGCCTCGCAGGCGTTGGTGTACGTCAACACGAAAGGCGCCGTCTTCATGGGTGGAGACACCACCGGATCGGGCGGCGATACGAACGTGGTGCTGAAGGGCGCCAACATCACAGATACCAGCGTAACGTGGTCCTATCCGAACGCTCTTCCTGGGACTCCTCCTCAGAATACCGGCTACACCTCGCGTAACGCAGGAGCAACCCTCAACCACTTCGCCTACTCGGTTGCGGGTCTATACCAAGGCGCCGATACGGCCGTGGTCAATTGCCTGCTTGTACCCTGATCCAATTGTCTCAGCGAACTTTTGCCCGTCTTTAACCGATGTAAGGACTGGCAACCGGCAATTTAATTGGAAACGCCACGACTGTGAGCGCGCTTGGCCTTAGATGGCGAGTGGGAATCTGCTCCCGCCCGCCATCAAGTAGCACAGAGCGGGCGGGTAGCCCACTCAAGCCATCTTTTGGTTTGAGTGGGACGGTTCGGTTATAGGAACGCGAGACTCGTTGGCCAGACCAAGGGAGAACAGATTCCTCGCTACGCTTGGAATGACAATTCTTGTCGAGAGCCTTTCTGGATTGTGTAGGGCGGACACTCTTGTCCGCCGCTGTTGCTGTTGGTTTCGATTCCTGTCGAAGAAATCCCCGCTCAATCCCCCAAAAGCAGCGGACAGGAGTGTCCGCTCTACATGAGCCAGCCGGGGCGCCAGGCGACCCGCACTCTTTCCACAGCTTTTCCCAATTCCATATCCCGCCCAAACATCACGCACAGATTGCGGAAAACTGGTTTACGCTTAGGTTCGTCACAGTAGGACCAATCCCATTCGAATTCCGATGGTCACAGCTTCCGTCCGGCCGGATGCCCCGAGCTTATCGAGAATGGAACTGATGTGGAACTTGACCGTGTGCTCCGAAATTGCCAGGCTTGACGCAATTTGCTTATTGCCCAGGCCTTCGGCGAGCTTGCGGAGAATCTGGATCTCCCGTTCCGTCAACTCGTCGCGGAATTCGATGCGTTCGCTGAGAGGTTCTGACCCAAGGCGAGCCATGAGTTGTTGCGTTGTATCCTGGTCGAAAAGGAACAAACCCGCCTTAGCGGTTTGAATGGCCAACAGGATCTCGTCCGAGGATGCATTCCGTGGAAGGATCGCCTTTACGCCACGACGTAACGCACGGGCAGTCCACCTGGCTTCAGCGTGATCAATCAGAGCCACCATTGAAATCGGTGAATCGGCAGACCCGAACGGCAGTGAATGCTCTACGAACTCAGGGTCATCAAAGTTCAGGTCGGCAAGGATGACATCTGGCTGAAGCTCGCGTATCCGGGGACCGACGAGACTCGCGTTCGTAACACTGCCCGCAAGCTTGAGGAATTCTGAATTCCGGACGATTGATTCAAGTCCGGCGCGGCTCACAGCAGAGTTTGCCGACACCAGGACTTGAATCCGCTGATCGCCGCTTGTTTTTTGCATCAATCACCGCGATGGCCGCTCGTCAAGCGTGACGCTCAGCTGTGTGGGGGATCCTCCACGCAGCACCGTCGCTGGAACTTTCTCGCCGACGTTCGCGGACGATAGGATCTGTTGAACGCTCTCCATTCCATCAAGTGGCCTACCCTGCAGTTCGACGAGAATGTCGCCCAGAAGCATTCCAGCTCGGTCGGCCGGGCTATTTGGTTCCACATGGACGATGACCATGCCATTACTCAACTCAGACTTCAACTTGCTACGCATCGACTCTGGAACGGCGACGGGCTGCATCGCGACACCGAGATAGGGACGTGCGATGTGTCCCTTTTCAAGCAGCTCATCAACAACACGATTGATGGTGCTTGCGGGAATGGTGACAGCTCTTCCGCGTGCCGCTCCTCGGGTGTTGATGCCTATCACCTTGCCTTCGGCGTTGACCAGCGGCCCGCCAGAAAAACCGGAATAGAGCTCAAGATCGAGCCGTATGTGCTGGTCTATCTTGCCGCCGGCCCAGGTTTGCCATGCGCCGCTTAACCCGCCTATAATTCCGGCGCTTGCTACCAGGTTTCCACGCCAGCTGCGCCCAAGGGCGAGAACCAGATTTGCAAGCTTCAAACCTGACGCATCTGCAATGCCGGGCAGCGGAAGTTTCGCCTCATCTTCCAGTTCCTCACCTGCCAGTTTCAGAATCGCGAGATCTGTCGATGGATCGCGTCCCACAATCATGGCCGCGACAGATTTGTCGGGCCCAAGGAGCACGCTAATGCCCTCACTTCGTCGAATACCGTGGTTGACAGTAACAATCACATCCTTGCGCCATTGGATGCCGCTCGATGGGATTCGGTGCTGAGCGTGGACTGCAACAACCGACGGCCCAACTGCCTCAGCGGCTACTGCCAGGTCGTTTGATAGATTCTGTAGTGGTGATGCCATGGGTTCTCCCTTAAAACTGATCTTCACGGAGTTTTATGCTGGTCCGTGCAAGATCAG
>Ga0210384_10002147_pt1 | contig 24721 bp, 24 predicted proteins | sample IncBWH2MmetaG_FD_160574 | JGI IMG/M metagenome (GOLD analysis project Ga0210384, IMG submission 160574) | Forest soil microbial communities from Barre Woods Harvard Forest LTER site, Petersham, Massachusetts, United States - Inc-BW-H-2-M | ecosystem: Environmental > Terrestrial > Soil >...
TTGTCGGCCACGGCGGCACCGGGAAGACGCAACTGGTGTCGTCGTTGCTCTACACCGCGGGGATGACGCCGCGCTGGGGAAAAGTTGCGGAAGGCAGCACCACCACGGACTGGGACGAAGAAGAGATAGCGCGGAAGATTTCCATTCAGACCGGGCTCTCCTATGCCGAGTGGCCCGCAACACCCACGACTCCGTCCGGGTCTTCAGAAAAAGTGAAAATCAATTTCATCGATCTTCCTGGGTATTCGACGTTCATCACGGAAGCGAAAGCTTCGCTGATCGCGCCGGATGCAGCGCTGATTACCGTGGATGGGCATGTTGGCGCGCAGGTAACGACGGAAAAAGTTTGGGACTATTGCACGGAGTACGATATCCCACGGGCTTTCGTGCTCACGTGGATGGACCGCGATCTGGCGAGTTTCGAACGGTCGATGGAATCACTGGAACAAGTGTTCGGCCGCAACGTGGTAGCGCTGCAGCTGCCAATCGGAGCGGAGAGGGGCTTTCGCGGCGTCATCGACCTGGTGGCAATGAAGGCGCACATTTACAAACCCGATGGCGACGGCAAGCCTTCGATTGAAGAAATTCCCGCCGCGCTTGCCGACGACGCCAAAGAAGCGCATGAAAAGCTTGTGGAGATGATTGCCGAAGGCGACGACGAAATGATGGAGGAGTTTTTCCGCGAAGGCACCATCCCGATCCACGATTTGATTCCGGCAGTGCGCAAAGCTATCGTTGCGGAAAAGATTTTTCCCGTTTTAATGGTTTCGTCGCTCCACAATATCGGCACGGCCAGCCTGCTGACTTTTCTTACGGATGTGTTTCCGCATCCCGATGAGCACGCACAGGTCGGATACAAGGATCCGGACGGAAAGGGCGACCGCGTTGAGCGCAAATATGACGACAGCCAGCCGCTCTCCCTTTTTGTTTTCAAGACGCTGGCTGATCCATTCGCCGGGCGCATCAATTATTTCAAGGTAAAAAGCGGCGTGCTGAAGAATGACGCCACGCTGACCAATTTCAATCGCAATCTCCCGGAACGCTTCCAGCATATCCAGGTCGTGCAGGGCAAGCAGCTCACGGAAGTCGGCGAACTCCACGCCGGGGATATCGGGGCCATTGCCAAACTGAAAGAAACAACTACGGGCGAAACGCTGGGCGACAAAGCTTCCCCCATCTATTATTCGCCTGCGCGACTGCCGGAGCCTTCGATTACCTTCGCGATCGAACCGAAGACGCGGGCCGACGAAGACAAGATCGGCGTCTCGATTCACAAAATTCTCGAGGAAGATCCGGCTTTGCGTTTCATGCGCGACCCGCAGACCAAGGAATTTCTGCTGGCTGGTTCCGGCCAGCAGCACATCGAAGTTGTGGTGGCTAAGCTGCACAAGCGGTATCACGTGGACCTCACGCTGAAGCCGCCGAAGGTTCCGTACCGCGAGACGATACGCGGCAAGGCCGACGCGGAAGGCAAGCACAAGAAGCAGTCGGGCGGGCACGGCCAGTTCGGCGTTTGCCGCATCAAAATGGAACCGATCGAGCGCGGCAAGGGCGTCGAGTTCGTGGACGACGTTTTTGGCGGCGCGATTCCGCGGAACTGGATCCCATCGGTTGAAAAGGGCATTCGCGATGCAGCGGCGCGAGGCTATCTTGCCGGTTTTCCCGTCGTGGATTTCCGCGCGGTGCTGTACGACGGGAAATATCACGACGTCGATTCGTCGGACATGGCTTTCAAAATCGCAGGCTCACTGGCCTTCAAGGAAGCGATGAAGCAGGCGCGGCCCGCGCTTCTCGAGCCCGTCATGCACGTGGAAGTGTACGCGCCTGATCAGTATTCCGGCGACCTGATGGGCGATCTCAGTTCACGGCGCGGACGAATCGCGGGCAGCGAAGCACGGGGCCACAACGTGATCATCAAGGCGCAGGTGCCGCTGGCGGAAATGCTTTCCTACGCGAACGACCTGACTTCCAAAACGCAGGGCCGCGCGAGCTACTCGATGGAGTTTTCCCATTACGATTACGTCCCGAGCGAACTCGCGGATAAAGTGATCGCCGCGCACAAGGCCGCGCACGGGGAGCAACTTGTCGAAGAAGAAGCGTAGAGACTCACAATAATCGCATTTATCCCCCCGTTCTATACTCTTCCCAGCATTGGTGCTATACTTGTATAGCGAGGTTTTATGCTGGCTATCCGACTTCCGCAGGACATTGAAAAACGCCTTGAAAAGCTGGCCCGACGCACCGGGCGTACCAAGACCTACTATGTCCGCGAGGCCATCCTCCAGCACCTGGATGATCTCGAGGACATCTATTTTGCGGAACAGGCGCTGGAACGCGTTCGCAGCGGCGAGGAGCACACCGTACCGCTCAAAGACGTATTGAAACGTCATGGCCTGGAAGGTTGAACTGTCCGCCACGGCGGAACGGGAGCTCAGCAAACTCGACACACAACACTCCAAGCGTATCTTGAAATTCCTTAAGGAACGAATCGCCAAACTGGACAATCCACGCAGCGTCGGAAAAGCGCTGCAGGGTTCGCGTCTAGGCGAATTTTGGAAGTATCGCCTGGGAGATTTCCGGTTGATTTGCAAGATAGAGGACAAATTGCTGCTGGTGCTTGTCCTGCGCATCGGCGATCGGAAAGAGATCTATCGCCAGTCCTTCGCCGAGAGCATCTGGCTCCAGAGCGCAGGAGCACGCGGGTAATTCGACGGAACCTTCGCGCGAAACGTGTTAATTATGTTGGCTTACGCTCAGGACGTTACCGTCCGTGTCCTTGAACCAGGCTACTTTATCTCCATTAGGAGTGGTCCAGATCCCGCGTTCGCGATCCTGGACGAAGGGATATTTTTCCGTGGCCACGCCTTGTTTCACGAGCCAGGCGACGACCGCTTCGATGTCGTTCACCGCCCAGCCCAGGACCGTGCTCTGAAGAGGAGTGAAATTCGGAACCTTGGAAATCCGAATGTTGTTTTGGCCGGTATTCATGACCAGAGCAAATTGATCCAGGCTCACAAACTTAAACCCCAGCTTACCTTCGTAAAAACCTCTGGCCTTGTCGTAATCCTTGGTTAGAACAAAACCCGTCATTTTTCCTGAAGCGAGCATCTTTGCCTCCCGGACTGCTTTGATCGAATCATTGGAAACTGAACTATCTATCATCCTAGCTTCGGCAAGAACATTCCCGTTTGTCTTGTGTGCGCTTCGAATTTTTCGCCAAACTCTCGCGTCAGCCAGACTTCTTCTTTGCGCGCCTTCCAGTAAAACGCCAGCAACGTGATAGCGAATGCGAGCAGGCCACGCAGTTCGCCGAGTACCAGCGCCGTCCCCGCCATCGCGAGTAACATGCCGGTATAGATCGGATGCCGAATGCGCCGGTAGGGACCGGTACGAATCAATTCGTGTTCTTCGCGGATGCTGACAACCGCGCTCCAGTTCGCGCCCAGGTGCCAGCGCGCCCAGATGGCAAACGCTACTCCCGCAGCCGTCAACGCCACGCCGATTACCGCAGCGGACGAAGTGTCCGCCACGAATCGCTTGCCGAGCCAGCCGACACTTGTCCACTTATAAAAGAGCAGCGAGTAGGCGACCACTAAGGGGATCATGCGCTGAAAACGCGCCAGGACGGACTCTGATTTTTTCGCCACTTTGGACGACAGCGCGGAAATCGCCCAGTAAAGAAAAAACACCATCCAACAGCCGATGGCGAACGGGAATAATTTTGAGGTATTCATATGAAATTCGGACTGAACCATCGCGGAGAGTGTGACACCAGCAAGCCCGGATTGTCTAAGGTACGATGGGTTCCGCCAAATTGGAGCTTGCCGGTAACGAAACTGCCGCCAAAAATGGTGGACATGATGAAGAAAAAATCTATCCGCAAACTTGGTCCGCAAACACAGGCCATTCACGGCGGCGAAGCCAATCGCCATGGCGTGAACGGGCCGATCGTGACGGAGGTTGTGCACTCCGCGACGTTCACGTTTTCTTCCACGGAAGAAATGAAACTGTGGGCCGAAGGGAAAAACAAGGCCTACATCTACACGCGTTACGGCAACCCCACGCTCACGGTCGCGCAGAAAAAAATCGCGGCGCTCGAAGGCGCCGAAGCCGCCATTGTCACTTCTTCCGGCATGGCTGCGATTTCTTCTTCTTTGCTGGCGGCGCTAAAGGCCGGCGATGAACTCATCTCCACGGCGCAACTGTACGGCGGCTCCTACCGGCTGATGCGTGACATCTTTCCGAACATGGGAATCAAAGTCCATCACGTGGGCACGGATCTGGCCGGCATGGAAGACCTCGTGAATTCGCGCACGAAAGTTCTCTACGTCGAGACGCCGACGAATCCCACGCTGCGCCTGGTGGATATTCACAAAGCCGTGGCCTTTGCGAAAAAACACAAGCTGGTCTCCATCATTGACAATACCTTTGCGACGCCGATTTTACAGAACCCCATCGCTCTCGGTTACGACATGGTGGTGCACAGCGCCACCAAGGCGCTTGCCGGCCACTCCGATCTGATCGCCGGTGTCTCCGTGGGCAACGCGCACTGGATGGAGCGGGTGCGCCAGATGATTATTTATCTCGGCGGGTCAATGGATCCGGGCGCGGCGTATTTTCTGATTCGCGGAATCATGACGCTCGGGGTGCGCGTGGAGCGCCAGTGCGAAAACGCCATGGCGGTCGCCAAATTTCTGGAAAAGCATCCGAAGGTCGAGCGCGTGCATTATCCGGGTTTGAAGTCGCACCCGGATCACAAGCTGGCGAAGAAACAGATGCGCGGCTTTGGCGGGATGCTGGCTTTTGATGTGAAGGGCGGGCTTCCCGCGGCGCGGCGATTCTGCGATCGCGTGCGGCTCTTTCTGCTAGCAGCGAGTTTGGGCGGGGTCGAGTCGCTGGTGATTTTGCCGATCTACAGCTCGCACTACAACATGAGTCCGGAAGAGTTGCGGCGCGCGGGCGTCAGTCCGGGAACGGTACGCGTTTCGCTGGGCTTGGAAGATAAAGAAGATTTGATCGAAGATTTGAAGCAGGCGCTCGCTTAGCTCGCCTAATCATCCATCCACAAAAATTTCTTTCGACCAATTTTCGCGTGAAGCAAATTATTTTTTCGCGCCCGCCGGTACGGGAACGGCCGCCGGATTGGCTTTGGAACCGGGAGCGGGTGCGGTGGCCTGCGTAGAGGCGGCCCATTCATCCCGCTCTGGAAGCAGGGATTTCACGATGTCTTCCAGTTCGTGCGAACTTTTCACGTGGTCCGGGTAGTTGTGCGCCGTGATGTCGAAAATCTTGCCGTGCTTGGCGCGGACTTCCTGAAGTTCTTCCTGCAGGCGGACGGCAATGCGCTTGGCATTGAGCGAATCGGTTTCCGGCAGCACGAGAGCGAATAGATCTGGAGCAAGGCGGTAGATGGAATCCGATGGCCGCAGTTTGCGGGACATGGCTTTGGCGGCGTCGCTCCAGGCTGCGGAGCTCTCTTCGTTATTCTTCGCCGATGCGACCGTGGGCTTGGCTTTCAGCAGCAGGAGCGAAAGCGTTTTCTGCAGGGTCATGGCGCGGCGGTATTCCATCGTAAGGCGATCCCAGAAATGGTTTTGGTCCGGCATGGAGTGCAGCAGGTCCACGCTGGCCTGTTGCTGCAAGGTGACGTTGCGCTCCAGCTCTGCCAGGATTTGTTGCTTGAGCTGGCGCACAGTGCGCTGGCGCTCGAGCAGGTAGCCGACGAAAAGAAGAGTCAGCCCGCAGAAACCGAAAAAGGCGACGCGGAGCGTCCACATGTTGCCGATGGGATGGAGGAACACCAGAGGGTACATGAATGCCGCCAGGCCGCTGGCCAGCACCAAGACAAAGACCGCGGCGAGGATGGTGAGCTGCAGCTCACGGCGCTCGAGGTCATCTAACTCTTTTCGATTCAGTGTCCCCATGATGTTTTGTGTAGGCCCCTCCCGGCCAACGGCAAGCTGTCTGAGGCGGGTTCGCCTCTAAATGCACTTCCATCATCGGAGCAGGAAGCACGCGGCACAATGGGCGCGCGGTACTGTGTGGCGCATGCGGTACTGTCCCGTTTTGGGAATAGGAGGAACTTAAGGACAGGGGGGTGTCGAGGGAGGCATGGCTGCGAAGGGGCGGGGCGTCTGTGACATCAAGAACGGCTGGCCTCGGAAGGCCAGCCCTACAGAAGCAAGTTCGCAGCAAGCACACTCTTCAAGAGCAGAGCGGATCGTTCAAAAGGCCGGCCAAAAAGCAAAACGGCCGGCACACCGAAGTGGGCCGCCCGTTTTGAATTTTTGTGAAGTGAAATTAGAGGGGCTGTACGTTCGAGGCCTGCAGGCCCTTGGGGCCCTTGGTGACTTCGAATTCAACCGCCTGGCCATCATTCAACGACTTATAGCCATCAGCCACGATCGCGGAGAAATGGACGAAAACGTCCTCTCCACTCTGGCGCTGGATGAAACCGAAGCCCTTGCTGGCATTGAACCACTTCACTGTTCCTTGTTCTTTACTCACTGCTGTACTCGTTTCTGTCAGCTGGGTTACAGCTGAACATTGATTCTTTAAGCTATCTGATGCCTCAAGTCCCGAGCCCCTCTTCAGAGCTTCGGCCGTCTTCAAGCCTTGTGTCCGGCGCCCGCAAAGCAGGCGCAGGGCACAAAAAAAAGGCCGCAAGTTTGACCTTGCGACCGCTTTACAACCCAAAGGCGATACAAGAGCAACAAACGCAAAAACAGAGTACCACGAAGCGGTACTTTTGGCAAATAAATTTTTTCGCGATGCCGGGGAAGGCACGAGGCTGGGTGGTGACTCGTGATTGGCGACGGGTGACTCGAGAAGAAGGGGCGATGTAGGTGGCGACGAGCTAGCGCTTGCGGCGAGGATTGGCGGCGCGGCGGCGGTGGCGTGAAGCGCGCAAGGGGCGGAGGAGCGTTTCGAGGTCGTGCCGGACCCAGTTGGAGAGAGTGCCCTGGCGGAAGACGGCCCAATCGATCATGGAGCCGCCATTGACTTGCTGGATGAGGCGGGCGAGCTCGGCGGTGTCGCAGGGGAGAAGTTCGCGGGCGGCGACGGCGGCGTCGAGGAGCTTGCGCGTTTCGCGGCGGATGGCTTTGAACTGCGCGAGAGTGATGGCGCGGAAGTCGGGATCGGTGAGATCGATCTGGAGATAGGCGAGGCCGTTGGCGAGGGCTTCGGGTGTGGAGGCGAAGCCGGAGCAGTCGACGAAGAGTTCGATGAGGGCTTGCAGCGGCGAGGCGTAGCGCGCCCGGGCGGCGGCGAACTGCGCGGGGACGGCGGCGGGGGCGGTTTTCACGGTGGCGAGGAGGAGAGCGCGCTTGGTGCCGAAGCGCTGGATGAGCGTGGCGGGGACGACGCCGGCCTCTTTGGCGACGTCGGCGAGGGTGAGGTCGGCGGGGCTGCGGCGCTGCATGACGCGGGCGGTGGCGGCGAGGATGGCTTCGTCGGTGGTTTCGCGGGGGCGGGGCGACATTTTTTCGCGGGATTCCTTGCACGCGGCGAAAAGCAGAGCGCCTCGGCTGGGCCAGAATAACTGAATGGCCGTTTATTTTCTACTTGACATTAGTGAATGGACGTTTAGTATTGACGCGTTGTTCCTTCCCGGAGGCGACTCATGGACACAAATTCCTCTTATCATCCGCCCGATCTGCGCGGGCGGGTCGCTCTGGTGGCCGGAGCCACGCGCGGGGTGGGCCGCGGCACGGCGCTGGCGCTGGGCGAAGCGGGCGCGACGGTGTATTGCACAGGGCGTAGTACGCGCGCGCAGAAGAACCGGCGTTCTGCGGCGGCGCGGCGCGATTCTGCAGCGGCCAAGAAAGCGCTACCCGATAAGTACTACGCGAACCGCCCGGAGACGATTGAGGAGACGGCGGAACTGGTGAGCGCGCGCGGAGGAAAAGGGATCGCCGTGGTGGTGGACCACTTGGAGCCGGGGAAAGTCGAAAAATTGATGGCGAAAATTCGCAAGGAGCAAGGGCAGCTGCACGTGCTGGTGAACGACATTTCGGAAAGCGCGGAGCAGGAGTTCGGCAAAACGTTCTGGCAAGTGGATATGGAGAGAGGATTCGCGTTGTTCCGCAACGCGGTGCACACGCACATGATCACCAGCCACCTCGCGGCGCCGCTGCTGATCGAGAGCGCGAAGAAATCGAAAAAGAGCGGGCTGATCGTGGAGATTGGCGATGGGGATTCCTACACCTACCGGGGGAATGTTTTCTATGACCTGATCAAGACGACGGTGATGCGGCAGGCGTTTGCGATGGCCTACGAACTGCGGCGCAAAAATGTCGCGGCAGTGGCGCTGACGCCGGGATTTCTGCGCTCGGAGATTATGCTGGAACGTTTTGGCGTGACAGAAGCGAATTGGCGGGAGGGCATCAAGAAAGACGCGAACTACGCCGCGTCGGAAACGCCGTTGTACGCGGGACGGGCCATCGCGTCGCTGGCCGCTGATGCCAACATCATGAAAAAATCCGGCAGGGTTTTTAGTTCGTGGGGGCTCTCGGACGAGTATGGATTCTGCGACGCGGACGGCGCGCGGCCGCACTGGGGGCGGCACTACGTCTCCAAGTACGGCGACACGATGAATGCCTGCGACGAAGGGTTTTACAAGTACTGGTTTGGCGGTGGGATCGAAGCGGTGTTCCCCGATTGGCCGAAATAGCACACCGTAAAAAAACTCTTGACACACTAACTGTACTATTGTATTAGTACAGTATGCTCTTGCACCTCAACGCGTCCTCGGGCGTCCCGGTTTACCTGCAGCTGGAAGCGCAGGTGAAGCAGGCCGTGGCCGCGGGCGCGCTGCGCACCGGTGAGGCGCTGCCTTCGACACGAAAGCTGGCCGCCGAGTTGCGCATCAATCCCAACACCGTGGCGCGCGCTTACCAGGAGCTGGAGCGCGATGGCGTGACCCGCAGCGTGCCGGGCGGCGGGACGTTTGTAGCGGACGGCCTGCCCGGACTGCTGAAAAGCGAAAAGGTGAAGCGGCTGCGGCCGCACGCGCGGCAGCTGGCAGTGGAGGGGCGGCAACTGCGGCTGACGCGCGAAGAAACCATGAAATTGCTGGAAGAAGAGCTCGACAAACTGGGAGGCCAACCATGAGCGAAGCGGCCATATTGACGGAAGGCTTGAGCAAATCGTTCGGGGCGCAAACCGCCGTCACGCAGTTGAACCTGCGGATCCAGCCCGGAGCGGTGTACGGATTCCTGGGGCGCAACGGCGCGGGGAAAACGACGACGATGCGAATGTTGCTCGGACTTGTGCGTCCGGCGAAAGGCCGCGCCCGGGTCCTGGGGCTCGATCCGACGAACGAGGCGGAGTTGATGCGCATCCTGGAACGCGTGGCGTTTGTGCCGCAGCGGAAACAGCTCTATGGGTGGGCGACGCCGGCGGAACTGGTGCGCATGAACAAAGCGTATTTTCCCCGCTGGTCGGATGAAGCTGCGGCACAGCTGGCACAGCGGCTGGAAATTCCAATGAAGACAGCTTTTAAGAAACTGTCGATCGGAAATCAGAGCAAGGTGGCGCTGCTGCTGGCGCTGGCTCAGGGCGCGGAAGTCTTGATTCTGGACGAACCTACCGCCGGGCTTGATCCGGTGATGGTGGACGAGATTCTGCGTACGCTGATTGAAGACCACGTGAGCCAGGGGCGGACGGTTTTTGTTTCGAGCCACCACCTGGGCGAAGTGGAGCAGATTTGCGACTGGGTGGGGATCCTCGAAGAGGGCCGATTGCTGCTTGAGTCGCGGTTGGAAGAGATTCGGCAGGAATTCCGGCTGGTGATTGCTTCCGGTGAGGGCTTACCGGATGTGGCATCGAAGGATGTGGTCTCCGCAACAACCGACGGGCGGTTTCGGCGCTACGTCGTGGCGCGGGAGGCGGAGCGGTTTGCGGCGGAATTGCGCAGCCAGGGCGCGGCGATTTTGGAAATAAGCCCGCTCGGTTTGCGGGAATTGTTTCTGCACTTGGTACGCAAGGAGGATCCATGTACGCCTGGAAATGCTGGCGCGAAAGCCGTGCCCGTTTCATCTTTCTCTTGATCATGTTTTCCGTGAGCGCCCTGCTGTTCACGCTAGGGCCAGGGCTCGGGGAACGAAACGGATGGTGGTATTTCGATCGGACTGAATACCTAAACAATCCCTGGCCGACGGGGCGCGTGGTGTTTTCCATGATTCTCAGCGTGCTGTGGTGCAGCGGATTTCTTTCGGCGGTGTTTCTCGGCGCGACCGCTTCCGGAAGCGAAATCGAACCTGGGACGATTGAATACTTGTGGACGCGACCGCGGACGCGAACTTCGGTGACGTGGATACACTGGGGCATCTGCGTGGCGGAAATGGTAATAGTGGCGGTTGTTCCCATGTACCTTGCAGCGGCATTGCTGGGAACCCTGACAAGACATTGGAACTCGTCGGGGCCGTCTATTGCGGGGCTGCTCATTGCTCCATGGATGATGGTCATTGTCGGTCTTCCGGTGCTGGGGCTGACAACGCTGATGACTGCGTTACGGCGCAGCGCAAGTGGCGGACTGATCTATACGGCGGCGGTGATCATTGTGTATGCGATCCTTCGTCAAATCATCATTGTTCCGCTGCACCTGAATCCGCCGACTTTGTTTACAGGACCGCTGATCTGGCTGGTGAACAACAACCAGTTCGGCGGCCCGCCGATCACCTTTCCGTGGGGATCGTTATGGCGCGCCGTTTTTTTAGCCGCAGCCTTTCCGCTGGCGGCGCAATATCTTCTCAAACGGGCCGAAGTGTAGGGACGACCGGTGGTTTGATTAAGGCGTCTTCTCCTTGAGGTCCAGAACGATTTTCAAGATTTCGTCGGCTAGACTGCCCGAGTCTACGTTATCCATGTTAGCCAAGACCACGACACCCGCGCGGCGTTCCGTCACGACTGCGAAGGCCGTGCTGGTGCCTTGCTGTCCGCCGGTGTGGGCCAGGATGTGGAGGCCAAACTTGTCCGCCAAGCCCCAGCCGAGACCGTAGCCGGTCGGTTTGCCATCGGCAGTTTTCAGCGAAGTCCACATCAGGTCGCGTGTGGCGCGTTGCAGGAGTTTGTCGGCAAGAATCGCGGCCTCGAACCGCGCCATGTCATCGGCGGAGGAGATCAAGCCGCCCCCGGGAATCTTGTAGCTGGAATCCAGCACGCCGGCGTTGCGAATCACGCCAGCTTTGTCCTTGTGATACCAGCGCGTGCGGTGGGGAATCACGGCGAAGAAATCATCGGCCTGCGTTTGTGCCATACCCGCGGGCTTGAAAATGTTTTCGCGCACATAGTCCACGTATTTTTCGGACGCGGCGCCTTCCAGCACGCAACCCAGGAGCGTATAGCCGTACGTGGAATAGTGGAAGGCCGTGCCGGGTTTGGCAACCAGCGGGTCATTGGCAAAAATCTGCAGCGATTCCTCCATGGTGGCGAAATGCCGCGCGCTGTCCTCGGGGATATCTCCTTTGCCGTCGGGATTGTAGTGCCGGATGCCGCCGAGGTGGCCGAGCAGTTCGCGGGTGGTAATGGGCGAGTCTTTTTGAGGGAACGCCGGGCAGTATTTCTGGACAGGAGCGTCCAGATCCAGCTTGCCGCGTTCGTTCAGCTGCAAAATGGCGACGGCGGTAATCGGTTTGGAGATCGATCCCAGCCGGAAGAGGGTCGAAGAAGTCGCAGGCGAAGAATTCTCCAGGTCGGCCATGCCGAATCCCGCGGACCAAACGGGCTCCCCGTCCAGAACCACAGCCGCGCCGACTCCGGGCACGCTGGTGGTGGACATGAAACTGGAAACGGCCTTCTCGATTGCCGCGCGTTTTTCGGCAGGCAGGCCTTTCTGCTGCGCGGAGGCGCCGGACGCGGCCACCAGCGAGACGAGCAACAAGCCCAAGATCGGGAATGGACGCCAGTTCCTATTGTTGAGATATGCGGCGCGTTTCACGGTATCACCTCGACGGGCGAGTTTATCCCAAACCGCGCCAGACGGGAACGAAGCGGCACCGCTCCGGCGTGTACTCGGAGCGTCACCCCCCGTCTGGCGGAAAGCGTTGACCTCAGGCAGAGCCGCTCCTTACCATGTAGAGATGAACCGACGGCTGCACATTGCCGCAGGCGCCCTTTTGTTTTCGGGGGCCTTACTTGGTTGCGAAGACGCTGGGAAGAAGCCGGTCCAGGCCCACGTTCCCGCACTTTCGTCCGCGAAGGCCACGGCTGCCGCGCAGGCTCCGCCGGATATTCCAACTTTGCCGCTCACGAATCCCTCGGCCAGGCCGCAGGTTTCTTTGCTGCCGAGAGCCCCCAGCGGAAAGGACTACCTGATCCAGAAGGTGCAGGAAAAGTTCGCTTCCGGCGAGCAGAATTTCAAAGCCGGGCACCTCGAAGCCGCGCGCAAGGATTTTGACGACGCGGTGGACTGGATGCTGGAGAGCGGCTACGACCCCGAGAGCGACCCGCGGCTGAGCGAACTGTTTCACCACGTGGTGGACACGGTCTACGCGTACGAGTTGCAGGCCTTCCGTGCGGGCGATGGATTCAGCGAAGCGCCCGCGGTCCCCGCGGCGATTGACGAAGTGGCGGAGATGACCTTTCCGGTGGACCCGCGCCTCAAAGAGCGCGCGGAAGAAGCGGCCAAAAACAGTTCCCACGACCTGCCGCTCACGGTCAACGATGAAGTGCTTTCGTTCTTGAATTTCTTCCAGACGCCACGCGGCCGAGCCATCGTGGAAACCGGTTTGCGGCGCGCGGGGCGCTACCGCGAAATGATTTCGCGGGTGTTGCGCGAAGAGGGTGTTCCGCAGGATTTGATCTACCTGGCGCAGGCGGAGAGCGCGTTTCAGCCGCTGGCGCTTTCGCGGGCGGGCGCTCGCGGCATCTGGCAGTTCGTGGCCTACCGCGGGCAGGAATACGGGCTGCGGCACACCTGGTGGATTGACGAGCGGCAGGATCCGGAAAAAGCCACCCGCGCGGCGGCGCAGCACCTGCGCGATTTGTACAAACTCTTCGGCGACTGGTACCTGGCGATGGCCGCGTACAACTGCGGTCCGGGCAATGTGCAAAAGGGCATTGAGCGCACGGGCTACGCCGATTTCTGGGAGCTGTACAAACGCAAGGTCCTTCCCCGCGAAACGAAGAATTACGTTCCCATCATCCTGGCGCTCACGCTGATCGCCAAGGATGCGGAGCACTACAACGTGCAAGTGGAGCCGGAAGCGCCCATTCCCACCGACGTTGTGAAAACCGGGCGGGCCATTGACCTGCGACTGGTGGCAGAAACCATCGATGTCGATGTGGAAACTCTGCGCGCGCTGAATCCTTCGCTGTTGCGCATGGCAACGCCGGACGATCCTTCGTTTGAACTGCACCTGCCGCAGGGCACGTCGGAGAGATTCTCCGCCGAGATTGCCGACATTCCTCCGGACAAGTGGGTCAGCTGGCGCCGCCACCGCGTGGAGTCAGGCGAAACGCTGACGTCCATCGCCAAAAAATACCGTGTGACCGCGGCGGCCATCGCGGATGCGAATAACCTACAGCGCAACGCCGCGCTCGATTCGGGAGAGAAGCTGATCATTCCAGCGACGCAGGCGCAAGCGGAAACCAAGCGCCGCCTGGTGAGCTACCGCGTGCGGCGCGGAGATACGCTGCTGGGAATTGCCGATCGTTTCAGCGTGGATTCCGACGACGTTCGCAAGTGGAACCATTTGAAGTCCAACAAGGTCGGTCGCGGGATGGTGTTGCGGATTTACACCCTCGGTGGCGCTCCCGAAGCTTCCCCGGCGCGGGCGCACGCCAGACCCAAGAAAAAAGCCGCCAGCCCGGCCGCAAAGGCCTCGGCGGCCGGAACCGTAGCCGCGAACCACAACTAACCCTTTTAATTTTAATCATTTACAGGATGCTTCAGGCAGCTCTGTCCCTCCGCGTAGCGCTTCGCCTGCGGCGCGCAACACGTCCCTGGGGGTGCCCGAGCGCGAGAAATCCGCAGAATGCTTGACAACTCCCGGCGAGTACGGTAACAACGGCGCAAGGGCGGGGTAGGATTCTGGAGCGCTCCGGCCGGAACAGCGACGCACGGGCCCGCTGTCAAAACGGGGTCCGCAAATTCCCCCAGGGGAGGACAGAATGGATTTCGAGAAGGACCATCTGGAAGACGACAACGAGCTGTCACGGCTGGAAGACGACGAGGAACTGGTCGGCGAACCCGAAGAGATCGTCGAGGCAGAGGAAGAACTCGTGATGGTCGGTGAGGAGCCGGAAGAAGTGGCGCCCGCCGCGCGGCCCGCGGCCAAACCTGCGGCCAAGAAGAGCCCCAAAAAAGCGGCGAAGAAAAAGCCCGCGCGCAAGAAGAAGGCCGCCAAGAAATCGAAACCGAAAAAGAAAGCGGCGAAGAAGCGGGCCAAGAAGACTTCGAAGAAGAAAAAGAGGCGCTAAGCGCGTCTCGATCATGAAGGAATCTATTGCCGAAGAGGCCGGGACACGTGTCCCGGCCTCTTCACTTTGAGGAATCGAGCGTGCCGGTACGGGAAGTGGCGTGCGCAAACGTTTTTCCCATCTTGAACGTCTTCCCTCTCGATTCAGGAATTCTCTTCCGGACCGCCCACCTGGTACTTACCGAAAATGCTAAGTGCCGCTAGCATTACCCCGTATGTTACGGGCGCTGGAGCAGATACGGCGGATGCGGGGAGGTGCGCAATCGCACCTGATGCGCTGCTCGGACGGCCACTACTACGTGGTGAAGTTCCAAAATAACCCGCAGCACCGCCGCATCCTGGTCAATGAACTGCTAGGTACCAAGCTAGCGGCGCGCTTGGGCTTGCCGACCGTTCCGGTGGCGATTGTCGATGTATCGGAAGAGCTGATCCGGCTGACTCCGGAGCTGGCGATGGAGCTTCCGCGCGCGCGGATTCCCTGCCAGCCAGGGCTGCAGTTTGGCTCGCGCTATCCTGGAGACCCGCGGCGCCTGACGCTGCATGATTTTCTACCGGATGAACGGTTGCGTGAAGTGCAAAACCTGCATGACTTCGCGGGCATGCTGGTCTTCGACAAATGGACCTGTAACACCAACGGCCGGCAAACAGTATTTTTCGATGACCGGCACGAAGCCGCGGCGCGCTACCAAGCGCGCATGATTGATCAGGGTTTTTGTTTCAACGCCGGAGAGTGGAATTTTCCCGACGCGCCTCTGCGCGGCCTGTACGCCCGCAATCGCGTCTATTTGGGAGTCACGGGTATGGAATCGTTCGCACCGTGGCTCGAGCTCGTGGAAAACCGCATGACCGAGCGGGTCCTTGACGAAGTCAGCCGGGAGGTCCCGCCGGTGTGGTACGAGGATGACTATGACACGCTGCTGCGGCTCCTAGAGCAGCTCGACCGCCGCCGCCCGCGCGTGCCGGATCTAATCCTGGAGGCCAAGAGAACCAATCGCCAGCCGTTTCCGAACTGGATGTGAACTATGAACGAAACTCCTGCCGGACAACAAAGCGCCAAGACGGAAGACGCAGAACGCTCCTGCGCTTACCGCATCCTGCGTTACACGCCGAACCTCGTGCGCGACGAGTGGGTAAACATCGGCGTGCTGCTCTACGACCCGCAGACCGGTGAGCGCCGTTTGCGCATGATTGAGGAACAGGAGGAGTTCCACCACGTCCGGCGTTTGCACCCGCAAGCGGATGAAGTGCTGCTGCGGGCTTTGCGCGACGATCTCGAAGACCGCTTTCAATCCGCGGCAGCCAACGGCAGCAAGGGGCACGGAGGCAACTGGCTGCAACTCCTGACCAAGTGGGACGACACGCTTTCGAATGCGCTGCAGCTCGCCCCGCAGAAAGGCGTCTTCGCCATGGACCTGGACGTCGAGCTCGAACGGCTGTATGCCGATCACGTCGCGCCCCTACGCAGCGCCGGCCGCGTGGGCGCGCCCGGCAGCAGGGCCACCATGCGCTCCTATTGTTCGCAGGTCTTCCGGCAGGCGAGGCTGTGGGACCGCTTGCAAAAATCGGTGCGCGCCGAGGAATTCACCTTCCCGGGCGATCCCATGCGCCTCGATTACAGCTACCGCCGCAACGGCACGCGCGGTTTCGTACAGACGCTTTCCGTTACGCGCGCGCCCGCGGACGCCAAGCTCCTGGCGTACACCGCGGAGCGCATTACCGCGAAAGCTTCCCTGAAGACCGAATTCGCCGCGGTCACCGACGTGCCCCTGGAGGCCGGCGACAGTCGCCACCGTTTTGTGCGCGACACGCTGCGCGACGTGGGCATCGAGCCCATCGCGATGGAAGGATTTGCCGTGTGGGTGGCCAAGCTGAAACCCATGCTGCAATGAGGTGAAGGAAAGTGATTAGCCAGAGGACGGGCGGGTGAGCAGAGCTGGAACGAACTTTTTGGTCAGCGGTCTTCAGGAACCCACGGCAAGAACCAGCAGCGTGGCATCGTCCTGCCAGTGATTTCCGCTGAACTCCGCCACCACCGCCAGAATCTTCGATTGCAATTCTTCGGCTGACAAGGTGCGATAATCCTTCAGCACCCCCAGCAAGCGCGCTTCGCCGAACTCTTCGTCCGCGGAGTTGCACGCTTCCGTGATGCCGTCGGTGAACAAAACCACGCGATCGCCGGTGGACAACTGCACCGAGCCTTGTTCGTAAGTCTTGCCGTCGAAAACGCCCAGCACCGCGCCGCCCTCCCGCAAGCGCTCGTGCGAGCCGTCGGCACGCACCACGAAGGGCGCGTTGTGTCCGGCATTCACGTAGTCCAACCGTCGCGCGGCGCCCTCCAGCTGCGCGTAGAAAAAAGTGATGAAGCGGTCGCTGGCGGTGTTCCGGTAGATGAGCGAATTCAGCCGGCTGCAGAGAAGATTCGGCGCCAGCGATGCCGTGGCGAGTCCGCGCACGGCGGCCTGCAGATTGGACATCAGCAGCGCGGCGGGCATGCCCTTTCCCGCGACGTCGGCGATGCACAGGCCAAACGTTTTCTCGTCGAGGGGAAGAATGTCGAAATAATCGCCCCCTACCACCCGCGCGGACTGCCACACGCTGGCGATTTCATATCCTGGCATTTGCGGAATGTCGCGCGGCAACAGCTTTTCCTGGATGGCTTTGGCTTCGGCGATTTCCCGTTCCTGTTCCTGCTGATGAAGCAGCGCCTCCTTCCGCGCGCGGGCCTCCGCAGCTTCGCGGCGGCGTGATTCGCGGCGGTCGCGTCCCAGGCTGATTTGCTTGCTCAGGATCTCCAGCAACCGCGTGTTGGTCCAGGGCTTTTCCACAAAGTCGCTGACCCCGTATTGCATGGTTTCGACGGCCAGGCCCACCGTGGCCCAACCGGTCATGGCCACCACCGGCGGAGAGTCTTCCATCTCCTTGAGCCGGCTGAGCACGTCCAGGCCTTCCCGCCCTGACGTCGTATCCCGCGCGTAGTTCAAATCGATGAGCAGAATGTCGAATTCCTGGCGTCCCACCGCTGCCAGCAAGTCCGCGGGCGAATTCACCGTTTCGATGCTGTAACCGTGTCCCTTGAGCAGCAGCCGCAGCGCGTCCAGAACGTCTTGCTGGTCATCGGCGATGAGAATTCGTGGCTGCATCGTTTCACGGTCCAATGGAATTTCAAGCGTCGCGGTTACCATGGCTGGCCACTCCTCGCTTCTCCAAGTACGGGAGTCCATCCCGCCTCAGACTAGTAGAGGCAGCCAGGCAGCCAGAGCTGCACGCAAATAACGGCTTTGGTATGAATGATATGCCGGATGTCGAAGAAGAGGGAAGCTCCGCTCTTTGGCCAATTGCGGGAACGGTCGTCCCTATTTCGGACACTTGAGAGCAAAGGAATGTGCTTGCGCCTCTCAGGAAAGGGTTCTCTTTCCTACAGAACGGGCTCGTTCCAGTTTTCCAGCGTCTCCTTCACCTTGTGCAGGAACTGGTGCGCGATGGCGCCATCCACCACGCGGTGGTCGTAGCTGAGCGTCACGTAGCACATCGAGCGGATGGCGATCGAATCATTGATGACTACGGGGCGCTTTTCGATGGCGCCCAGGCCCAGGATGCCGACGTTGGGCTGGCTGATCACGGGCAGGCCGAACAGTCCGCCAAAAACGCCCGGATTGGTGATGGAAAAAGTTCCTTCCTGCACTTCTTCGGGTTTTAGTTTTTTTGATCGCGCGCGCTCCGCCAGATCGTTCATGGTGCGCTGGATTCCCAGGATATTTTTCTCGTCCGCGTTTTTCACCACCGGCACGAGCAGCCCCCAATCAAGCGCCACGGCGATGCCGATGTTGATCTCCTTGTGCAGGACGATGTTCGTTCCGTCGAGCGAGGCGTTCAGCGTGGGGTAGGCGCGAAGTCCCGCCACCGCGGCCTTCACGAAAAACGGCATGAACGTGAGTTTCGTCTCATAGCGCTTTTCGAATTCGTCCTTGGACTTGGCGCGCAGGGACGCGATTTTCGTCATGTCGATTTCGTCCACGGAGTACACGTGCGCGGAAACGCGTTTGGACGCCACCATGTGTTCGGCGATGCGTTGCCGCATGGCGCTCATGGGCTGCACTTCGTAGTGGCCGAAGTACATTTTCTCGCGCGGCACGGCAGTTTCGAGCGCCACATGCGCCTGTCCGCCGGAAACGCCTGCGGGCGCGGGAGCGGCCGCCGGAGGTGGGGGTGGGGCTGGACGCGAAGACGCGGCCGAAGCAGCCGATGCAGGCGGAGCCGCAGCTGGCGCGCCACCCGCCGCAATCAGCGCTTCGATGTCCTGCTTGCTGATGCGGCCCCCCGCGCCGGTGCCGGCGACAGTGGAAAGGTCGATGCCGTGTTCTGCGGCCATGCGGCGCACCAGCGGCGAGCTGTGAATGCGTTCGCCCGTCCCACTGGAGGGCGCGGCCACTGCTTGCGGACTGACAGGAGCCGCGGCGAGAGGAGCGGGCCTCGCCGCAGGCGGTGGTGCTGGTGCAGCCGCGGCAGGAGCCTTTGCTGGGGCCGGCGCTTCCGCCTTCGCAGGAGCTGGCGCGGCCGCGGCCGAACCCGCGGCGTCAATCACGCCCACAATCGTCTGAATGGGCACGGTCTGTCCTTCGCCGACCTTGATTTCCTTGAGCACGCCCGCCGACGGCGACGGAATTTCCGCATCCACTTTGTCCGTGGAAATCTCGAACAGCGGCTCGTCGCGCTCCACCTTGTCGCCTGGCTTCTTCAGCCACTTGGTGATGGTTCCCTCAAAAATGCTTTCGCCCATCTGGGGCATTACGATGTCTACTGGCATAACTTCCGTCCTCCGCTTTCAATGCTACTAAGAGTCTACTATGTACGCTCTGGGCCCTGCTCCATCCGAGGTCTCGGGAATACCAGCAACCATAATGAGCAACTATGTGGAGGCTATAGCCTCTATGTTCAGGCCGCATATATCCCACACTCGGTCTATTTCCAATAACGCCGTAAACCACCGCCTCTCCATGCCCAATCTCTGGTGAGTCCAACACGCATCCAGCTGCGCCGAAACAGCAGTGATAAGGTTTGAGCTGAGGGTGCAGGGGGCAATTGGGAAGACAACCCAAGTGCCATTCGCCGAGAACCGCGTCCCCTGACCACAGCGTAGGAGTGATAAATGGCGAATAGTACGTTCCCTTTGAGAGTTGGAAAATGGTCTCTCTCTCGTGAAAAATGATGCCGTCGCGCGTACAACAACCAACCATCCATTCCCTCTTAATATTTTGCTAATTCCCTTGCCGCGGAAAAAATCTTCTTGGCGTTGGGCAGAAAATGCTCTTCCAGCGTGGGCGCGTAGGGCACCGGCGTGTCCAGTGAGGTTACGCGCATCAGCGGCCCGTCCAGATCGCCAAACGCCTTTTCGCACAGAATCGCCGCAATCTCACCCGCGATTCCGCCGGTCTTGGTGTCTTCATGCACCACCAGGCATTTATTGGTCTTCTTCACCGACTGCAAAATCGTCTCTTCGTCCAGTGGCAGAAGAGTCCGCAAGTCGATCACTTCCGCTTCGATCCCTTCCTTCGCCAGCGCGTCGGCGGCTTCGAGCGACGTGTGCATCATCGCCGCGTAAGAAAGGATCGTCAGGTGGCTCCCTTCGCGGCGCACGATGGCTTTGCCGATCGGCACGGTGTAATCCCCGGTAGGCAGCTCTTCCTTGATGCGCCGGTAGAGAAACTTGTGCTCGAAAAAGAGGACCGGATTATTGTCGCGCACTGCGGCCTTCAGCAATCCCTTGGCATCATACGGCGTCGAAGGATAAATCACCTTCAGCCCCGGTGTATGCACGAAGTACATTTCCGGGTTTGCCGAATGAAACGGTCCGCCATGCACGCCGCCGCCGGAAGGCCCGCGAATCACCATCGGTGCCGGCGCATTCCACAGATAATGCCCCTTGGCCACAAAATTCGTAATCTGGTTGAACGCGCAAACGATGAAGTCGATGAATTGCATCTCCACAATCGGCCGCAATCCGACATAGCTCATCCCGCAGGCCGCGCCGATGATGGCGCTCTCGCTGATGGGAGTGTCGATCACGCGCTCCCATCCGAACCGCGCCAGCAGCCCTTCGCTGGTTTTGAACGCTCCGCCGTAAACGCCCACGTCTTCGCCAAGCAGCACCACGGCCGGATCGCGGTCCATCTCCTCGAACATGGCCTGCTTGATGGCTTCGAGAAACGTCACCGGCGCGCGGCCGCCGTCATTTCCGTTTCCTTGGCCGTTTGGTTTGCCGCTTGCCATGGCTACCTCCGCGCCTTTCTCGAAGATCTTGCCGGCGCAGCCTTCACCGTTTTCTTCGCGGCGGCTTTCACGGCAATCTTGGCTGCCGGCTTCCCTTCAGTCGCGGACTTTTCCGCCGTCGCTGGTGTATCGCCAAAATGAATCGGAGCGTTTGCGCCGCCGGAGCTTTTCCCGGCTCCGAATCCCGGTACCGTCCACACTGCTTCGACACTCGATTTCGGCGGCGTTACCTCCGCGACGGGCCGCTCCCATTTCGCGCGAATCTTGTGGCACTCATCGCCGGTGCAGTAAACGCCTTCCTCGGCCAGCTCCGCCGGTGGCATCGGCGAATTCTCCGCAAACTCGCGTTCCGCCGCGAGCAGCGTATCCAGTTTCTCGTCAATCTCTTTCTTGCCCTTGGCGTCGAGAAGTTTTTCGCTGGTCAAATACTTTTCGTATAGCGAAATGGGATCCCGCGCTTCCCAATAGGCGCGCATCTCCTTGGGCACGTACTCCGCCGGATCGTGCTGCGCGTGGCCCAGCCGCCGGAACGTCTTCGCTTCGATCAAAATCGGCCCTTCGCCCGCGCGCGCCCGCGTGGCCGCTTCCTTCGCCGTCGAATACATGGCCACCACGTCGTTGCCGTCCACGATATAGCTGTCGATTCCATAGGCTTTCGCGCGGTCCGCCAGATTCTCGAGCGGAACCTGCTTGCGCACCGGCGTCGAATACGCCCACAAATTATTTTCCAGGATCAACACGAACGGCGCCTTCTGCGTGGCCGCAAAATTCAGCCCTTCATGAAAGACGCCCGTAGAGCTGCCGCCGTCACCGATCCACGTCATGGCCACAATCTTCTGCCCCAGATAGCGCCCCGCCATGGCCACTCCGGTCATCACCGGAATCAGATCGCCCAGCATGGAAATCGGCGAAACAATGTGCAGATTATCCAGGTCGCCGAAATGGCTGGTGCCGTCCTTTCCTTTTGTGGGCGAATCGTATTTGGCCATGTGCTGCATGAAAATGTCGCGCGGCGGCACGCCCTTCACCAGCAATGCCCCGATATTGCGGATCATCGGCGCCAGCCAGTCCTTCTTTTCCAGCGCGTACGCCGATCCCACGGAAATCGCTTCCTGCCCCAGGCTGGAGTAAAGCCCTCCGACAATTTTGTTCTGCCGGAAGAGCTTCACCATGGTGTCTTCCACGGCGCGGTTCAGCCGCATGTAGTAATACAAATCGAGGTACTGCTGCCGCGTCAATTCCTTCTTCATCGCTTGCTCCGGACCCTCATGCCGACGCCGCCACGGGCTGCTCCGCTTCCTGCAATTTTTCCAGCAATTCGAACCGCAATGCTTCTTTCATTTCCAGACCGAATATTTCGCCTAAATGTTTCGCGATTCGGGGCGCGACTTCTTTTGTCTCCACGCGCCGTCCCAGCAATTTCTCCAGCGAAGTCGCCTTGCGGTCCGCGATCCCGCACGGCACGATCAAATCGAAATAGCGCAAATCCGTCGAAACGTTGTAAGCAAATCCGTGCGAAGTCACCCACCGGCTGATGTGCACCCCAATCGCTGCCAACTTTTCTTCAGTGTTTTCACGCTTCACCCAAATTCCCGTCTTTCCAGCAACGCGCTCCGCGGCAACTCCAAATTCCGCCGTCGCACGAATCATTGCTTCTTCGAGCATGCGCACATACCACACCACGTCGCGCCGGATCGCGCCCAAATTCAAAATCGGATATCCCACAATCTGTCCCGGCCCATGATACGTAATGTCGCCGCCGCGGTCCGTGGCATGAAACTCCACGCTCTTCTGTTTCAGAACATGCTCCGAAGCCAGCAAATTCTCCCGCTTCCCGCTCCGCCCCTGCGTAATCACATGCGGATGTTCGCACAGCAGCAGCACATCCTCGATCGCTCCAGCCTTGCGCGCCGCCACCACGCGCTTCTGCAGCGCCCAGGCTTCCGCGTAGGCCATCAATCCCAGGTGGACTTGTAACGCTTGCTTCATTTCTTTATCAATCCGTACGGCACGCAATCCTTTCAAAGTTCTCAGTGATCAGTTTTCAGTTCTCAGTGGAAAATCAGAATGCAGAGAAAGGGTCTTTCGTTCCTCACTGAAAACTGAGCACTGACAACTGAAAACCGCCGGCACGCCGCTACACGTTTATCTGCAATCCACGCACACTCGCAAACGCATCGCCCATGCCTTCCCACACTGTCGGATGCGCGTGCACCATGTTCATCATGTCGTCGATGGTGCCCTCGAGGTTCAGCACCGCCGCCGCTTCCGCCAGAATCTCCGTCGCCAACGGTCCGATAATGTGAATCCCCAGCACTTCGCCGTATTTTTCCTCGGACACCACCTTGATGAACCCGCCGTGATTCCCCAGAATCGTGGCCTTGCTGTTCCCCACGAACGGAAATTTTCCCACTTTCACGGCATAACCCGCGTCGCGCGCCTGCTTCTCCGTCAGCCCAATCGAGCCGATCTGCGGCTCGCAATACGTGGCGTTGGGAATCCGCGTCTTCACAATCTGGTGCGCCGGCTTCCCCGCAATGTGCGTCACCGCAATGATTCCTTCCATCATGGCCGCGTGCGCCAGTTGCGGCAGCCCGGCGACGATGTCCCCGATGGCGTAGAGCCCCTTCTCCGCCGTTTCCATGTAATCCCCAACTTGCACGAATCCACGGTCCAGCTTGGCTTTCGATTTCTCCAGCCCGCAACCATCCGTCATCGGCTTGCGCCCCACCGCCAGAAGGAGTTTCTCCGCCTGCAAGGTCTGCGCCTTCCCGTCCTTGTCCTTGAACGAAACCGTGACGCCCTTCGCATCCTTTTTCACCGACTCCACCGCGCAGCTGGTGAATACCTGGATGCCCTTCTTTTGGAACGCTTTCGTTAACTCCACGGAAATCTCTTCGTCCTCGACCGGCACCACGCGCGGCAGCGCCTCGAGAATGGTGACCTGGGTCCCGAACGAGTTGTAAATCGACGCAAATTCCACTCCCACCGCCCCCGCGCCGACCACAATCAATGTTTTCGGAATCTCGGGAAGCTCGATGATCGACCGGTTGGTGAGAATGGTTTTGTGGTCCGGCTCAATTCCGGGAAGGGATTTTGCTTCCGAACCGCTCACCATCAGGACGTTCGAAGCTTCAATCGTGGTCTTCTTGCCGTCTTTCTCCACGCTGATCTTTCCCGGCCCTTCATACCGTCCCCAACCCTGCACCCATTCCACTTTGTTCTTCTTGAACAGAAACTCGATGCCCTTGGCATGCTTCTTGACGATCTTGTCTTTCCTCGCCAGGATGTTCGTCCAATTGATTTTTAGGCCGCTGACTTCAAATCCCAGTTCCGCGCCATTCTTGAAATGATCGTAGACTTCGGCATGGTGTAGCAGCACCTTGGTGGGAATGCATCCGACATGCAGACAGGTTCCGCCGAGAAAGGGATCCTTCTCCACGACAACCGTCTTCAAGCCGAGCTCGCCGGCTCGGATTGCGGCCACATACCCGCCCGGACCGCTCCCGATAATCGCTACGTCGTACTTTGCCACGCGCAGTCTCCCTTCCGCAGAAGCCCGGTCTTACGAGCGCCCTTCCACCGTTCGTCTTGCGAACGCCGTTCCAAACGTACAAAAAGCCGCCCGCGCTTTACGGCACAGACGGCTGCGTCCCAGCAAACATTGAATTTTAGCAGCGGTACGCGCCACTCGCAACCCGACGGGAGGAGGGTAGTGGGCCAGTTTCCGGTTACGGCGTTAATCGGGCATGTGGATTACTTCAGCCGGAAACAGTCGCGATTCACTTCCTACAAGCCGACTTCTCGTTACTTATCTTGATCGCGACATGGAGTTTGTCTGGACTCCAAGCATTTGGACAAAATGAGCTGGCACCGGAATTAGTCGGTTCAAATTAAGCCTCTGCAACCAACAAATTCTTTCTTTTCAGCGAACCCCCGTAACCATCTGAATTGACAGTTTAGATTTCCAATCCGGCAGACGATCAAAGAGATAGTTTCCGAATCGCCGTCCTCCGAGAGGCGTCTGTCAT
>Ga0210384_10002148_pt1 | contig 24707 bp, 20 predicted proteins | sample IncBWH2MmetaG_FD_160574 | JGI IMG/M metagenome (GOLD analysis project Ga0210384, IMG submission 160574) | Forest soil microbial communities from Barre Woods Harvard Forest LTER site, Petersham, Massachusetts, United States - Inc-BW-H-2-M | ecosystem: Environmental > Terrestrial > Soil >...
TATCTCACGACTCTTCGCCAGATCATGCTCTACACCGGCATCAGCGACTGCAACATGGAAGAAGGCTCGCTCCGTTGCGACGCCAACGTCAGCGTCCGCCTGCGCGGCGCAAAAGAATTCGGCACCAAGGTCGAAGTAAAAAACCTCAACTCGTTTCGTTATCTCCAAAAAGCTCTCGAGTACGAAGTCGAGCGCCACATCGGCGTCCTCGAATCCGGCGGCCGCATTTTTCAGGAAACACGCCTCTGGAACCAGGCCGAATCCTGCACCGTCTCGATGCGCTCGAAAGAAAAAGCCCACGACTACCGCTACTTCCCCGAGCCGGATCTGCTGCCCGTTCACGTCAGTGCGGCCTGGCGCGATGATGTTCGCAGCACCCTGCCCGAATTACCGGAAGCCAAGCGCGCCCGCTTCATCACCGCCTATGGGCTGACTCCCTATGACGCTGGCGTTCTTACCGGTACACAAGCGCTCGCCGACTTTTTCGAGGCTGTTGCAAAAGCTGGTATACCGGCCAAGTCCGCGGCCAACTGGATTCAAACAGAACTATTGCGTCGGTTGAATGATTCGGGAAAAGAAATTGAGGCAACTCCGGTATCTCCCGCGGCCCTCGCAGAACTCCTCAAACTAATCGAGTCCGGCCAGATCACTGGTTCCATCGGGAAAAAAGTCTTCGTCACCATGTTTGAAACTGGCCGCAGCGCCAGCGAAATTGTAGCTGCCGAGGGTCTCGCGCAAATCCACGACACCAGCGCGCTCCAGCAGGCCGCCCGCGAAGTCATCGAGAAGTATCCCGACAACGTCGCCAAATTCAGATCCGGCAACGAAGGCGTCTTCAAGTTTTTTGTCGGCCAAGTCATGCGCGCCACCCGCGGTCAGGCCAATCCCCAGGCCATCAGCGACATTTTGCGGAAGCTTCTTTCCTGACTGCGTGCCAAAATGTTTCGCAACGACGCAGCGCAGCCGGAGTGGGGGGATGTTTTTACCAAGCCTGTAGTCTGGGCCTTTGACTGTGAAGATTTTGGCAATCCCGCAACTAGAATTACTAAGGTGGAAACATGCTCAAAGTAGGCGGCAAAGCCCCCGCATTTCGCTTGAAGAACGACGCCGGCAAAGACGTCTCTCTCTCGGACTACCTCGGCAAACGCATCGTGCTGTTTTTCTATCCGAAAGCCAACACTCCGGGCTGAACGACCGAAGCGTCCGAGTTTCGCGACGCAAAAAAGCAATTCGATGAGCTTGGCGTGGTGCTCCTCGGCATGAGCGGCGACTCCGCTAAAGCTCAAGCCGCATTCAAAGCCAAACAAAAACTCAACTTCGATCTCCTGAGCGACTCGGATCTGAAGACTATCGAAGCCTACGGCTCGCGCCGCATGAAGAAATTCCTTGGCCGCTCGTTCCTTGGCATTGTTCGCAGCACGTTCCTCATCGGCAAGGAAGGCCAGCTCGAACACATTTGGGACAACGTGAAGGCGAAAGGACACGCTGCCGAGGTTCTCGCCGAAGTCTCGGCGAAATAATCGCCATGCCGTAGGTCCCGCCTTCTGAAGCGGGCCGTTGTTCGCGTGTCAAAGTCCAGGTCAGAGCTGAAACACTAACTCTTCCGATTCCCCCGGCACAGGCTCGATGAATAGGTTATCGATGAGCCGCGTGTTGCCAAGAAACACCGCCAGTACCGCAAAACACGGCCGAGCCACTCGCACCACCGGCTCAAACGTATCCGCACTCACAATCTCCGCATAGTCCACTACGGCAAGCGGTTCCGCCTCAATAATCCGCCGCATGACGCCTTGCAATTGCAACGCATCGCGCACGCCCGCCGCCAATTCGTTTCGTGCCGCCAGGAGAGCGCGGTGCAAGACCGGCGCCGCTTTTCGCTCCTCGCCACTCAAATACGCATTCCGCGAAGAAAGCGCCAGCCCATCCGCCTCCCGCACAATCGGGCAAACCACAATTCCGGCATCGAGATCCAGATCGCGAGCCATCTCGCTGATGATGCGCACCTGTTGCGCATCCTTTCGGCCGAAATACGCGAAGTGCGGCTGCACGATCTCAAACAGTTTCAGCACCACGGTAGCCACACCGCGAAAATGCCCGGGCCGCGAACGCCCCTCCAGCCGTTCACTAATGCCCTCGACATGGACGTAGGTGCGAAATCCATCCGGATACACATCCGCTGTCTCGGGCGCAAACAGCACATCGACGCCCACCAGCGCAAGTTTCTCCGCATCCTTCGGAAGATCGCGCGGGTATTTCTTGTAATCCTCTTTTGGCCCAAACTGCTTTGGGTTCACGAACACCGACGCAATCACGCGCGAGCATTCCTGCCTCGCCCGCGCGACCAGCGCCGTGTGCCCTTCATGGAGCGCGCCCATCGTCGGCACCAGTCCGATGACACGTCCCTCGCCACACGCACCGCGCGCGTATTCCTTCATCCATCTAATGGTTCGGATTATTTCCACAGAGGAGGTTTGCGTTTCTCGGATTCCCGGGTCATGCGCTCGCCGCGGTCGCGCGTTCACGATAGTAGTGCATCAAGTCCGTCAAAATCGGCTGCGCACCAAGCTGCCGCAGCAAAGTCGTAATCTGCCCGCGATGATACGTCCCATGATTCACCACATGTTGCATCGATTGCCACAACGGATTGCGATACACGCCAAATTTCAACGTCTTGTATTCCAGCATCCGGTTCAGATCTTCTTGCGTCAGTTTCCCGACAAACGTCAGCAGCCGCCCTTCCTGGCCCGCCCAATTCGCGCGAAGGCTCTCGACATCCGCACACTCGGAGACATCCGGCAGGGACGCCGGCGAGCGTCCCTGAAACCGTTCCAGCCAAACCCATTCCGCCCCGCAGATGTGCGCCAGCGTGTCGCGCACCGACTCAAAGCTCGACCCCAGCGGCTTCGTGAACTGTTCGCCCGTCAAATTCGCCGCAGCATCGAGGGCTCGATGATTCGCCCACGCATTGTAATCATAGAGCGAGCGCATCTCTTCCGGCGTCATGTGAACGTCTCCTTGGTACCCTGGGAAGGGCCCTGTTGATTGTCATTCCGAGCGGAGCGAGGAATCTGCTGGTTCGCCTTCTACCAATCGCCGTCACTATTGACCGGCGCCTCTTTCTCCTCTTTCGCCGTCTGCGCCGCGTGGTAGGACTCCCCATCGGAAGGAAACGTCCCTCCCCGCACATCCTCGCAATAATCCCGCGCTGCCTTCGAAATAATCTCTCCGACGTTCGCATATTGCCGCGCAAATTTCGGCGTCTGCCCAAACGTCAACCCCAGCAAATCGTGAATCACCAGGATCTGTCCGTCGCAGTCCGGTCCCGCTCCAATTCCGATCGTAGGAATCCGCAATTCGCGCGTGATCTGCGCGGCAAGCTCTCGCGGCACGGCCTCCAGCACTACCGCAAAAGCCCCCGCCGCTTCCACCGACCGCGCGTCCCGCAACAATTGCTCCGCCGCATCTGCCGTCTTGCCTTGCACGCGGTATCCGCCGAGCGCATTCACCGATTGCGGCGTCAATCCGACGTGCCCCATTACCGGAATTTCCGCCTCCGTCAGCCGCGCAATCAATTCCAGCCGCCGTTCGCCGCCTTCCACTTTCACCGCTTCCGCGCCCGCTTGCTTCACAAAGCGCATGGCGTTGCGTAGCGATTCCGCCATGTCGCTGTGGTAGCTGCCGTACGGCATGTCCGTCACCACCAATGCCCGCCGCGTTCCTCGCCTCACCGCCCGCGTGTGATGCAACATCTCTTCAATCGAAACCGGCAGCGTGCTCTCATACCCCAGGACCACCATCCCAACCGAATCGCCCACAAGCAAGACATCCACACCGGCTTCGTCCAAAAGACGCGCCGTTGCATAGTCGTATGCCGTCAAACAAGTAATCTTCGCCGAATTGGACAGGGATCCCGCAGCCAAGGATTTCCGCTGCAGCAGATCGGGCACAGTGATCTTGCCATTGCCCGCGCGAGGAACTACGCTCATGGTGGCCTCCGGTGCCGTTCCCTAACCTCAAGATACAGCCCTGTACTGCACCTCCCCGCAGAATACCAAATTCCCTCTCCCCTGGCCACCGATTCGCGATTGAGCGGCGTGTCAGTCTTCGTGTAGCCAACTCAGACCTAGCCGTGAACCGCAAGGCCGGCGGCACAGCACCTATACCGCTCCCTCCGCTGCGATATTCATTTCCAGAGTTTTAGTCATCGCTTATCTGCAGGCTAAGGTGGATCCCTCCTTAGTAAAACGCGCAAATCGGAACCGGACGCAGACGCTAGATTTGAGCGTTGCCTGGTGCTGTACTGCCCCATCAGCGCGCCCAAGCGCCTTCGCTCGTGCACTAAAATCCGGTCGGCCGCTCCCCCACCACGCCAAACGCCTGCTCCAGCGTCAGCCCGGCTTGCCCCATAGTTCCTTCCTCAAATAACCGCGCGATCAGCGTGACTCCATGCGGCACGCGCCTGGGCGGCGAAAACCTCGGCAGCGGCCTGCTGGGGTCCGGCGCCCAATCCGTGCGTGCCTCGGTCACCTCCACGAAACCCGCTCGCATCGTCAGCGACGGGTGTCCCGTGAAATTCGTAATCGTTAGGATTTCATCGCGCAGCGAAGGAACGAGCAGCAAATCCACTTGAGAAAAGACGCGCGCCATCTCCATCGCGACTTTTCGCCTCAAGCGATCGGCCTGCACAAAATCGACCGCGGAAAGAAATCTCGACTGCCGGAAAATGTTCGGCCACGCGTCATACGTTTGCACCTTCAACTGGTCCACCGCGTGGTTCAGCGTGATCTCTTCGAACGCCGCCGCTCCTTCTGCGAACAGAATCAAGTTCAGCGAATCGTATGGCCAGTCCGGAATGCTCACCTCCACCGGAATCATCCCTACTTTCTTCACTGTTTCCAGTGCCGCACGATCCACTTCCGTCGCCGGATTTTCTTTCATCCACGCGGGAAAGTAGCCGACGCGCAAGCCTTTCATACTGGCGCCGGCGTCAAAATCCAGCCGGCTGTGGACACTCGAAACGTCGCCCGCATCGGGCCCGGAAATCGCCTGCAGCACAAGCATCGCGTCCTCGACACTCCGCGTCATCGGCCCCAGCTTGTCGAGCGACCAGCACAGCGTCATCGCTCCCGTCCTGGCCACCCGTCCATACGTCGGGCGCAATCCCGTCAACCCGCAGCGCATGCTCGGACCAACGATGCTGCCTCCCGTTTCGCTCCCAATCGCAAACGCCACCAGGCCCGCCGCCGTCGCCGCACCCGGTCCCGCGCTCGAACCCGAGGATCCCTCTTCCAGCAGCCACGGGTTCATCGTTTGGCCGCCAAACCAAATGTCATTTAGCGCCAGCGCACCAAGGCTCAGTTTCGCAACAAGCACGGCACCCGCATCGTGCAACCTCTTCACCACCGCCGCATCCTTCGCAGGCGCGCGATCGCGAAACGGTTCCGCCCCCCAAGTCGTCGCAATCCCCGCGGTATCCAATAAATCTTTCGCTCCCCAAGGAATTCCATGGAGGGGTCCGCGATATTTTCCCGCTGCGATCTCCGCATCGGCCTTTTTCGCTTGCGCCAGCGCCAATTCCTGCGTCCGCGTGATTACGCACCGCAGCTTTCCGTTAAATCTCTCCAGCCTCTCCAAATAAATCTTCGTCAACCGCTCCGAACTGATTTTACGCGTCTCGATCCAGCGAGAAAGTTTCCACACTGGTGCAAACGCAATGTCCGCGTCTTTTGCTGGCAGCGCCCCGGCGTCATTCGAACTGCGCACAAATCGCTCGCGCTCCGGCCCGCGCTTCTGCCCTGGCAAAATCGGATCCCAACGCGAATACGGCGCCACTTCCGCCTCGATCGTCACTTTGTGCGGCCCCACGCGGCGCTCATACAGCGCCGCCATGTTGCCGCGCCAACTTGCAGCCACCATCTCGCGATCTGCCGGGTTCATCTCCACCTGCACTACCTTCTCCGCCTCGGCAAACGTCCCCGGCGAAACTTCCGGCCCTACCGCTGGCCCCGTCCCGAATGCAGGCGGAGTCCCCGCCGGCGGCTCGCCCGGCTTCTGCTGCTGCGTACCGGCGACCGCCGCTCCAACTAATCCCAGCGAGGTCTCCGCCAAAAATTCCCGCCGCGTTTTTGCCATGTTTCCTCCGCCTCGTATTCTATCCACCGATTAACCATTCATCGTTGCGCGGTACTGATGTTCGCACAATCTCCTGTAGAAATTCGCCTTACTCAATTTTCTTCTGGCATCTTTCGCGCCTGCCGACTAGCATCGCGCTCTCCTCGCAGGAGGTTAAGGATGGTATCTTGCGGCGGATCTGGACTCCCGGGGCGTAGCTGAGATCGGCTTGCTGGCCGAGTTTGGTGCGAAGGCCGGCAAGGACGGTGACGGTTTCCGGTAAATCCTGCTGAAAGGCCCAGGAGCCGATGGTGTCGATTTGCGAATCGGCTAGAGGGCCAAGGACCGAGATTTTTTTGTAGGCGTCTTTTTTAAGCGGAAGAAGACCTCCTTCATTGCGGAGGAGGACCGCCGTGGGTTCCCCAGCGAGACGAGCGGCGGTCCGATGTCCGGGAGTGGGACCGTAGCCGAACGGATACAGCGGAGTGCTTTCCTCATCCCAGCAGCGCTTGCCTTGATTTTCGGGGGCTTGCGTGGTGTTGTGCGCGTTGTACATGGGGAGCTGGCCGACATCGCGCGGCCAGGTGATGGGAAGCTTGCCGCCGGGTATGGCATCGCCGAAGAGAAGATTGGCGTCTTAGTTATTCCAAGTTCTTCGACGTGTGGGTCGGCGGTGATTCGACCGCCTCTCTTCACGCCAACTTCAACATCACGCACTAGTGCAACACGCGCGCACAAGGATGAAAGGGCTCAACACGTCTTCCGTATTGCGCGCCCCTTCTTTCTTTAGTTGTCGGTCTAGTTCGGAGGAACGTGCCGCACCTGAGTTGCTTGTGAACCCGGCCCGGGCTCCGGCACCGGCTTCGGCATCTCGGCGTCCTTGAATCGCGGCACCATCTCATCGGCCATCGCCAGCGCATACACCGCTGAGGCAATCTCGACCGCGCCTGCTCTCACGTCCGGTTCATAAATCCGCTCGTACGTATCCAGATTTGTGTGATGCGTAAACGACCCATAATCAAACGCATCCTGCGCCAAACCAATCCCCGGCAGTCCCGCGTTGTTGAAGGACGTGCTGTCCGTCCCGCCCGTCCTCCGGCTGTCCGATGCAATCGCTCCCACGAATCCCCAGTCCGCAAACGGCATCATCGCCTCGCGCACCATATCCGCTGCTCCCGCAGGACCAAACACGCCCGCGCCTCGCGGCTTTCCCGTCCCCGAATCGATATTGAAGTAGGCATCCAATTTCGCGTATTCCGGCTTCTGGTTCTCAAAACTCCCAAAGTGTTCCTTCACGTACGCCAGCGATCCCAGCAACCCTTCTTCCTCCCCGCTCCACAACGCGACACGAATCGTTCGCCTTGGCTTAACGTGCAGCGCGGCGAAAATCCGCACCGCCTCCAGCATCATCGAAGAGCCAATTCCGTTGTCTGTCGCGCCGGTTGCGTCGTGCCACGAATCGTAGTGTCCACCCAGCATTACTATCTCATCCTTCTTGTCCGTCCCCGGAATTTCTCCAATGGCGTTGTACGCCGTCGTTCCCTCGGGATATTCCTTATTCTGAATATTCACGCGTAGCGTCACCGCCGTACCATCGCGCATGATTCGCGAAATCCGTCCGTAATCTTCATTGCGCATCACCAGGGTGGGCACCGCCCGCGTCCAATCGTAGGTCCCGTTCTGCTGCGCGATGATAATCCCGTGCGCGCGTCCCGCATCGTTCACGCGCACCGACGCCCCGTTATCCGCCAAAAACTGGTCCACTTGTCGCGAAACTTCTTGCCGCGTCAATTGCCCTTCCGGCAGCTTCGGCTGCTCTGGAAAACGAAACGGCTGCGGATTCTTCGCATCGAATCGCGACTTCCACTCATCCTCGGACCTCCGCATCGCCGACGGATTCATCTCTTCCGCCACTTCCACATGCTTCCCCACAAACACGATCGTTCCGCGAACCTTGTCCTTCACCGAATTCAGATACGCGTCCAGCTCCGCCTGCGTCGGCTGCTTTGGCTCCGCCGGCTTCGCCGCAACAGGCATCGGCGGTGCAGCCCATTTCGGTTCCGGTGGGGGTGGCGTGCCTCCAAAAAAATTAAATCCTCCGCCCGTCGGCGGGGCCATTCCAGGTGGATCCAGCAGCACCACGTTCGCCGTCACTTCCCCCTTCGTGCTGGGTGTCCACGCGAGCGGCTTTACCATCAACTGTCCGTGAAAGGGAGTAACCGCCTCCGCCAAGAGCTCCATATTTTCCCAGCCCGGCACGGGCGTCGCCGCGCTAGGCGGCTGAAATGTCCACGGCTCCAGATGTGCGTTCGCCAATCCCCACGAGGTCATCGTCGCGACCGCCCAATCGTCCGCCGCCTTCAAATTCGGCGTCCCCGTGACGCGCGGCCCGTAGACATCCGCGATCTCGTGTATGATCCACATGATTTTCGAATTGTTGGTCTCTTCCGCGCGGAACAAAGCGTACATCTCGGAAAGTCCCGGAGACTGCGCCGTCGTCGGCATCGCTGCCAGCAGCAAAGAACAAGTCACACGCGCACACAGTCTCGCCACGGTCCCTCCCCCATGTCTCCAAATACGAATGTCCCTGAATATCCCCGCTAGTTTGCGGCCCACAACGCACATCGTCCGGTCGCCCGCAAATATACGCTCGCTCGTCCCCTTCAGGCAATGTACCAGCCCTTATTGCGCGTGACTGCCGCTTCTAGGAGGCCGCCGCACGTACCCGTTGAGCTCCTTTGAAGTCTCGATTTTTCAATCTCCTCTGCTTGCCCCACCCTCCCAGTTCCAGCGCGATTCCCATGCAGGCGTCGCGCAATTCGTCCGCATGAACCCGGTCGGCCATCGCCCGCGCCACGATCATCCCTCCGACGCACAACGCCGCTATAGCTTGTGCCTGCTCTCTCGATGGCCCGCCATCCCCCGCCGTGCTGCGCTCCAGTACGCTTACCATCGCTCGAAACACCGTCTCAAACGCCCGCTTCGTGCTCGCGCTCCCACGCGCCACATCGGTCGGCAATGCCGTCATCGGACACGAATTCTCCACGTCCTCAAAATGCTGCCGCGACAAATAAGCCCGCACCACTTGCGGCCCCACGTCGCCCGAACTCAAGTCCACTTCCACTCCCTCCCAGCAAGTCTTCCATTCCGGATCCGTAAAAAAGCAACCCAACACCTCCACATACAAATCGCTCTTGCTCTCAAAATAACTGTAGAACCTGCCGTGCGTCAGCCCCGCTCCCGCCATGATCTGTTTGAGAGACACGCCATCGAATCCATGCCGGTTGAAGAGCCTCCGTGCGCTTTGCACTATCTTCTTTCTAACCTCGCGGCGGTGTCCTGCGGGATAAGCCATCGCTCCTCCTTCATTTGCTGTGCCGAAGTATTCCCCAAACTGCATCCTCCTCTCCAGCAAAACATTATCTTGAACATATTTTGCTCCCATGGTTCCATGCCCTCACGGCCCAAACCGAATAATTCCCGCAACACCTGGAGAATAAAAGTGAACGATAGAAAGAATCGGCTCGCGCCAGCAAATTATCCCACGCGCCGCCAGTTGATCACCGGCGTAACTTTCGCGTTCGGTAGCTGGGGTTTTGCCTCCGCCAGCACTTTCGCGCAAGCTCCCCAAGAAATCTCTCATTCGGCCGAGTCCATTCACCTGGAAGCCGTTTTCAAAGCGAGCCGGAAGCGCGTTTACGAAGCCCTCACCGACGCCAAACAATTCCACAAAGTCACCCAACTCAGCGCTGCCGTCGAATCCGGTATGGCGCCCGGCACCGCACCCACGGAAATCGCCAACGCACCCGGCGGCGCATTCTCCTTCTTCGGTGGCTACATCTCGGGCCGCAACATCGAGCTCGCCCCCAGTGAGCGCATCGTGCAAGCCTGGCGGACCGGCAACTGGCCTCCCGGTATCTACTCCATCGCCAAATTCGACCTCGTCGAGCAAGGCTCAGACACCAAGCTGGTCTTTGATCACACCGGCTTTCCCAAAGGCCAAGCCGAGCATCTGGTCGAAGGCTGGAAAACCAACTACTGGCAGCCTCTATCCAAATTCCTGGCCTTGCCGTGACGGAAATCCCGGCGCAGCCAACCACACAACTCTTTTGTCGGTCTGCGCTTAAGCCCCTTTGGGCGCCTGCGCCCGCCCCTTCCACAACCCGCCCTTACCCATCCAATACCGCACTGCGGACAGCCACGTAGCACAGGTATAAAACACCGCCGCCAGCGGCAGCACAGCTGCCCAAACCGCCGAAAGCCGATAAAAACGCACCGTCGGCAGGAACGAAAGAGTCATCAACAGCCAAGCCGCGAAACCAAGCGCTTGAGCCGTCGAATCATGCGCAAAAAGTAAAAGAACTGGCGCAACGTAGGTCAGAAACATCCCCAACAGCGTCCCCGCCAGCATCGGCACTGAGTAACGCAGCTGCGTAAACGCCGTCCGAGCGATTAGATCGCGGACCTCTCCAAACGTCCCGTAAGCCCGCAAGCTCACGCTCTTTCGGGTAAGCCCCATCCACACCCGCCCGCCGCTCAACTTCACCGCCCTCGCAAGCGCGCAATCATCAATTACTTCGCCACGGATCGCCGCAAATCCTCCCATGCGCGCAAGCGCCTTCCCTCTTAACAAGATGCACCCGCCCGCCGCCCCAGCCGTCCCCAGGTCCTCATCCGCAATCCAGCGCGGCGGATAAAGCATAAGAAAAAAGTATAGAAACGCCGGAATCAACGCCCGCTCCGGCAATGTCTTCGCCTGAAGCAACACCATAAACGATGCGAGGTCCACTCGCTCTCGTTCGGCCCGTCCCACCAGCCTCCGCAGAGTGCGTGGCGCGTGGCTCACGTCTGCATCCGTAAACCAATAAAACTCAGGTACGTCCGGCCCAGCGCTTAGTCCGGCGCCATTCGACGTCCCCGCCTGCGGTGCCCTTCCGTGCGACATCCCTTCGTTCAGGGCCCACAGTTTCCCGGTCCAACCTTCCGGCGGCTCTGAGGCGTTCACAACCCTCACTCGCACCTTCGCACTATTTTCCGCCGCAACCCGCTGAGCGATGCTCGCAGTCGCATCCTCGCTATGGTCGTCCACGACCACAACGGAGAACGCTCCCGGATAGTCCTGCTGCACCAGCCCGGTCACAACCCTCTCAATCGTCTCCGACTCATTGCGAGCCGGCACCATCGCAATCACACTCGGCCATTCTCCCAAGATCTCGCCAGCCCCACGGTCTGCATCCACCTTCCTCACCCGCCAAAACCATCCCCGCCCAAAAAACAAATGCAGCCAGATCGCTAACGCAATGATTCCCAGAGCGTTGGTCATATGCGGATGAAATAGTCCCGTCATCGAAGCCTTCCACGCGAATCTCTCACGCCCGCCCGCCTCTTGTCACGCCCCGCTCGCGAGGTCCGCCATCATCTGCGATCCCCGGTCGTAGCAGCCAGGACTGTCTTACCGCTCAGGGGACGCTTTTGGCGAGCTAAACCGAGGGGACATTTTAAAAGAGAGGTTTGACCGTGCCCCGTTTTACTCCTGAGCGCGAATAACGCTGTGATACACCAATGCCTTCTTCACCCTTTTTGCGAAGAGGGAAAGAAAACCAGTTCTTTGTTTTCCCTTTAAGAGTTCTATGGAATTCAGAGGCTTCCGCATTTTGGACAAAACAGCGGATGTAGAGGGGTAGGGATAAATGCCAAGACCCTGGCTGCGCTGATTCTAGACGACCTGGTTCTCGACTAGTGTTTCTCGAAAGGTTGGATCGTTGCATTCACGAGAAATGAGCTATCCAACTCCGTCAAGTCCCCGGGGCCTTTGCCCGCGACCGGAAACAATCGCGCCGAAAGCGGCTTGTGCCACTTCACCGCCAGGCTGGCCATGTCCCCGATAATCAACGAGAGCTGCTCCATGCTGATATCTCCCGGAAGAGGCACAGTATCGAGACCCGTGCCGCACACCGCGCTGTAGCTCAGCAGTGCGTCGATCGAAAGCCGGCCTTCACTCCAGCGCTGGGCAAGCCGCGTATCCTCCAGGATCGGCAGCATCAGTCCCGAGTATCCGGTTTGCTTTACCCTTATGTCGCGTATCGCGGCCGTGATGGTCGCCGCCGCCGTCAGAGTCCCGCTGGAGCCCATGGGTTGGGTTGTTAGATTTTCAATCGCCGCTCCAATGGAAACATCCTTTAGCGGCGCGGGCGACAGATCAATTCCCATGTATGCCCAGCCGGTGTCCGTGTCCACGCGTCCTGCTTCCGCTTCTATGGCGAACGCTTCGTTACTGAGCGCGTCCATCAGCCGGCGCTGCGCCGTCGCCAAATCCGGCGCATTCTTAAAGGAGTCTGCCACCAGATTTGCCGACTCCAGTGCAATCGCGAATTGATGTCCGAAGCCGTTGTGATAGGCCGCGGGGAAAAAAGGAGTCAAGGGCTTCACCATCGCAACCGCGGCAAAGCGGAAATTCCCCTGGCTATGTTCGGTGTCCTCCAGCCTTTTCATGACGCGAGCCGCAGCCCCAACCGCCGGCCAGCGCACGCCGTCGTCTCCCGCCACCGCGAGACTGCCGTTGAGTTGTTTGGTATTTAGCAGAATGTCGGCGAGCAGATCCGCTTGCGCCGGACTATCGCCTGGGTTGAGCATCGCCGGGCCAATCGAAGCTGCAAATCCTTCCTGGGCAGCCATCGCGTCATAGTTCCGGAAAAACGCCAAAGCCTGCTCGTTTGAGAGACCCTTGATGTATTCCGGAAACGGCTGCGTGGCGATGCGAATGGTTTCCACAGGGAATCCGCGCGACTCAAATATCGTTCGCGCCCGCTTCAGCATCTTGAGCGCATCGGTGATCTGAATTTGGTATTGCGTTCGGTCCAGATTGACAAACGCCGTGATCGCCCGAATCTTAATGGGAGATTGCCCTGCGGCCTTCCGTTGCGCCTGCCCCAGCACACACGGCGCAATGGAAAAAGCCAGGACACACGCGATGACTCGGAAGCTCGAACGACCAGCAAAAAGAGCGCTTCGAAGCATGAAGGTATCTCCAGTGACTTAGGCAAACTGGGTCAGCACAAGCCTACAGCATACAAGATTCGGCACGCCACAAGATGACTTGGCTGGAGTGAGACCGGCTTCAGCCGGTCGTCCCTTCCACTTACAGAAACGCGGAGATGCCGGTGATCTTCTCTCCGATGATCAATTTATGAATGTCGTTCGTTCCCTCGTATGTGTAAACGCTCTCAAGGTTGTTCATGTGCCGCATAATGCAATAGTCGTCGACGATGCCATTCGCGCCGAGAATATCCCGCGCCTTCCGTGCCGTCTCGAGAGCGATCGCCACGTTGTTCATCTTCAGCATCGAGATGTGCGAGAAGTCCGCTTTGCCTCTGTCCTTTAGCCGCCCCACGTGTAACGCCAGCAATTGTCCCTTCACAATCTCGGTGATCATCCAAGCCAGCTTTTCCTGCACCAACTGATGCGAAGCAATCGGCTTGTTCGCAAATTGCTTCCGCGTCTTCGCGTACTGCAGCGCCGTATCGTAGCAAGCCATGGCCGCCCCGAGCGCTCCCCAGCCGATGCCGTAGCGTGCTTGATTCAAACATCCCAGCGGGCCTTTCAATCCCACAACATTTGGCAGCAAGTTTTCTTCGGGGATCTCGCAATCGGTGAACGCCAATCCGGAAGTCACCGACGCCCGCAGAGACCATTTTCCATGCACATCCCAGGCCTTGAATCCCGGCGTGCCTTTTTCCACTAAAAATCCGCGAATTTTTTCGTCCTCGCACTTTGCCCAGACCACCGCGACGTCCGCAATCGAACCGCTGGTGATCCACATCTTCTCGCCATTCAAAACGTAGCTCGCGCCTTTTCTTACCGCGCGCGTAAGCATTCCGCCGGGATTCGAGCCGAACTGCGGTTCCGTCAATCCAAAACAGCCGATGGCCGTCCCTTGCTGGAGTAGCGGCAGCCACTTCTCTTTTTGCTTGTCGCTGCCATAGGCATAGATCGGATACATCACCAGCGCGCTCTGCACCGAGACGAAGCTGCGCAATCCGGAATCTCCGCGCTCCAACTCCTGCGTCACAAGTCCGTAAGCGACGTTGGACATTCCCGCGCAGCCGTAGCCCTGCAAATTCGCACCAAAAAATCCCAGCTCCCCGAGTTGCGGAACAAGGTGCTTCGGAAACGTTCCCTCGCGGCTGTGTTTTTCAATAATGGGAGTGATTTCGCAGTCGACGAATCGCCGAGCGGTCTGCCGGACCAGCTTTTCTTCGTCGTTCAGCTGCGAATCAAAATCGATGAAATCGACACCGGCAAATCCAGCCATTCATTCCTCTTTCTGCGCGATTTCTGAGCGCGGCATTGGCGCGTGATGGCAGCAAGGCCGTTCAGGCTCCAGCAATCATACCGGAGTTCGAAGCAAGCGGGTTCGATCGCGAGGAGGTTGCTGGAGCAAGCCGGAGCGGGATGCCGAACTGACCTTGCACCACTATGGCACAGACCAACGGTCTGGGACTCAATTCAGGAAATTCCTTGGAGACTGACAACGGACTAACACGCTGAAAACAACCAGGTTGTGGCCAGTAGATGCGTCGAGATTCGGTACCTGATGTGCACGCCCTTCCTGGGGGAGGAAGGTGTGTCCACAAACCGGAGGACAACAATTCCGTGGGCTAGCCGAGCCCGATTCCGAAGCCCGGTCCGGGTGCGGCACTTCAGGGAAGCGCAAGAGATTCACGGCTGTCAGGTCTTGTTCTCCGGCGACGCGGGCAGAACCTGAAAGGAAGGCCGGTGCTGACCGTGGCGGGAGTCTGAACATTTTGTGCACGAGGGGGGAATGATTGGCTTCTTTCTGGAGGACAGCAAGGTCCGCTTCGAAATCAATCTCACTGCGGCGGAGCACGCCAATTTGAAGATCAGCGCCAGGTCGCTGTCCCTCACGAAGACGGTCATCGGAAGTCCAAAAGGAACTTGTAATGCCGCTCGTTAGAAATTCATCGCTTCAACGCAAGCTGACTTTTGTCATTGTGTGCACCAGCCTCGTCGGTCTCTGCCTAGCGTGCCTGGGCTTTGAATTCTACGAAAGAACAAGCTTTCGGTCTGCGATGACCAGTGAACTTTCTACTCTAGCCGATATCTTGGGGGCAAATACCGCGGCTTCGCTGGCTTTTAACGATCGAAAGTCCGCGCAGGATATGCTGGCAGCGCTCCGCGCCGAGCGCCACATTGTCGCCGCATGCCTCTACGACAGCCGTGGAATGGTCTTCGCGGAATACCGGCGCGAGGGGATTGGCCCTGAGTTCGCCATGCCCGCCCGGCACGAGGACGGAGCACAATTCCAGAAGGACTCCCTCACGCTCTACCGAAGCGTTTCCCTGGGGAGCGAGAAAACCGGCAACATCGCCATCATCTCTGATCTCGGCGCTCTCCAAGCCAAAATCAGGCAGTACACGGAGATCTCCGTGGTGGTCATCCTGTTTTCCGTCCTGCTAACGTACCTCGTCTCCGCGCGGCTCCTGCGGTTGATCACCGAGCCCATTCTGCATCTGGCTCAGACTGCCGCCCGAGTTACCGCCCAGGAAGACTACGCGCTTCGTGCGCTCCCGCGCGGCGATGATGAAGTGGGAGCGCTCATCGGCTCCTTTAATCGTATGCTGGAACGGATTCAGGAGCGCGACGCGGCCCTTAAGGCCGCGAAGGATGATCTGGAGATCCGCGTCCAAGCCCGGACCCAGGAGTTGCAGTCCGAGGTCAACGAACGTATGCGGGCCGAAGAGACCCTTTCGGACGAACGGAAAATATTGCGCGCATTGATCGACAACGTCCCCGATTTCATGTACGTGAAAGATACGGATTGCAGGTTCCTGGTGGCCAACCTTTCCGTGGCTCGGCAGATGGGGGCCAAGACTCCCGCAGAACTGCTGGGAAAGAACGACTTCGACTTCTATTCCCGTGAGATCGCGACCACTTTCTGCGAAGACGAACTGAGAGTCATTCGTACGGGCCAAGCAGAAGTTAACCGTGAAGAGACGGGTGTGGATCCTCATGGGAACGTGACCCAGGTTATGACCACGCAGGTGCCGTTGCGGGATAAGAACGGCCGGGTCACCGGACTCGTCGGCATTGGCCGGGACATTACTCATCTCAAGAAGGTGCAAGAGGAAATGCAAAACGCCCGGGAAGCTGCGGAAGCAGCCAGTCAGGCGAAGAGCGAGTTTCTGGCCAATATGAGCCACGAGATTCGCACGCCGCTGAACGGCGTTATGGGAATGACCGATCTGGCGCTCGGTACAGACCTCACGCCAGAGCAGCGCGAATATCTGGAGACCGTGAAGATGTCCGGAGATTCTTTGCTCACAGTGATCAACGATATTCTCGATTTTTCCAAGATTGAAGCGGGGAAAATCGATCTGGAAGCGCTCGATTTCGATCTGCGCGATAGTTTGGAATCCACGCTGAAGACACTGGCGGTGCGTGCTGACGAGAAGGGACTCGAGTTGCTATGTGAGGTGGCGCCCGAAGTGCCGGAGATTGTGCGTGGAGACTCCAGCCGGCTGCGCCAAGTCGTGGTCAACCTCGTGGGCAACGCCATCAAGTTCACGGACAGCGGTGAAATCGCTGTAAAGGTCCAAGCCCAGGCCAGAGAAGGTCCTGACTGCGTCTGCCAGTTCACGGTAGCGGACACCGGAGTTGGGATTCCGGAAGACAAGCGCGAATTGATTTTTAAACCATTTTCCCAGGCCGATACTTCCACAACGCGGAAGTACGGCGGAACCGGGTTAGGGCTGACCATTTCGACGCGCCTGGTCAACATGATGGGCGGCAAAATCTGGGTGGAGAGCGAAGTGGGTCGGGGAAGCCAATTTCACTTCACGGTACGGTTAGGAGCCGCAGACGCGAAAGAGATTAAATTGGGAACGATCGCTCCTCCAGAGCTCCTGCGCGACGTAAAGGTTCTGGTGGTGGATGACAACCGCACCAACCGCCGGATTCTCGAAGGGATGCTGCTGCACTGGCACATGAAGCCGACATCGGTGGATTGCGCCGGGGCAGCGCTGGCGCAGCTAACCGCGGCCCTCCAAGCGGGAGAACCTTATCCGCTGATTTTAACAGACATGCATATGCCGGAAATGGATGGCTTTGGGTTAATCGAGCAGATTCGCCGTAGACCGGAATTGTCCGCGGCTACGATCATGATGCTCACCTCGGCGGGCCACCGCGGGGATGCGTCCCGTTGCAAGGATCTGGGAGTGTCTGCGTACCTGTTGAAGCCCATCCGGCAATCGGAATTGCGCGAAGCCGTGGCTCGCGTGCTCGGCGCTCGAGAGCACGAGGGTGCCATTTCTCTCGTCACGCGCTTCTCGCTTCAAGACGCGCGCGAGTCGGATGCGCACTTGCGGGTGCTGCTGGTGGAAGACAATCTCGTTAACCAGCGCCTGGCCGTGCGTTTATTGGAAAAGAGGGGGCACCGGGTGGCCGTGGCGGCGACCGGGTTGGAGGCGCTGCTGGCGCTGGAGAAGGAGAGTTTTGACCTGGTGCTGATGGATGTGCAGATGCCGGTAATGGACGGGTTGGAAGCAACCGCAGCAATTCGGGAAAAAGAGAAAGCCACCGAACGTCGCCAGGCGGTGGTGGCGTTGACGGCGCACGCGATGAAAGGGGATCGCGAGAAGTGTCTGGCGGCCGGGATGGACGGTTATCTGACCAAACCGATTCGGCCGCAGGAACTTGACCAACTTCTGGAGATTTACGTGACGCGTCGAATGGAAACTTTGCGTGTTGCCGAAACGGTGGCCCCACGTAAGTAAGGCAGTGCTGGCTTCCAAGGTTTCCCGGCAACTCGTCGCCGCGAGCTGACCGATAGATTCTTGCACGGCACTTTGTCCATCGAGTAGCCATCACGCTCGAGCTGTCGGGGTTGACCCTGAGCGGCAGAGCGGCGACACTTTCCGAGTCACCTAGCTCCTAGCAAGTGCGCTCAACCCGGAGGTTGACGACGATTCATGCCATCCAGTTCATCAGCGCGGGCAAAAAAGCCCACTCGCAGCCCCCAAGCACTTCCCTTTGTTCCGCAAATTCTTATCTTTGATGTTGATGGCGTGCTGGTGGATGTTCGCCGTTCGTATTGGCTTTCTGCGCTTGAAACGATGCGTTTCCTGACTGGCAAGCGGCACGCGTGGGCTGAACTGCACGAATGGAAAAGCAAACCTGGCAACAACGACGATTGGAATATGGTTTCGAATTGGGCCACTGCGTTGGGGCGTCCGACAAGTTATGAGGAGGCGCGCGTGGCGTTCCAACAGTTCTATTGGGGGAAAAACGGCAAGGCGGGCAATGTGCGGAAGGAAAAGTTCGTGGTCACGCCGCGGCAAATCAAGCGCTGGGCCGGGCGTTTTGAACTCAATCTTTTCACCGGGCGCACGCGGCAGGAATTTTCGTATACGTTTCTACGCTGGCCAGCCACGCAGTGCTTTCGGAATGTCGTCACCATGGACGACGTCAAACGCAAGAAGCCCTATCCCGATGGATTGCTGAAAATTCTTGGACGACGCGATCCGGCCACGGCGATCTACGTTGGCGACAATATAGATGATGCTCTTGCCGCCCGGGATGCGCGTGTTCCGTTCATGGCGGTATTGCCGCCCGACACGTATGAGTATCGGAAATGTGGCGCGCGTTTCCGCAAACTTGGCGCGCTGGCCCTTTTGCCGGGCATCCTGGCCCTGAACCATTGGTTGCCAGCCACCTGAGGCTGTCTCCTGCGTTTTTCCATGGGCAGAAGTTGACAGAGGAGTGGAACTTTCGCCGGGTACAACGGGAATTATCGACATGAGCGGGGGGCGATCATGAAGGCGCACATTTCATCCATTTTGCTGGCTTTGGGGATTTCGTGTGCTGCCGCACTGACGGTGGCTGGTGCTATTCGCGCCCAAGCGCCGCCGGGACCCTTACCGGGGGCGCCGCCGCAAGCTTCGCCGTCTTCGACGGTGAATCCACAAAACCAGCAGACGCGGGAGGACACGCGGACATCCATCTTTGGTCAGTGGAAGTTGAACCGCGACGAGAGCGACGATCCGCGCAAGAAAATGGAGGACGCGCGCGGAACCAGCGGTGCTGGGCGTGCCGGCGGCGGAGGTGGAGGCGTCCGCATCGGTGGCTTTCCTGTCGGCGGGCATAGCGGGAATCGAGGCGGGGAAGGCGACGAGGACCGACAGCGCATGCAAGCCGCGATCGCGCCCGCGAATTCTTTGACGCTAAAGCAAAAAAGCGCGAAAGACCCCGAAATTGATCTCACCGACGAGCAAAACCGCAAGCGTGTGTTTTTCACGGACGGCCGCAAGATACAGAAACCTGATTCGAAGGACGATAGTTACCAGGAAACGGCGGCACACTGGGACGGCTCGCGCCTGGTTACCGACGAGAAGGGTCCCCGCGGAGGAAAGATGAGCCGCACGTTTGAATTATCCTACGATGGCACACAGCTTTTCGAGACGCTGCGACTGACAACGGGACGTTCCAACACGCCGCTCGATGTGCGCTACGTCTACGACGCGGTCTCCTCAAGTGGCCCGCCGCCAAATCAGTGACGACGAGGCTATTCGCACTGAACCGCTTGATGGTCCACCATGTCATTTAGGAATTCTTGTGGCCCACTTTGCGCATCCGTTGACGCTCTCCACCGCGCGGTCTAATATCCGCTATCGGCGTATCGCTTGTGCGTCAAATGCAGGTAGCTGGGTGAATTTTCTGGAAAACGAGATTCGAACAACAACGTCGCGCGGCCCCGGGCGCTTGAAGCGCTGGATGGGCCGGGGACGGATGGGCCTTCTTGTGCTGGTTGTCCCGGCCGCTGTGGTGCGTGCCGGACCGGCGGCAATCTGGGGGATAAACCGCTGGTTCTGACAGCGGCAAAATAGTGCCAGCGTCACAGTTGCCTGAAGGGTTTCCGCAGAAAGAGTTCGACGATTTCCCCGAGGTGTGGGTGAATGATTTGCAGCGGAAGGAATCCCAGCTTTCGACGCGCGGCAAACGAATCATGGTTCCTGGCAGAGATCATATGATCCCGTTTGAACGTTCCGACGCGATCGTTGCCACTGTTCACGAAGTCTCGACGGCCGCCCTCGCGGAGCGCCAGCTCTTTCAAACCCAGCGAAGCTAGCAGCGCCAAGTAGCCGAGCGGTTTCCGGGCAGGTTGCGGGAGGCGCGAGCGGCTGCTAAAATTGCTGATTTGCCGGGTTACCGGCGTTTGTGCTGAAGGCTACCTGCTATTTGCCGGTTGGGTATCCCACAGAATTTGTTGCCGTTTGCATCCAGGCCGATCGTGAGTGCAACCGCAAGGCTGTCCAAAGAGTAGGCGACCGCAGAGAACCCGACGGAAACGGCCAGCGCTCGGCGCTCGACTGACGCGGTCCGGCCTCTGCGGAAGGGAGATTACGAGTGGCAAAGTATGATGTGGCGATTATCGGGAGCGGTCCGGGCGGCTACGTGGCGGCGATCCGCGCCGGCGAGCTTGGATTGAAGACTATGGTCGTCGAGAAGGACCCATTTCTCGGCGGGACTTGCTTGCATGTCGGATGTATTCCGACGAAGGTTTTGCTGCATCACGCCGATGTGTACGATCACTTCAAGAATGGCGCGGAATTGGGATTCGAAGTCAGCGGGCTTAAGATCAATTGGGCGAATATTCTCGCGCGCAAAGACAAGATTGTGAAGAAGCATGCCAAGGGGATCGAGTTTCTTTTCAAGAAGAATAAGGTGGAGTGGGTGCAGGGCTGGGGACGTTACGCCGGGCCGGGGCGCGTGAGTGTGGATAACAATGGGAAGAAGAGCGAGATCGAAGCCGCGAACATTTTGCTGGTGAGCGGATCCGAAGCGCGGGCTTTGCCAGGTATCGAGCCGGACCACAAAACGATTTTGACGAACCGGTCCATTCTGGAGTTGCCGGATATTCCGAAGTCCTTGATTGTAGTTGGGGCGGGAGCGGTCGGAGTGGAGTTCGCTTCTATCTACAATTCATTCGGGACGCAGGTGACGATTCTAGAGGCGCTGCCGCGGGTGGTGCCCGTGGAAGACGAAGAGGTTTCCGCGGAATTGGAAAAGGATTTCAAGAAAAAGGGTATACAGATTTTCACTAGCAGCAAGGTGGACTCCGTGAAGAAGGATGCCAAGGGCGTGACGGTTTCCTTTAAAGACAAGGATGACAAGGCGCAGACGCTGCAGGCGGAGAAGTTATTGCTGGCAGTTGGCCGCAAACCGATGACAGAGGACTGCGGTTTGGAGAAATCCAAGGCCAAGCTGGAGCGCGGGTTCGTGCTTGCCGGGCCGCAGATGGAGACCGATGAAAGGGGTTTGTACGCGATCGGGGACATCGTGGCGGGGATGCCGCAACTGGCTCACGCGGCGATGATGGAAGGGATCGTTGCCGTTACGCACATTGCAGGAAAGAAGACCCAGCCGATTTTGAAGACGCGCATTCCCAACGCGACGTACTGTGAGCCGCAGATCGGCTCGATTGGATTGACGGAGAAGCAGGCGCGCGAGGCGGGCTATGCGGTGAAAACCGGAAAATTTCCTTTTGTCGGTAACAGCAAGGCGACGATTCTGGGGAATCACAACGGGTTCATCAAGGTGGTTTCGGACGAGACGTACGGCGAGGTTTTGGGCATTCACATTATCGGGCCCATGGCCACGGAGATTTTGGCGGAAGCGGCGGCCACGTTGAACCTCGAGGGCACCATCGACGACATGATGAACATGATTCACGCGCATCCCACGGTTTGGGAAGGGATGGGGGATGCGTTTGCGAGCGTGAGGGGATTGCAGATTAACGTATAGCGACGGGTGACTGGTGAAGAGCTGCCAGATCGTTGATCTCGGATTGATCGGGTACGCGAATGCGTACGCACTGCAAAAACGCTTGGTGGCTGCGCGCAAGGCGGATGCAGTTGGGGACGTGCTATTGCTTTGCGAGCACACGCCGGTGATCACCCAGGGGCGAAACGGGAAGCGCGAGCATCTTCTGGTTTCCGAGAAGGTGTTGCGGCAGCGGAACGTGGAGTTTTACGAGACTAGCCGCGGGGGAGATGTTACCTACCACGGGCCGGGTCAGCTGGTGGGGTATCCGATCTTGCAACTCGGCGCGATTCGCAAGGACGTGGTGTGGTACGTGCGGATGCTGGAAGAAGTGATGATCCGAACTACGGCAGAGTTTGGGATTGGCGCGCAGCGCGAAGCGGGGAAGACGGGAATTTGGGTGCGGGGGGGAGACAAAGAATTCACCGAGAGTGCGCAGAGGGGAGAGCAACCAACGGAGATTGCGGCATCAAAGCTGGGCGCGATTGGGGTGCACATCAGCCAGTGGGTGACGTCGCACGGATTTGCTTACAATGCTTCGACGGATCTGCGGAATTTTGATTTGATTGTACCTTGCGGGATTGCGGGGCGGAAGGCGACTTCGCTCGAGAAACTGCTGGGACGGGCGGTGGATAGCAAGGAAGTGGCGCCGAAAATAGTGCGGCATTTTGGCGACGTGTTTGGCTTGGAGATGAGGCCAGGATCGAAAGAGGAATTCCTGGGGATGCTGGAGCTTAGGGAGCCGATGGTCGCGGTGCCAGCTTTGGGGGAGTAGGACAGACATTTTTGTCTGTCGCTTGCGGTCGCGCGGAAGTAAAGGAAGACAGACAGGTAGGAATGCCTGTCCCACGGAGCGGGAATGAAGAAGGAATTGACGCGGCAGCAGTATCTGGAGCTGTACTACTACATGCGGCTGAACCGCGCCGTGGAAGACACCATGGTCAAGCTCTTCCGCCAGAACAAAATTGTCGGAGGGTTGTACTCGAGTCTGGGTCAAGAAGCGATTTCCGTGGGAACGGCGTACGCGCTGGAGAAGAAGGATTGGCTGGCGCCGATGATCCGGAATATCGGAGCGCTGCTGGTAAAGGGCGTGCCACCGCGCGATGTTTTCATGCAGCATATGGCGAAATACGATTCGCCGACCAAAGGCAAAGACGGGACGAGCCACTTTGGCGATTTGGAGAACCTGCATATTGTTTCGCCGATTTCGATGCTGGGCGATTTGATTCCAGTGATGACCGGTGTGGCCATGGCGGGGCGCTACCTGGGACAAAAGATTGTGACGATGACCTGGATCGGCGACGGCGGAAGTTCGACCGGCGTGTTTCATGAAGGGTTGAATTTTGCGGCTACGCAAAAGGCGCCATTCGTGTTGATCCTGGAAAATAATTTGTGGGCGTATTCGACGCCCGTGAAGCGGCAGGTGCCGCTGGAGAATCTGGCGGACCGCGCGAAAGCGTATGGAATTTCCAGCTACATTGTGGACGGCAATGACGTGGTCGCGGTGTACTCGACGGCGCGGGAAGCGGTGGAGCGGGCGCGGGCCGGCGAGGGGCCGATTTTGATCGAAGCCAAGAGTTTCCGCCGGCTGGGCCATGCGCAGCACGACCCGGCCGAGTACGTGCCGAAGGAGATGCGGGCTTACTGGGAAGGACGCGATCCCATCGCCCTATATGAGAAATTTCTAATGGGCGAGAAATTGCTCGACGCAAAGGGCAAGAAGGACGTCGACGAAAAAATCGAGACGCTGCTCGCTCGGGAGCGGGAGTTCGCGGAGAATTCGCCGATGCCGCCGCCTGCATTTGCCGAGACCGGCGTCTATTGCACCGGCGACGAATGTCACAAGATTCGCCCGAAATGGGAGCGGCCCATTTCTGAAGTGACGCCGCCGAAATCGAGCGTTAAGCCGGTCTGGACCGTCGAGGGCTTCGGATCTGGCAAATCAGCCGCGAGCGCGGCAATCCACTTTGGGGACACCAAGGCCGCGCTGGAAACAGAAACTCCGGGCACGGACGCAACGACAAAAACCAATGGATCCAAACCCGCAGCAAAAGCGCCAGTAAAAAATAGCGCAAAGGCTGGGGCTGCCTCTAGAGCCACGAGAAAGGTAAAGAGGTAGCCATGGCGGAAGCCAACGGAACGCCAATCACGTTTCTCGAAGCCATCAAGCAGGCGATGTTCGAAGAAATGGAGCGCGACCCGGCCGTGGTGTTGCTCGGCGAGGACGTCGGGGTGTACGGCGGCGCGTTCAAAACCAGCGAGGGATTGCTGGAGCGCTTCGGCTGGGAGCGCGTGATTGATACGCCCATCAGCGAGAGCGCGATTATCGGCGCGGCGTGCGGGATGAGCTACGCGGGGCTGAGACCGATTGCCGAATTACAGTTCATCGATTTTATCGTGTGCGCCTTCAATCAGATCACCAATTTCGTGGCCAAGGGCCACTACCTCTGGAATGCGCCGGCGCCGATGGTGATGCGCGGTCCGTCGGGCGGCGGCGTACATGGCGGACCATTTCACTCGGCGAATCCAGAGATGTACTTCGTGCACACGCCAGGGTTGAAGGTGATTTATCCTTCGACGCCTTACGACGCCAAGGGATTGCTGAAGGCCGCGGTGCGCGACAATAATCCTGTGCTTTTCTTCGAGCACAAATTCCTGTACCGGCGGATCAAGGGCGAGGTTCCTACCGAGGACTACACCGTGCCGATTGGCAAGGCGACCGTGCGCCGCGAGGGCCAACATCTGACGATTATTTCTTA
>Ga0210384_10002149_pt1 | contig 24705 bp, 23 predicted proteins | sample IncBWH2MmetaG_FD_160574 | JGI IMG/M metagenome (GOLD analysis project Ga0210384, IMG submission 160574) | Forest soil microbial communities from Barre Woods Harvard Forest LTER site, Petersham, Massachusetts, United States - Inc-BW-H-2-M | ecosystem: Environmental > Terrestrial > Soil >...
GGCCATGGGTCCGCTCTTGCCGAGCATGCGGCCGGCCCCCACGACGCCCGCGCAGTTCACCAGCAGGTTCAGGCCGCCAAGCGAAGCCTGCGCCGCATCCATGGCGGTGTTGACCTCGGCCTCGGAGGTGACATCGCAGCGCACGAAGGCGGCGCCCGATCCCAGCGCGGCCGCGGCGGCCCCGCCCGGGGCTTCCTGCACATCGAGCAGCACCACCTTGCCGCCGGCCGCCACGAGATGCCGTGCAACCGCAAGACCCAGCCCGGAGGCGCCGCCGGTGATGACGGCCCGTGCATCGCTTATTTTCATCGAGCCCCCTGGACGCTCGGTGCACGCCGCGTCAGCTCAACATCTCGACCGCGAGCGCCACCGCTTCGCCGCCGCCGATGCAGAGCGCGGCGATGCCTCGCCGTCCGCCGCGACGGCGCAGCGCATGGATCAGCGTGGTGAGAATGCGGGCACCGGTGGCCCCGATCGGGTGACCGAGGGCGCAGGCGCCGCCGTTCACATTCACGCGGGCATGATCGATGTCGATATCCCGCATCGCTGCCATGCTGACGACCGCGAACGCCTCGTTGATCTCGTAGAGGTCCGCATCGTGCGGCCTCCAGTTGAGCTGCGTGAGCACCTTGCGGATAGCGCCGACGGGTGCGGTGGTGAACCATTCGGGCTCCTGCGCATGGCTCGCGTAGGCGAGGATGCGCGCGAGCGGCTTGAGGCCCCGCTCGGCTGCGATCTGCCCGCTCATCACGACGAGCGCCGCCGCCCCATCGGAAATCGAGGAGGAGGTGGCAGCCGTCACGGTGCCGTCCTTGCTGAAGGCGGGTTTCATGCTGGCGATCCTGCTCACATCGCAGGTGCCCGGTGTCTCATCGCGCGCGATGACGGTCTCGCCCTTGCGGCCCCTCACCGTCACCGGTGTCACCTCCACATCGAACTCGCCCGCCTGCAGCGCCTGCGTGGCCCGGCGCACCGATTCGGTAGCGAAGGCATCCTGCTGCTCGCGGCTGAAGTTGTAGCGGCTCGCGGTCGCATCCGCGAAGCAGCCCATCGCTTTGCCGTCGAACGGGCTCTGCAGGCCGTCCTTCATCATGTGATCGATGATCTCGCCGTGACCCATGCGATAGCCGGTGCGGGCTTTCGGCAGCAGGTACGGGGCGTTGCTCATCGACTCGAATCCGCCGGCGAGCACGATACTGGCGCCGCCGGCGCGTATCTGGTCGGCGGCCATCATCACCGCCTTCAACCCCGAGCCACACATCTTGTTGATGGTGGTGGCAGGGGCTGTGATCGGCACTCCGGCTCCGAGCGCCGCCTGCCGTGCAGGTGCCTGGCCGAGGTTCGCCGGCAACACGCAGCCCATGATGATCTCCTGCACGTCCGTGGCACTCACGGTCGCCGCTTCGAGGGCTGCCTTGATCGCGGCGCTGCCGAGCTGGACGGCGCTCAGGGGTGACAAGGCGCCGAGGAACGCACCGATGGGCGTGCGCTTGGCGGATACGATGACGACATCTGAAGGGGACATGGCAGCCTCGCTTTGACTTCGTGTCAGCGCGCCAGGGAGCCGCGCACCCGCCGGTGGCGGGCGCGGGCATCGATGCGGAGGGCGCCGGGGCGCGGACGCAGGCCCCCCTCGAAAATGGTGACGAACGCGGTCGCGATCTGCGCGCCGGTGAGCGACTGGTCCTCACGGTACCAGTGGGCGATCCAGTTGAGGGCGCCGGCGAGGGCGAAGGCCGTCATCTTGGGGTCACAGGGCGCGATGGAGCCGTCCTGGATGCCCTCGCGGATCAGCCGGCGGATTCCGTGGTCGACCTCGGACTTGAGGGACTTGATGTGGCGGCTCATCGCGGGGGAGAGATCCTGATCCTCCGCCCGCACCATGCACCAGCCGAACTCCGAGGCGACCGCCTCGCCGTAATGACGCAGCACGGCATTCAACCGCTCGCGTGCCGAAACCGGGAGCTGCCGCACCTCGCGGAACGCGGCGCGGATCTGCTCGACGCCGGCCACGAAGCACTCGAACAGCAACTGCTCCTTGCTGGTCACGTAGTAGTACACGGTCGGCTTGGTGACCTCGAGGGCGGCGGCGATGTCATCGAGCGAGGTGTTGTGGTAGCCCTTGCGGTTGAACTCGCGTGCCGCGGCGCGGATGACCGCTTCGCGCTTGAGCTCGCGCTCGCGCAGCCGCTCGCGGCTGCCGCGCCAGGGCGAGGCGGCGGCAGGGGCGGTCTTGCCCGAAGGTGAGGGGCTGGTGCGACGGCTGTTCATGGCGTGAGCGTATTATAGCGGCGCAGCGGCCGGGTGCGTCACGTTGCCACCGCGCAGGCAGCGCCCTTGGGGCTGCGTTGACTGGATCCCAAGGGCCGCATCATACTGGACAGTATAGCATTCCTACCCGTGGGTAAAGAAACAGGTACCAGAGCCCATGAACGCCCGTCTCGGCACTGACGCCGCGGCGGCCGGCGCTGCGCCGGCCGTCGCACGGCCGCCGTTGCGCTTCGTGTCCGCCGCCTCGCTGTTCGACGGCCACGATGCGGCCATCAACATGATCCGCCGCCTGCTGCAGGTGCGTGGGGCAGAGGTGGTCCATCTCGGCCACAACCGCAGCGTCGCCGACATCGTGCGCGCCGCCATCGACGAGGACGCGGATGCCATCGCGGTGAGCTCCTACCAGGGCGGGCACAACGAGTACTTCACGTACATGGTTGACATGCTGCGCGAGCGCGGCTACGCGCACGTGCGCGTGGTGGTCGGTGGCGGCGGCACCATCGCACCGCATGAGATCGAGGCGCTCGAGCGCTACGGCGTGGAGAAGATCTACACGCCGGAGGATGGGCGGCGGCTCGGTCTCGCCGGGATGATCGACGATGTGTTTGCGCGCATCGGCGCCGCGGCCAAGCCCGCTTACGAGTTCCGCCCGCTCAATGCCCGCGATCACGGGCTGATCGCCCGCACCATCAGCGTGCTCGAGGGCGCGGACTACGAGGGCTCAGGTGGCGCCCAGGTGGAGCAGATCCGCCGGGCCCTCGCACGCTCGCGCCACCAGGCGCCGGTCACCGGCATCACGGGCACCGGCGGTGCGGGCAAGTCGAGCCTCACCGATGAGCTGCTCGCGCGCCTCACGCGGCACTTCCCGCAGCTGCAGGTCGCGGTAGTGGCCATGGATCCGACGCGGCGGCGCAGCGGTGGGGCGTTGCTCGGTGATCGCATCCGCATGAACAGCCTCTCGTCCGAGAACATCTTCATGCGCTCACTCGCCACGCGGCGGGCGCACCTGGCGACCTCCGCGGTGCTCAAGGACGTGATCGCGCTCTACCAGGCGGCGGGCTTCGACCTGGTGATCGTCGAGACCGCGGGTATCGGCCAGTCCGACAGCGAGATCGTCGACCTCGTGGACCTGTCGCTGTACGTGATGACCAGCGAATACGGAGCGGCGAGTCAGCTCGAGAAGATCGACATGCTCGATTTCGCCGACTTCATCGTGCTCAACAAGAGCGAGAAGCGCGGCGCGGAGGACAGCCTGCGCGACGTGCGCAAGCAGTGGCGGCGCAACCACCCCGAGCGCGCCCGGCTCGCCGACGCTGAGCTGCCGGTCTTTCCGACCATCGCGAGCCGCTTCAACGATCCTGGTGTCAATCGCCTCTTTGCCGCGCTGTGCGCGCAGCTTGCGGAGAAGCGCATTGGCAGTGGCTCCTGGGAGCTCGCCGACTCAGGTCCCACCGAGCCCGGCAGGCGTGTGCCGCTCATTCCTGGAGCACGCACCCGTTACCTGGCGGAGATCGCCCAGGGTGGCCGCTCGATCCGCGCCCGCACCGAGTTGCAGGTCGATGCGGCACGGCGCGCCTTCGGCGCCTACGAGTCACTGCAGATGCTGCGGGATGAACGCCTGCCGGCGCCCCTCGAGCGCTTTCCGCAGGAAGCGGTCGACGATGCGGCGGCGGATGCGACGCGGCGCGAGCTGCGCGCCGCCTACAATCGCGCGCTCGATGAGGTGGGGAGCGAGGCGTTGGCGGAGCTCAAGGCCTGGCCGGCGCGGCGCCAGGCGGCCACCGAAGCGACTTATACCTACACGGTGCGCGGGCGCGAGGTAACGGGCGAGAACTACACCGAGAGCCTGTCGCGCTCGCAGATCCCGAAGCTGGCGGTGCCGGGCATCAAGGACTGGGGCGAGCTGCTGCGTTTCATCCTCGGCGAAAACCTGCCCGGTCACTACCCTTACGCGGGCGGCGTCTATCCCTATCGGCGCGAGGAGGAGGATCCGACGCGCATGTTTGCCGGCGAGGGGGGGCCAGAGCGCACCAATCGCCGCTTCCACTACCTCGCGCACGGTCACGGCCCGCGGCTGTCGACGGCGTTCGACTCCACCACGCTCTACGGCGAGGATCCGGACACGCGGCCGGACGTGTATGGCCGGACCGGCAACTCGGGGGTGTCGATCGCGACCCTCGATGACATGAAGAAGCTCTATTCGGGCTTCGATCTGTGCGATCCGGCGACGTCCGTGTCCATGACCATCAACGGCCCGGCGCCGATCATCCTGGCGATGTTCATGAACACCGCCATCGATCAGCAGGCCGAGCGCTACCTGCGCGGCGAAGGCGAGTGGCCCGCGGCCGAACAGAAGATCGCCTCGCTGCACGCCGCAAGTGCCGCACGCAGCGTGGCGCTGCCCGCCTACAAGGGTGCGCTGCCGCCGCACCACGACGGCTCGGGGCTCGGGCTCCTCGGGGTGAGCGGCGATCAGCTCCTCGAGCGCTCCGCCTACGAGCGCATTCGCGCACAGGCGCTGCAGGCGGTGCGCGGCACCGTCCAGGCCGACATCCTCAAGGAGGATCAGGCGCAGAACACCTGCATCTTCTCCACGGAGTTTGCGCTGCGGATGATGGGCGACGTGCAGCAGTACTTCATCGACGAGCGCGTGCGCAACTTCTACTCGGTGTCGATTTCCGGCTACCACATCGCCGAAGCCGGCGCCAACCCGCTCTCGCAGCTCGCCTTCACGCTCGCCAACGGCTTCACCATCGTCGAGTACTACCTGGCGCGCGGCATGAAGATCGATGACTTCGCGCCCAACCTGTCGTTCTTCTTCTCCAACGGCATGGACCCGGAGTACGTGGTCATCGGGCGCGTGGCGCGCCGCATCTGGGCGCGCGCCATGCGCGAGCGCTATCAGGCGTCCGCGCGCAGCCAGATGCTCAAGTACCACGTGCAGACCTCGGGGCGCAGCCTGCACGCGCGCGAAATCGCCTTCAACGACATCCGCACGACGCTACAGGCGCTGTACGCGCTGTTCGATAACTGCAACAGCCTGCACACCAACGCCTACGACGAGGCGCTCACCACACCTACCGAAGAGAGCGTGCGCCGCGCGGTCGCCATTCAGCTCATCATCAATCGCGAGCTCGGTCTCAACAAGATACAGAACCCCTGGCAGGGCTCCTTCGCCATCGACTATCTCACCGACCTGGTGGAGGAGGCGGTGTACCGCGAGTTCGATGCGCTCGCGGAGCGTGGCGGAGTGCTCGGTGCGATGGAGACCATGTACCAGCGCGGCAAGATCCAGGAAGAATCGCTCTACTACGAAACGCGCAAGCACGATGGCTCGCTGCCGATTGTCGGAGTCAACACGTTCCTCTCCGGCGCCGACGCCGTAGATGAGCACAAGGGCACCGAGCTGATCCGTTCCACCGAGGAGGAGAAGCAGGATCAGGTCGCCGCGGTGCGGGCCTTCCAGGCGCGCAATGCCGAGCGCGCACCCGCCGCGCTCGCACGGCTGCAGCAGGTCGCGGCGAGCGGCGGCAACGTGTTTGCCGAGCTCATGGAGTCCGTCAAGGTCTGCTCGCTCGGGCAGATCTCGCGGGCGCTGTATCAGGTGGGCGGTCAGTATCGTCGCAACATGTGAGGTCGGGCTCGCCGAGCGCGGCGAGGATCGCCGCCCGGGCGCGGTCGCGCAGCTCGCGCACGCCGCGCTCGCCAGCTTCGGGCACCGGCATGAGCGGCGGCAGCAGCTCCATTTCCAGTGGACCGGGGCGCGGCAGCGAGTCGCTTGGCGGCAGCGCCCGGCGCGTGCCGCGCAGCACGGCCGGCACGAGCGGACAGTTGGCGCGCTTCGCGCTGGCAAAGGCGCCGGTGTGGAACTTCAGCAGCCCGGGCTCGCGCGTGAAGGTCCCTTCCGGGAAGAACACCAGCGAGTGCCCGTGGGTGGCGTTGCGTAGCACGCGCCGCGCATCGCTCGCTCCGCGGTGCCGGTCGAAACGCTCGACGAATTCCGAGCCTAAACGCCTGAGCACCGCCCCGGCGAAGGGCACCCGCGCCATCTCGCGCTTGATCACGAAGGCGAAACGCGGCGGCAGCGCCGCAGTCAGCACGATGCCATCCAGGTAGCTGGCGTGGTTGCACACCACCACGCACTGCCCGGGCGGCAGCCGCTCGGGGAAGCTGACGAGAAGAGGCAGGCCGGCGAGGTGCAGGAACGTGCGGGCCGAGGCGCGCGCCGCGGCGCGGCGCCGATGGACCCCGGGCAGCACGATGAGCAGCAGCAGCGCGGACAGGCCCACCGCAAGGAATGCCAGCAGCGCCCACAGGGCGTAGCCGAGACGCGCCGGGGCGCGGAGCAGCGAGCGGGTCATGGATGGGGTGTTCAAGTTGGCGGCTGGAGTGCAGGCGGCGTGTCCCTGGCGGCTGTGAAATGTGATCAGGTTCTCTTTATGTTAATGCTGGACTGCAGATGTGAAGGTGGTCACGTCGATCGCAGGGCCGCGCTCACCATACTGGGGTACCACATTATCGGGAAGGCCCGCTCATAGGCTGCTGAAGTACTGCGACCGTTGAGCTCAGCTCTCCAACGAGATCAGGTTTGTCGAATACCGCCATCGCCGTGACCGCCAACACCGATTCCGATCCTGCCGTTTCGCGCTTTCTCGATGCGGTGTGGATGGAACGGGGTCTGTCGCCTAATACGCTGGCGGCCTACCGCGCCGACCTCACGGCGCTCGCGCGCTGGCTGGCCGAGCGCAACGTGCCCATCATGCGCACGACGCGCGCCGACCTGCAGGATTTCATCGCCTGGCGCGTGCGTGCCGGTGCGCGCCCGCGCTCCACTGCGCGCCAGCTCTCGAGCTTCCGCCGCTTCTTCCGCTACTTCATGCGCGAGGGCGGGATCCGCGAGGACCCCACCGCGCAGATCGCGATGCCCAAGATCGGCCGCTCGCTGCCGCGCTCGCTCACCGAGGAGGAAGTCGAGGCGCTGCTGTCGGCCCCGGTGGTGAGCGACCCGCTCGGCAACCGCGACCGCACCATGCTGGAGGTGCTGTACGCCACCGGGCTGCGAGTGTCGGAGCTGGTGAACCTGCGCCAGGGGCAGATCAACCTGAATCAGGGCGTAATCCGCATTCTCGGCAAGGGCGATCGCGAGCGGCTCATCCCACTCGGCGAGGAGGCGATGCGTGCGCTCAAGGAATTCAGCCGCGGCGCCCGTGGCGAGATCCTGCTCGAGCGCCAGACGGACTACCTCTTCCCGACGCGTCGTGGCGATCGTATGACGCGCCAGGCCTTCTGGCACATCATCAAGCGCTACGCGCGCAAGGCCGGGATCGCCAAGGAGCTCTCCCCGCATACCCTCAGGCACGCCTTCGCCACGCACCTGCTCAATCACGGCGCGGACCTGCGCGTGGTGCAAATGTTGCTCGGGCACAGCGATCTTTCGACCACGCAGATCTACACGCACGTGGCGCGCGAGCGGCTCAAGGAGCTGCACGCCCAGCATCACCCGCGCGGCTGAAGCTGCAGGAACGGCCTCGGTCACCCGCGCCGCTCCTGCGTGCTAGACTCCTGCACCGACCCGCGCTGCCTTGAGGCCGAGCCTCGTGCGGCGGTGGCGGTCCAAACTCCCCACCGGAAGTCATTCATGGTTGCCAACAGGTTGCTAGTGTTGCTCGCGCTGTGCGGCGCGGCGGGCATGGTGCCGGCGCAGCAGGCGCAGCAGGCGCCGCCCAAAGCGGACCCACGCGTCGAAGTCGCCTCCCACATTCCCGGCACGCGCCCCGAGGAGCTGCACGCGACCGCGGTGGCGGGTATCTACGAGCTCACCCGCGGCGCCGACATCGTCTACGTGACCGCCGATGGCAAGTACGCCTTCACCGGAGATCTGGTCGAGCTCGCGAGCAACAGCAACCTGACCGAACAGCACCGGCGCGAGCTGCGCGCCAAGGCGATCGGCGCTTTTCCCGAGGACGACATGCTGATCTTCGGTCCCAAGGATCCGAAGTACACCGTCACCGTGTTCACCGACGTGGATTGTCCCTACTGCCGCAAGCTGCACAGTCAGATCGGCGCCTACAACCGCCTCGGGATCCGCGTGCGGTACCTCCTCTATCCGCGCACCGGGCCCAACACCGGGTCCTGGACCAAGTCGGAGCAGGTGTGGTGCTCGCCCGACCATAATGCCGCGCTGACCCGCGCGAAGCTCGGCGAGCAGCTGACGACCAAGCCCTGTCCCAACAACCCAGTGGCGCGCAGCTATGCGCTCGGTCAGAACTTCGCGCTGGAGGGAACACCGGCCATCATCATGCCGGACGGCGAGCTGCTGCCCGGGTATGTGCCGCCGGATGTGCTGGCACAGCACCTGAAGGACGGCAAGTAGCGGGGTGCTCAGCGCGGGTGCTTGGCGCGCTTCAGCGCTCGAGCAGTTTCAGCTTATCGGGCTTGCCTTCCCATTCCTTGGCGTCGGCGGGCGCATCCTTCTTCTCGGTGATCACCGGCCATTTCCTGGCGAGCTCGGCATTCAGCTGCTTGAACTGCTCCTGACCTGCAGGCAGCTCCTCCTCGGAGAAGATCGCCTCCACCGGACACTCGGGCTCGCACAAGGTGCAGTCGATGCACTCATCCGGGTCGATGGCGAGAAAGTTGGGGCCCTCGTGAAAGCAGTCGACGGGGCAGACCTCGACGCAATCCATGTACTTGCACTTGATGCAGTTTTCTGTGACGACGAAAGTCATTGGTTTCCTCAGCAGGATGCGTCGGCGCACGGCAGCGGCACGGCGCAACGCGCACGGAGAGGTGGGCATTGTGCCACGCCGGCGCTTAGCGGGTGAATCAGCCGCCCGCGGGAAGGGCACCCCGCGAATTCACGCTTAGCGTGACTGGGGAGCATCCGTCTTTGAGCGAGACGCGTGATTTCGTGGGGACCCCGTCGGCTGCAACCGCCGGTCGAGGGTGGTGAAATGATACGGCTCGCGGCCGGCCGCGCGGTCCTCGAGATAGCGCCGCAGCGTGAAATCCGTGCTCAGGAAGGCTATGTCGGCCCAGGGAATGTCCGCCGGGTCGAGCAGCGCCACCTCGAGGCTCTCGGCGCCCGCGGCGTAGCTTGCCGCCGGCAGCGCCGCGCGAAAGAACACGTGAACCTGCTGCGCGTGCAACACGTGCACCACCGACAGCAGCGAGCCGATCGTCACCTCCGCGAGCGCCTCCTCGCGTGACTCGCGTGCCGCGGCCTGCTGCAGCGTCTCGCCGTTCTCCATGAAGCCCGCCGGCACCGTCCAATAGCCGCGGCGCGGCTCGATGGCACGGCGGCACAGCAGGATCCGCCCCTCGTGGTCCGCGACGCAGCCGACCACCAGGCGCGGATTCTCATAATGGATCGTGCCGCAGGCATCGCACACGTGACGCGGCAGGTTATCGCCCGCGGGAATGAGCAGCCTCACCGGGGCGCCGCACTGGTTACAGAATTTCATGGTGTCTCGGGCAGGATACGGAGCCCGCCGGGCCTTGTCGACGCGGCCGGAAAGGGCGCAAGAAACGGCATGCACGCCGCGTCCCCGCGCGGATGCGCAGCCGCGCCGACCGGGGCGCCCGTTACCGTTCTTATCCCTTGATGGGCGTGTATTGCGTTGCGACGACCTGCCATTTGCCGGACGGCGTCTTCACCCAGGTATCTGTCCAGCGCAAATGCTCGGTAAATGGCTTGCCGGATGGTTCAGTACCGCTGCCCTTCCACCCGCCACGCACGATAGCCGTGTTGCCAAACACGGTGATCCGTATGTCTTCGTATTCGGCGCTGTTGTACTTGCGTGTCTTGATCTCCTCCAGTGTCTTGGCCTTGTCTTCGAGCTGGCCCTCCGAAGTCGTAGCGAGGTACTTGTCCGAGATCGCCGCTGCGATCATGTCCGGATTGTTAGCCTTGTCGGCCTCCAGCCACTGATGCTCCAGATCCATGAGGTTCTTGTGGGCATCACCAGCTTGTTGGGCTTGCGCATTCATCGCACCGGTAAGCGCGAGCACACCTAACAGATACCACGCGCGTTTACTGTTCATACGACGTCTCCCTTGTTGTTCTGGAAGGGATAGTGACCGGCGGTTGTTTGCGAGCTCGATCGTTCCCGCCTCCTCTACTTGAATGCCCGAGGTCGGAGTCGAACCGACACGCTTTTCAGGGCGGCGGATTTTCGTGCCACCTCGGCTTTCGCCGCCCCGGGCGCCTCGCCGCGCCGGGTTCGTGGTCTGGAGCACGCCTTCACCGTAGCCGTACCGGCCTTAGGTGCCCGCCGTCTGCTCTCTACACCTTCCCTGCGTACTGCCGCAGGGCTTGGCTCGGCGTCAGCTCGGGCCGCTGGCGCTCCAGGGCCTTCACCGAGTTTGACGGGCTTCACCCCGGGGATTTCTCCGCGAGGGCTCAAGTTGTTCGACTGAGTCCGCTGCGTCTACCAATTCCGCCACTCGGGCATCGAGAGGCGCGGGCAGTATAGGGCGCCCCGGGCGTGAACGGTAACATGCACCCGTGCGCCGCCAGGACTTCGCTTACCACCTGCCCGCCGATCTGATCGCCCAGGAGCCGCCCGCCGAGCGCTCGGCAGGCCGGATGCTGGTGCTCGATAGAACGAGCGGTGCGGTGCTCGACCGCACGATCCGCGACCTGCCCGGCGAGCTGCGGGCGGGCGACCTGCTGGTCGTCAACGACACGCGCGTCGTTGCCGCGCGGCTCATCGGCCACAAGCCCTCCGGGGGACGCGTAGAGATACTCCTCGAGCGGGCGCTCGCCGGGACGCAGGCGCTCGCGCAGCTCTCATCCAGCAAGCCGATCCGCGCCGGACTCGAGGTGGCGACGCCGGGCGGGGTGGCACGTGTCCTCGCGCGCGAGGCGCAGCTGTGGCGCATCGAGCTGCCGGGGCCTGCGCTGGAATTCTTCGAGCGCTTCGGCGAGGTACCGCTCCCGCCCTACATCCACCGCACACCGGGGCCTGCCGATCGCGAGCGCTATCAGAGCATCTTCGCGCGCAAGCCGGGCGCAGTGGCGGCACCGACCGCGAGCCTGCATTTCGATGAGGCGCTCTCGAGGTCGCTCGACGCACGCGGTGTCCGCCGCGCCTGCGTCACGCTGCACGTCGGTGCAGGCACGTTTCTGCCGTTGCGCGGCGATGATGTCGCCGCGCACGTGCTGCATCCGGAGCGTGCCTCGGTTGGGGCCGCGGCCTGCGAAGCCATCGCTGCGACGCATACCGCGGGTGGCCGGGTGGTCGCGGTCGGCACTACCGTGGTGCGCGCGCTCGAGTCTGCGGCGCTCGCCGCCGGAGATGCTTCCGTCCCTGCGCCAAGAGAAGAGTGGCAAGCTCCGGCTCTGGCGCCTTGGCAGGGTGAGACGCGCCTGTTCATCATCCCCGGCTTTCACTTCCAGGTGTGCGATGCGTTGCTCACCAACTTTCATCTCCCGGAATCGACACTGTTGATGCTGGTGTGTGCGTTCGGCGGGCGGCGCGCGGTGCTCGAGGCTTATGCGCACGCCGTGCGGGAGCAATACCGCTTCTTCAGCTACGGCGATGCGATGCTCATCACTCGGGAAGCCTCCGCTTGAACCCGACGTTCACCGTACGCGCAAGCGATGGCGCCGCACGTGTCGGAAGCCTCAGCACCGCGCACGGGGTGGTCGAGACGCCCGCGTTCATGCCGGTGGGTACCTACGGCACGGTGAAAGCCATGACCCCCGAGGAGCTCGAGGGACTCGGTGCGCAGATCATTCTCGGCAACACCTTCCACCTGCTGCTGCGCCCCGGACCGGAGATCATCGCCGCCCACGGCGGGCTGCACCGTTTCATGCACTGGCCGCATCCGTTGCTCACTGACTCCGGCGGTTTCCAGGTGTTCAGCCTGCGCAGCCTGCGCCGCATCAGCGAGGAGGGCGTGCGCTTTCGCTCGCCGGTCGACGGGCGCGAGGTGCATCTAACTCCCGAAGACTCGATGGACGTCCAGCTCGCGCTGCGCTCGGACATCGCCATGGTGCTCGATGACTGTACCCCGTGCCCCGCGACCGAGGCGGAGGCGCGCACTTCCATGGAGCGCTCGATGCGCTGGGCGGTACGCAGCCATGCGCATTACCACCGCGCCGAGCGCGGCGCACCTCCGGGGGGGCTCTTCGGGATAGTTCAGGGCGGCATGCACCTGCCGCTGCGGCTCGCCTCGCTCGAGGCATTGCTGCGCCTGCCGTGGCCGGGGCTCGCGGTCGGCGGACTCGCGGTGGGAGAGGCCGAAGAGGAACGCCTCGCCGTCCTCGAGACGCTGGTACCGCACATGCCTTCCGAGCGGCCGCGATACCTGATGGGCGTCGGCCGGCCCGAGGACATCGTGGCCGCGGTGCTGCGCGGCATCGACATGTTCGATTGCGTCATGCCGACCAGGCACGCCCGCAACGGTCACCTGTTCACCTCTACCGGCGTCATCAATATCCGCAACAGTGCCTACGCCGCCGATCTCGCGCCGGTGGATGGTGCCTGCGACTGCTACACCTGCCGCCACTTCAGCCGGGCCTACCTGCGGCATCTGGACCGCTGCAAGGAGATCCTCGGCTCACGCCTCAACACAATCCACAACCTGCACTTCTACATCGGCCTGATGCGCGCGCTGCGCGCAGCCATCAGCGCCGGAAGCCTGGAGGCGTGGGCCAGGGACTTCCTCGCAGCCCGGCTTGGAGCTGACGCTGTGGCATAATGCCGCCCTTTTCGCTTCCTGGACCACACACATGAATGGCTTGATCACGGATGCCTGGGCGCAGGCGGCCCCCGGTGCTGGCGGCGGGCAGTTCCAGTTCGCGCTGTTGATGGCAGCGTTCATCGCGCTGTTTTATTTCATGCTCATTCGCCCACAGCAGCGGCGCGCCAAGGAGCACCAGGCACTGTTAACGAAGCTCGCCTCGGGGGACGAGGTGGTGACGAGCGGCGGGCTACTGGGTCGCATCACCGACGTGGGCGACACCTTCGTCACCCTCGAGGTGGCCGATGGCGTGCGCGTCAAGGTGCAGAAGGCGCAGGTAACGCAGCTCATGCCCAAGGGCACGCTGAAGAGCGCCTGACGATGCTCGAATACCCCCGCTGGAAATACCTGCTCGTTGCCGCGGTGCTGCTGCTGGCGCTGGTCTTTGCGCTGCCAAACTTCTTCGGCGAGGACCCGGCGCTGCAGGTCGAGCGCAAGGACCATACGGCCGTCACGGCGGACGCCCAGCGCGCAGTCGAGACATTCCTCACGCAGCACGACGTGCATTACGGCAAGAGCTACATCGACAGCGGGCGCCTCATGGTGCGCTTCACGAGCGTCCCCGACCAACTGGCGGCGCGCGATGCGGTCAACGCGCAGTACGCCGACACCTACCGCACGGCGCTGTCGTTCGCCCCGCGCACCCCTCCCGTGTTCCGCGCGCTCGGACTGCGCCCGATGCCCCTCGGACTCGATCTGCGCGGCGGCCTCTACCTGCTCTACCAGGTCGACGTGAACGCCGCCGTCAGCCAGGCGCTCGAGGGCTATGCGCAGGATGCGCGCCGTGCGCTCGCGGCGGCTCATATCCCGGTGAAGGAAGTGAGCACGGTCGCGACCGGCGGCGGCGGTGCGGATGCGGTGCGCGTGGTACTGCCGCCGGAAGCCGACGTCAACTCCGCGCGCGGCGCGCTCGGCAGCGCCCTGCAGGGCCTCACGGTGAGTACCGTAAGCCTGCCCAGCGGCTCGGCGATCACAGCAAGCCTGACGAACGCGCAGATCCATGAGCGGCGCGACTACGCTCTCGAGCAGAACATGACGACGCTGCGCAACCGCGTCAATGGGCTCGGGGTCTCGGAGCCGATCGTGCAGCGCCAGGGAGTCGATCGCATCAACGTGCAGCTGCCCGGTGTCCAGAACTCCGCCGAGGTGAAGGACATCCTCGGGCGGGTCGCCACGCTCGAGTTCCGCCTCGAGGACATGCAGAACAACGCCTACGAGGCACAGCAGACCGGGCGCGTGCCGCTCGGCTCGAAGCTATACACCAACACGCGTTTCGGCCGGCCGGTGCTGCTCAAGCGCGAGGTGATCGCCACCGGCGACCAGCTGACCAACGCCACCAGCGGTCAGTCGCAGGAAGGTCCCGCGGTCAACATCAGGCTCGATGCGCGCGCAGGCGATGCCATGCTGCGCACGACGCGGGCGAACCTCAACCGGCGCATGGCGGTAGTGCTGATCGAGAAACGCCGCGAGACCAGCGAGGTGAACGGCAGGAAAATCAGCCGTGAGGTCACCGACGAGCAGGTGGTCAACGACGCCACCATCCGCGGGGTGTTCAGCAACAACTTCCAGATCACCGGGCTCCAGGCCGGTGAGGCGCGCGAGCTTGCGCTGCTGCTCAAGTCCGGATCGCTGGCGGCGCCGCTCTACCCCATCGAGGAGCGCGCCATCGGCCCGAGCCTCGGTCGCGACAACATCGACAAGGGCGTGACCGCGCTGATCGTCGGCATGCTTGGGGTGTTCCTGTTCATGTGGGTCTACTACAAGACCTTCGGCCTGGTGGCGGACCTGGTGCTGCTCGCCAACGTGGTGCTGCTCACCGCGCTGCTGTCGATGATGCGCGCCTCACTGTCGCTGCCGGGCATCGCCGGCATCATCCTCACCGTCGGCATGGCGGTGGATGCCAACGTGCTGATCTACGAGCGCATCCGCGAGGAGCTGCGCAAGGGTGTGACCCCGCAGGCGGCGATCCGCGCCGGCTTCGACAAGGCGTTGTCGGCGATCACCGATTCCAACATCACCACGCTGATCGCCGGGGTCGTGTTGTGGGTGCTCGGCACCGGCCCGATCCGCGGCTTCGCCATCGTGCTGACACTCGGCATCCTGACCTCAATGTTCACTTCGCTCATGGGCAGCCGGGCGCTGCTCACTCTCATGTACGGCGGCCAGCGCAAGGTGGCGCGCCTGTCGATCTGAGCGCCGCCGCCAGCCGCCGCAAAGGACCAGTAAGTGGAATTCTTCAGCCACCAGACCAACTTTCCCTTCATGGCCACACGCAAGGTGTGGTACACGCTCTCGGCCATATTGATGGTCGTGTCGCTCGGCTCGTTCTTCATCCGCGGGCTCAACCTCGGCATCGACTTCACCGGTGGTGTGAGCGCCGAGGTCAGCTTCCCGCGCGCAGCCAACGTCGATGCGGTGCGCGCCGCACTCGCCGCGAGCAGTTTCCGCGAACCGCAGGTGCAGAGCTTCGGCTCATCGCGCGACATCCAGATCCGCTTGCCTCCCGACCCGCAGCAGAGTCCCGGCGAGGTGCGCACGCGGCTGGAGGCCGCCCTGCACGCGGTCGACCCCGGGGCGCAGGTGACGCAGCTCGATGTGGTAGGCCCGCAGGTCGGCAACGAGCTCAAGATGAGCGCCATGTGGGCGCTGTTCTTCACGCTGCTCGGGATATTTCTCTACATCGCCTTCCGCTTCCACACCTGGCGGCTGTCACTCGGCGCGATTTTCGCGGTGCTGCACGACCCGATCCTGGTGATCGGCTTCTTCTCGCTCACGCAGATGTCTTTCGATCTCGCTGTGGTCGCGGCCATCCTCGCCGTCATCGGTTACTCGTTGAATGACACGGTGGTGGTGTTCGACCGCATCCGCGAGCGCTTCGAGAGCAACCGCCGCTCCCCCTCGGACGTGATACTCGACCAGTCGATCAACCAGACGCTGTCGCGCACCATCATGACCAAGGTGGTGACTTCGATCGTGGTGGTGGCGCTGCTGTTCCTCGGCGGCCCGGTGCTGCGCGGCTTTTCCGCGGCGCTGCTCATCGGCATCATCGCCGGCACTTACTCCTCGATCTACATCTCCAGTGCCATCGCGCTCGACTTCGGACTCACCGCCGAGCACCTGTTCCCCTCGGTCAAGAAGGCCGCGCTCGACCACCTGCCGTAACGGAGCCCCGTGCTCTGATCGCCGATCCGCACCTCTGGCTGGCTTTCTTCGCGCTGTCGCTGCTCGAGATCGTTCTCGGCATCGACAACATCATCTTCATCTCCATCCTGGTGGAGCGCCTGCCGGCAGCGCGGCGCTCGGCCGCGCGCATCACCGGGCTCACACTCGCCATGCTGACGCGCATCGCGCTGCTGCTCTCGATCGTATGGATCACGCACCTCACGCGGCCGTGGCTGCAGTTCGCCGGGCGCAGCTTCTCCGGGCGCGACCTGATACTGCTCGCCGGTGGACTGTTCCTGCTCGGCAAGAGCGTGCTGGAGATCCACCAGACACTGGAGGGTCAGCCCACCGAGGCAGACCGCCGTCGACTGCGCGACAGCTTCGCTGCCGTGGTGGCGCAGATCGCTGTCATCGACATCGTGTTCTCGCTCGACTCGGTGTTCACCGCCGTCGGGCTGGTACGGGAGCTACCGGTCATGGTGGCCGCCATCGTGGTGGCGATCCTGGTCATGATGCTGGTGTCGCGTTCGATCGGCGCCTTCATCACGCGCCACCCGACCATCAAGATGCTGGCGCTCTCGTTCCTGCTGCTGATCGGCGTCGCGCTGGTGGGCGAGGGGCTGCACTTCGAGATCCCGAAGGGCTACCTGTACTTCGCCATGGCTTTCGCCTTCGGCGTGGAGCTGATCAACCTGCGGCTGCGCTCACGCGTCGGCGAGCGTGGTGCGCAGCGCCGGGAGCCGGGGAAGCAGCCGCGGGAGTGATGGCCGACACCGCCTCAGGCGGTGCGGGGGGCGGGTGCAGCACCGTTCGCGGCCTTGCGCAGACAGCTGTGACGGTAGCCGTAGAAGACGTAGACCAGGACGCCGATCCCCGTCCACACAACGAGCCGAATCCACGTCGCGAGCCCCAGGGACACCATCATCAGCCCGCACACGAGCGCGCCGGCAATGCAGGTGAACCACGGCCACGGCGTGCGGAATGGGCGCGGCAGCTCCGGACGTGTCACGCGCAGTATGAGTATTCCGATACATACGGTCACGAAGGCGGCCAGGGTGCCAATCGAAACCAGGTGGCCAAGCAGACCCACCGGGAACAGGCCGCCGATGAGTGCGGCCGACAAGCCGGTGACCACCGTGCCCGTCGAAGGCGTGCGGAAGCGCGGATGAACGTGGCCGAACCATGGCGGCAGCAGGCCGTCGCGCGCCATGGCGAAGAAGATACGGGCCTGGGCGATGGTCATGACCAACATCACGGAGGTCATGCCCGCCACCGACCCCAGCTTGACGGGAATTCCCAGCCAGTGCAGCCCCGCGTACTTATCGAGAGCGAGTGCCACCGGCGCCGGGACGTTGAGCTCGCGATAACTCACCATGCCAGTGAGTACGGCAGAGACCAGCACGTAGAGGATGGTGCAGATGACAAGGCTCGCGAGGATACCTATGGGCATGTCACGCTGCGGGTTCTTGGCTTCCTGGGCGGCGGTGGAGATGGCATCAAAGCCGATGTAGGCGAAGAAGATGACTCCCGCGGCAGCCAGGACGCCGCTCGGACCGTAGACGCCCCAGGAGCCCGCGTTGGGCGGCACGAACGGGTGCCAGTTGTCGGTGTTGATGTAACCGACGCCAAAGAGGATGAACAGCACGATCACGGTGACCTTGATGGTCACGATGACGGAGTTGAACGAGGCCGATTGCTTGATGCCGATGTAGCAGATGGTGGCGATCGCCGCCACGATCAATATCGCCGGCAGGTTGATGATCGCCCCGGTACGCACCAGGTGCAGCGCGTCGGCGCCCTGATCGAGCGGCGCGTGCGACAGCGCGGGCGGAATGTGTATATGCAGCTGGTCGAGCAGGCTGATGGCGTACCCGGACCAGCCGACCGACACGGTGGCGACGGCAAACAGGTATTCCAACACCAGGTTCCAGCCGATGAACCAGGCGATACCCTCGCCGAGGGTCATGTAGGAGTAGGAGTAGGCGCTGCCGGAGACCGGGATCATGGCAGCGAACTCCGCGTAACACAGTCCGGCGAACGTGCAGCCGAGTCCCGCGACGATGAAGGATAGCGGCAGCGCCGGGCCTGCATTCTGGGCGGCGGCGACCCCGGTGAGCACGAAGATTCCCGTGCCGATGACGCCACCGATGCCGAGAAGCGTGAGCTGTGTGCCGGTGAGCGCACGCCGCAGCTGGTTACCGGAGGATTCCTGCTCGTGCAGCTCGGCAATCGACTTGGTCGCAAGAAGCTGACTCGGCACAGCACCCCCGGTTTTTCGTGCCGAGGACTCTACAACAAGCACTCTGTGGAAAGCGAGCGGGCAGCCGCGCCCGCCAGGCGCGCGCGAGGCTCTCAGGACGCGCGCAGCTCCGCGGGCACATGCGGCGCCAGCAGCTCGATGAGCGCGGCGTAGACTTTCGGGGTGCCGGCGACGACATGACCGCCCTGGAGGTACTCCTCGCCGCTCAGGGTACCGATGCGGCCGCCCGCCTCCTGGATGAGGAGCGTACCGGCCGCGGTATCCCAGGCGCTCAAGCCGATCTCCCAGAACGCATCGACCCTGCCGGCCGCGACATAAGCGAGGTCGAGCGCCGCGGCTCCGGGACGCCGTACGCCAGCCGCCTGCAGGGTGACCGCGCGCAGCATCGCGAGATAGGCGTCGAGGTGACGCATGTTGGCGCGGTAGGGGAAACCGGTGGCGATCAGCGCCCCTTCGAGCGTACGACCCTTGCTGACGCGCATGCGGTGATTGTCGAGATGTGCCCCGGCGCCGCGGCTGGCAGTGAACAGCTCCTGGCGCAGCGGGTCGTAGACTACGGCGTGCTCGAGACGGCCGCGCACCTGACAGGCAATCGAAACGGCGAATACCGGAAAGCCGTGCAGGAAGTTGGTGGTGCCATCGAGCGGATCGATGATCCAGAGTGTGTCGTGCTCACCCGTGCGCCCACTCTCCTCGGCAAGAAAGGCGTGCTGCGGATAGTGGCGGCGGATGCTGGCGATGATCTCCTGCTCGGCCGCGCGATCCACTTCGGTCACGAAGTCGTTACGTCCCTTGGAGGCGATGGTGATCGAGTCGAGGCGATTCATGCTGCGCACGATGAGTTCGCCGGCGCGGCGCGCGGCACGCACGGCAATGTTGAGGAGCGGCTGCATGGACGCCCGTCATCATAGCAACGCCCGGCGCGCTCTGCCGACCGCCGTCACGCCGCCGCGCCGAGTTTGGACCGCACCACCCTCACGATCTCGCGCACGTTCTCGAGCGCCATCAGCTCATCGATGTCGAATCTGATGCTGAACTCACGCTCGAGAGCGCACGCAAGCGTCGCGTGCCCGAGCGAATCCCACTGCGGTAGGTCGCTCGGCTCGGTCGCGAGCGTGATCGAGCCAGGATCCACACCGAAGGCGCGTTGAAAAGCGCGCTGCACTCCGGGCAACAGACTGTTCTGCATGAGTCGGCCCTCCAGTCCATGGGAGCCTCCCTCTCTAGGCCCACAAGAGCCTCGAGCCGTTGTGGCGATACGCCGCATCGTCATCGAGCATCTGGATGCGAATCGTGGCAGCCGGCAGCCGGATGCCGTCGGCCGGGCACACGAACAGAGGTCGGGCGGCGCGTGCGTGAAAGCCGCAACGCTCGAGCGCGCTCGCTAGCAGCCGCTCGCTGCAGATGGCGGCGACCTCCGCCACTTCCTCATGTCGGGTAGCCTGCCGCACCGCCAGGTGCACCAGCGCTTCCCATGCGGCGGGAGCATCCGAGTCGAGCCAGCAATCGGCGAGCCGCGCCTGACCCGGTGCGAACGCGAGCACGAAATAACCTTCGGTGGCGGAGCCATTGTTCACCACGTACAGCTCCATCGGAGTCGCCGGACACTGCAACCAGTAGCTCATCACGGTGGCCGAGCGCTCGAGAACTGCGGTGCCATGCTTTGGCACCGGCCAGGGGATCGATGCCGCTGCGACCTGCCCGCTCGGCACGGGGCGCGCCCGCCGGGCCGCCGGTGCCGCGGCAGGCGCGCGCAGCGCCCAAATGGTGTTGCGGATGCAGCGCGCGGCCGCCCGCCAGCGCGGACGCTCCGCGCCGTTGAGATAGAGCAGCGGGCGCACCGGCCGCGCGTACAGGGTCACGACCGTGTTGGATTGCGTGAATCCTATGAAAGGCAGCAGGCGCAACGCCGCATCGCCACCTTCGGAGGTGACGATCGCATCTGCCAGCGTACCGATGTGTCGCATGAGCGTATTGCCCGCGCCGCGTGTGTCCGCACGCGCGGCCCAGTCGATCACATGCAGCAGCTTGAGCCGGTCGGTTCCCGAGCTGCAGACCGCCGGCACGACCGCTGCATGACCGATGATCTCACCATTACGGGTGAGCACGTACGAGCGCGAACCCCGCCAGCCCTCGCGCGGTGCCCAGTACTTCCAGTACAGGTGCCGACGCTCGAACATCGGGTGGGCGCGAGCTACGCCGTGGGCCTGCTGCAGCAGAGCCGTTATGGCGGATTCGTCCGCGACGGTTGTGGAGCGGAAACCTATGCGCGCCATTTGGGCCGCCAAGCTATCGTGCCCGGCAATGAGGCGCCGGAATGATCCTAGGCTCGGGCAGTATAGCTCGCCATGCCCGGCGGGCTGCGCGTACTACCGGGTCCCGATCAGGCTTAAGATTCCACGAGCGAGACACACATGGAATCCTGCGACATTCGCATTGTGTTGGTGGCCCCTTCGCACCCGGGCAACATCGGCGCGGCAGCGCGCGCCATGAAGAACATGGGGCTTTCGGCGCTGGTGCTGGTGAACCCGCGCGAGTTTCCGCACCCGGAGGCGAGCGCGCGCGCGTCGGCAGCGGACGACGTGCTGCGGGCGGCCCACGTCGTGCCTTCGTTGGCGGAGGCGCTCGCGGGCTGCGGTTATGTCGCGGCGACCACGGCACGCGGCCGCGAGCAGTACTACCGCGTCGTCGACGTACGCGTGGCAGCGGCGCGGCTGGTGGCCGAGGCGCGGCGCACGCCGGCCGCGGTGGTGTTTGGTGCCGAGCGCAGCGGCCTCAGCAACGAAGAGCTGGAGATGGCCCATGCGCTGATCCGCATCCCGGCGAGCCCGCAGTACGCCTCGCTCAATCTCGCCATGGCGGTGCAGCTGGTCGCGTACGAGCTGTACCGGGCCCAGGGCGCGCCTGCGCCGGTCTCGGTGCCGCTCGCGGCGCCGCTGGCGAGCACGCAGGAAATGGAGCGCCTCTACGCGCATTTCACCGAGGTGCTCGAGGAAATCGATTTCCGTGACCGCACGCAGAGCGGCACGCACCTGATGGCGCGGATCCGCCGGCTGTTGCAGCGTGCGGAGCCCGATCAGAACGAGGTCAACATTCTGCGCGGCATTCTGACCGCAGTGCAGAACCAGCGCCGGACCGCAGGCGGAGCGCGCCGGTGAGTTCCGCGGCCATCTACCTCGACTACGCCGCCACGACGCCCGTCGACCGCGAGGTGGCGCAGGCGATGGCTGAGTGCCTCACCGCGGAGGGTGACTTCGGCAATCCCTCCTCGACGCATGCGTACGGCAGCGCCGCCGCGGCGCGGGTGGCGCGGGCACGCACCCAGGTCGCTGCACTCATCGGCGCACGGCCCGAGGAGATCGTGTTCACCTCCGGCGCCACCGAATCGAATAACCTGGCAATCCTCGGCTGTGCGCGTGCCAATGCCGACCGCGGCCGTCACCTCATCACCTCACGCACCGAGCACAAGTCGGTGCTCGATCCGTTTCACCGCCTGGAGAAGGAAGGCTTCAGCGTGAGCTGGCTCACTCCCGCGCCCGGCGGCCGTATCGACGCCCAGGCTTTCGCCGCCGCACTGCGTCCCGACACGGTGCTGGCAGCGCTCATGTTCGCGAACAACGAGACCGGGGTGCTCGAGGACGTGGCGGCGATCGGCGCCTTCTGCCGCGAGCGCCACGTCGCCTTTCACTGCGACTGCGCGCAGGCGGCCGGCAAAGTCCCGTTGGCGCTGAATGAGCTGCCCATCGACTTCGCTGCCTTTACCGCCCACAAGCTCTATGGACCGAAAGGGATCGGTGCACTGTACGTGCGCGGCGCTGCACGTCCGCTGCTTCAGCCGCTCACCTACGGTGGCGGGCAGGAGCGCAACCTGCGGCCGGGCACGCTTCCGACGCACCAGATCGTCGGCTTCGGCGCCGCTTGTGAGCTTGCCGCGCGCAAGTTGCCGGAGGAGGGGCCGCGTCTGCAGCGATTACGCGAGCGGCTGTGGCGAGAGCTCGAAGCGCTCGGCGGCACGCACCTGAATGGCGCGGCGGCACCGCGCCTGCCCGGCATCCTCAACGTCTCCTTCGAGGGTGTTCACGGCGAGAGCCTGATCGGCGCACTGACGGGACTCGCCATATCCACGGGCTCCGCCTGCAGCTCCGAGTCCGCCGATCCCTCGTACGTGCTGCGCGCACTCGGGCGCAACACCCAGCTGGCGCAGGCCTCGCTGCGCTTCAGCCTGGGCCGCGCTACCCGCGAGAGCGAGGTGGACTCCGCCTCGGCCGCGGTGAGGGAGGCTCTGGAGCGGCTGCGCGCGCTGTCACCGGCGGGTCCTGCGGGCGAGGCACGCAGGGATGGACGGGCGATCGCGAAGGACGCCGCGGGTGCAGCGCTCGTGACCGGCGAGGCGGGTGGGCCGGGGCAGGACACCTGGGTGCGTTTTCACCTGCTCGTCGCCGGCGACATTGTGAAGGAGGCACGTTTTCAGGCTTTTGCCTGCCCCCATACTACGAAGGTGGCCGCACAGCTCTGCGAGGCTTTGCGCGGACGGACACGGCAGGCGCTGATTCCGGGCTCGCCGGGCGGGTGGGCACGGGAACATGGCGTCCCGGCCGAGAAACTCGGCCGGCTGCTGGTGGTCGAAGATGCCCTGCGCGCGTGCCTCGCGCACTGGACCGAGGCGCTAGAATACGAGGAGCGATGAGCATTTCACTGACTGAATCCGCGGCCGACCGCGTCAGGACCTTCCTCGCCGTGCGCGCACACGGTACGGGATTACGGCTTGGGGTGCGCAAGACGGGCTGCTCCGGCTTTGCGTACGTCATCAACTACGCCGACGGCCCACAGCCGGGCGATGCGATCTTCGAGGACCGCGGAGTCCGGGTCTTCGTGGATGCCGAGAGCCTGGCGCTGATCGATGGGACGGTCGTCGACTTCGTGAAGCAGGGGCTGAATGAGGCCTTCCGCTTCAGGAATCCGAACGTCAAGGGCGAATGCGGTTGCGGGGAGAGCTTCTCCGTGTGATGGCCCGGGCGCCCGCGCGCCTGCACCGCCCGCGACCCGTCGTGGCGCCCAGAAAAACTCCTTACCGGACGCGCACTTCCAGCGTGCGGTAAATTGCCGGCGGCTCGGCGGCCAAGGTAAACTGCCCCGCCTGCCCCGGGGCCCCCGCGAAATTGCGCGTCTTACCGACCGGTGCAGGCTCGTCGGTTACGGCAAGCGCAATTTCGTGGGGTGGTTTGCGGGGGGCGGCGCGTCCGCCGCCGGAACATCTCCCACTCGTCTGCATCCTCGAAAGGTCAAAGCGAATGGCGCTCGAGCGCACCCTGTCGATCGTCAAGCCCGACGGCGTAAAGGCCAATCTGATCGGCGAGGTCTACCGCCGTTTCGAGCAAGCCGGCCTCTCGATCATCGCCGCCCGGATGCTGCAGCTCTCGCAGCGCGAGGCCGAGGGGTTCTACGCCGTGCACCGCGAGCGTCCGTTCTTCAAGGACCTGGTGCGTTACATGAGCTCGGGTCCGGTCGTCGTGCAGGTGCTGGAAGGCGAGAATGCGATCGCGCGCAACCGCGACATCATGGGTGCCACCGATCCGAAGAAGGCTGCGCCCGGCACCATCCGCGCAGATCTCGCGACCAGCATCGAGCAGAATGTGGTGCACGGTTCCGATGCGCCTGACACTGCCGCACGCGAGATCGCCTACTTCTTCAGCACCACCGGGCTGCACCCGCGCGGCTGAAGCCGCCAGCCACACAGGCCCATGACCACCGACCCCGCGCAACGCACCAACCTGCTCGGACTGCCGCGCAGCGAGCTCACGCAGTTCGTCGCGCAGCTCGGCAGCCGGCCCTTCCGCGCACGGCAGCTCATGAACTGGATCTACAAGCGCTGGACGGGTTCGTTCGCCGACATGAGCGACCTGGCGAAGGACTTCCGCGCGCGGCTCGCGCTCGCGGCCGAGGTGCGCGCGCCGGAAATCGTGGCGGTGCAGCGCTCCGCCGACGGCACGCGCAAGTGGCTGCTGAAGGCCGACGCCGCCCAGGCGTTCGAGATGGTTTTCATACCCGAGCCCGACCGCGGCACGTTGTGCATCTCTTCGCAGGTCGGCTGCGCACTCGACTGCTCGTTCTGCTCCACTGCGCAGCAGGGTTACAACCGCAACCTGACGACCGCCGAGATCGCCGGCCAGGTGTGGCTCGCGGCGCGCGAGCTCGAGCAGGAGGAGCGTGCGCGCCTCGCCGCAGGCGTTGCGGTCGAGGACGGCCGGCACGATGAGCGGCAT
>Ga0210384_10002151_pt1 | contig 24686 bp, 18 predicted proteins | sample IncBWH2MmetaG_FD_160574 | JGI IMG/M metagenome (GOLD analysis project Ga0210384, IMG submission 160574) | Forest soil microbial communities from Barre Woods Harvard Forest LTER site, Petersham, Massachusetts, United States - Inc-BW-H-2-M | ecosystem: Environmental > Terrestrial > Soil >...
CACGGAGATTCCGGCAAAGCAATCGAGATATTCGCGGCCATTAATGTCGGTGACCGTAGCGCCACTGGCTTTGTCGATCACAATGGGCACGACGGACTTCATGAAGCCAGTCATCACGTAGTCTTTGTATTTCTGGATGGTGTCGGACATGAGATACCTCGGTCTTGTCGGGTTACGTAGAACCAGACGTCCTCGTCTGGGTGGGCGAGCGAAGCTCGCCTGATTTTCTAGCGAGCCATAAGTCTTGCCGAGCTGCGCTGGGCCAGGCAGGTGGGACACCTGCCCCTACGTGGCCATTGCTAACTCTAAAACTTCCGCGAGTGTTCCTTCGCCCAGCGCTCGACCACAATTTTCTTTTCGGTGTAGAACTCGATGGCGTCACGTCCCTGCGCGTGCATAATGCCGAAGAAACTGTCTTTCCACCCACTGAACGGGAAATACGCCATAGGCGCGGCTACCCCAATGTTGATGCCGATATTGCCGGCGGGAGCTTCATATCGGAAACGCCGCGCGGCGGCTCCGCTCGAAGTGAACAGCGACGCCTGATTGCCATACGGGCTACGCTCGAGGAAGGCCAGCGCCTCATCCATGTCATTGGCATGAACCAGGCTCAGCACCGGACCGAAGATTTCCGTTTCAGTCAGCTCGCTGGTGGCGGGAACAGCGTCGAGAACGGTCGGCTTCACGAAATTCCCCGCTTCGCCTTTCGGGATGCGGGAGTTGCGCCCGTCCAGCAGAATCTTCGCCCCTTGCTTTTCGCCTGTCGCAATCAGCGTTTCCACTCGCGACTTGCTTTGGGGCGTGATCACGGGGCCCATCTGTACGCCCTCGTCGAGTCCGTTGCCCACACGCAGCGACGCAGCCGCCTCGGTAATCGAATCGCGAAAAGTTTTTTGCGCTTCCCCGATTGTCACGGCGACGGAAACAGCCAGGCAGCGTTGTCCGGCGCAGCCAAAAGCGCTGTCTCCGATGATCTGCGTGGTCATCTTCATGTCGGCATCGGGTAGCACGATGACATGGTTTTTCGCGCCACCCTGACACTGTGCGCGCTTCCCGTGCTCGCCCGCGCGGGCATATACATATCGAGCCACCGGCGTTGAACCGACAAAACTGATGGCCCGAACCTTGGGGTGATCAAGCAGCGCGTTGACGGCGCTCTTGCCACCGTTCACCAGGTTCACGACGCCTTTGGGCAGCCCGATATTCTCCATCATTTCAAATGCCCGCTTCATGGTGAGCGGCACCCGCTCCGATGGCTTCAGGACAAAGGTATTTCCAGTAGCGATGGCGTAGGGAAGAAACCAGAACGGAATCATTCCTGGAAAATTAAACGGAACAATCGCGGCGACGACGCCGAGTGGCTGCCGGATCATCATCTCGTCAATGCCGCGGGCCACGTCCTCCAGGTTGTAGCCCTGCATCATCGTGGGAATGCCGCAGGCAACTTCCACATTTTCGATGGCGCGGCGCAACTCGGCTTTGGCCTCGGTGAAAGTCTTGCCATTTTCTGTGGTCAGGACGCGAGCCAGGTCTTCGATCTCCGCCTCGAGAACGTGCTTCAGCTTGAACAGCGGCTGAATACGGTCTTCAGCCGGCGTCCGGCGCCATTCAGGAAAGGCGGACGCCGCTGCTTCGATCGCCGCTGCGACCTCGGCTGCACTAGAAAGTGGAGTTTGGGCGATAACTTCGCCGGTAGCCGGGTTGGTGACATCGAGCCATTCGGTGGCCTTGGAATCGACCCACTGCCCGTTAACATAATTAGGAACTTTGGTCAGAGTCGCAGTAGCAACAGTCATAAAATTATCCCAGGGTTATTGTAGCCCCGGCGTCCCGCCGGCTGACCGGAGGGCATCCTGCCCTCCGCTTTCGCGGGCGAGTCGCCCGCGACCACCCCAGCACACAGCTTAGACCGGCTGAGGGACGGCGCCCTTCTTCGATCCTTCATACACCAACCGGAGCGCTGATTCCAGCACATCCAGTCCTTCGTCGAGCTGCTGATCGGTAACGACCAGCGGCACCAGCACACGTACTACATTGGAATACGAACCGGCAGTTATCGTGATCAGGCCGTGTTCATAACAGAATTGCGTAATCTGTTTGGTTTCCTCGGCCGCAGGTTCGCGATTCTCTGCCGACTTGACCAGTTCGATTGCCTGCATTCCACCCAAGCCGCGGACGTCACCAACTACCGGCCAGCGCTTCTGCCACTGCCGCGCCCGCTTCTGAAACTGGTCGCCCAATTCGTTAGCGCGGGCCAGAAGATCCTCGCGCTCAAAGATGTCCAACACCGCCAGCGCAGCTGCACAAGAGAGCGGATTACCGGCAAATGTGCCACCCAGCCCACCCGGGCCCGGAGCATCCATAATTTCCGCCCGGCCGGTGATGGCCGCGAGCGGAAGCCCTCCGCCCAGGGATTTCGCTGTCACCAGAATATCCGGCTCGATACCATAGTATTCGCTCGCAAAGAGCCTGCCCGTGCGGCCAAAGCCACTCTGCACCTCGTCGGCGATGAACAGGACTCCGTGTTTGTGACATATCTCAATCAGCACCCGGAAAAACTCTTTGGGAGGGACGACGAACCCGCCTTCGCCGAGAACCGGCTCGGCAATCACGGCAGCGACATCCTCCGATGCGACCACGCGCTTAAATGTGTCCTCAAGGTGGCGGGCGCAGAAAAGATCGCACGAGGGATACTTCAGCGAATAGGAGCAGCGATAGCAGTAGGCGTAGGGAATGCGATAGACATCGCCCGGAAAAGGCGCAAACCCCGCCTTGTAGGGATGAGTCTTGCTGGTCAGCGCCAGGGTCATCATGGTGCGCCCGTGGAAGGCGTCCTCGAATGCTATGACGCCTGATCGTCCGGTGTGCGCGCGAGCAATCTTCACCGCGTTCTCCACTGCTTCAGCGCCACTATTCACAAAGAGAGTTTTCTTGGGAAACTTGCCCGGCGTAACCTCGTTCATCCGCTCAGCGAGGCGTACGTAGTCCTCATAAGGAGTGACCTGCACACAGGTGTGCAGAAATCGATCGAGCTGCTTCTTCACCGCGCTGACCACAGGCTCGCGACGATGCCCGACGTTAAGGCAACCGATGCCGCCGGCAAAATCCAGGTAACGATTGCCGTCTACATCTTCGAGCCAGGCATCTTCCGCCTTCGCAACGTACACCGGCGTGCCGATAGAAAGCCCACGCGGAATAGCATCAGTCCGGCGCTGAGCCAACGCTTTCGACTTCGGTCCAGGAATCGAGGTTCGTAGTTGAATAGTTGCCATGTAAATTTCTCAAAATCAGTCGTCGGCCTTTGGTCGTTGGTCTTTAGCCAACGACTGACGACTGATGACCGACGACTGCCTTTCTCAGTACCAGCCTATCGGGGCCTCGTTCAGGTTGATGTGTACCTGTTTCGTTTCCAGATATTCTTCGATCCCCCACGGTCCCAGCTCGCGTCCGAAGCCGGATTGCTTGTAGCCGCCCCACGGTGCTTCCACGTAAGTCGGCTGCATGTGATTGACCCACACAATGCCGGCGCGCAGTGATTTAACGGTGCGGAATGCCTTAAAAATATCGCGAGTCCAGACCGCCGCCGCTAATCCGTAAGGGGAGTCGTTCGCGATCTTTACTGCGTCCTTTTCATCCTCGAACGGGATAAGTGCGGCCACGGGCCCGAAAATCTCTTCGCGGGCGATGCGTGCACTGTTGTCGAGATCGTAAAAGATAGTCGGCTCCACGTAATAGCCTTTGGCAAACTTCTCGGCACGTCCACCGCCGGCGGCGAGCTTGCCTTCCTTCTTTCCAATTTCCTGATAGGAGCGGACCCGGTCGTATTGGTCCTTGCTGACCAGCGGTCCCATTTTCGTGTCTCGATCGAGAGGTGCGCCCAGCTTGATGGTTTTGGCCTTCGCGGCCATGGCATCGACAAATTTCTTGTAGATCGGCTTCTGCACCAGAATACGGCTTCCAGCGGAACACACCTCGCCCTGATTAATGAATACGCCGAAGAGTGCGCCGTCGATTGCGGCTTCGAAATCCGCATCGGCGAAGAAAATGTTGGGTGATTTTCCGCCGAGCTCGAGCGTGACCCGCTTGACCGTGTCAGCCGCCTGCTTGACGATAATCTTCCCAACCGCCGCGCTGCCCGTAAATGCGATCTTGTTAACGTCAGGATGCTGTACCAGAGGCGCGCCGCAGGTCTCGCCGAAGCCGGTGATGATGTTGACCACGCCTGGGGGAAGACCAACATCGGCAAGCCAATTCGCCATCTCCAAGGCTGTAATCGGGGTCTGCTCGGCTGGCTTCAGTACGCAGGTACAGCCTGCGGCCAGAGCAGGCGCCAGCTTCCACGCCGCCATCAGCAGCGGATAATTCCACGGAATGATTTGTCCTGCGACTCCGATTGGTTCCTTGAGCGTGAGGCTCATGGCGTTGTCCGGGACCGGATTCACATATCCCAGAATTTTGGTTGCCAGACCGCCGTAGTACTCGAAGCAGGTCGCGACGTCGGCAATATCGTATTCCGCTTCAACGATCGGCTTGCCGGTGTTGCGGGTTTCCATCTCCGCCAGCATGGCCGTATTCTGGCGAATCTTTTCAGCGAGGCGGAAGAGGACGCGGCCGCGTTCCTGGGCTGTGGTGGTCGCCCATGGGCCATCTTCGAAAGCGGCTTTGGCGGCGGCAACTGCGCGGTTTACATCGTCGGCATTGGCGTCCGGCGCCTGCGCGATGACTTCTTCGCTGGCGGGATCGTAGACCGGAAAAGTCTTGTTGGATTTGCTGTCGACCCACTCGCCATTGATGTACAGCTGATAAGTGCGTACGTCGGTTTTCACTCCGCCGGGCATGAGGCCTCCTGCTTGGTCCAGTTATTGCCGAGCTTCGCTCGGCCGCACGGGCGTGACGCCCGCGCCCACATTTCTTGCCTTTCGGCTGCCGTAGACGTAGAAGAAGAATGCGGCCAAGCCGATAAAGAACAGAGCCCCGCCAAACATCCATACTTCATAGGACCATAACGAACTGATCTGCTGAGCGGGAAAAAATACCAGCACAATTCCCAGAGTCGTTGTCACCAATCCGCTGATACCGGCTAGCATCAACGTCGTCTTGCTGTAGTGCCCCGGCCCGGCACAAGTATTCAGCGCGAGTTTGATCAGTGCTGCGAACATGTATAGAAACGGTATCAACTGCAAAACCACCGCCAACGACAACATCTTTTGGAAGGTTTCCTGCACGCCGGCTCCGACAAAATTCATCACGATCAGCACCATCGAGACGGCTGCATGTACGATGAGTGCGGCGTAGGGAGTGGCGTAACGCGGGTGCACCTTCGCCATCCATGCCGGCATGTACGAATCGAGGCCGGCGACGAAGGGGATGCGCGCTGAGCCCCCCAGCCATGCCGAGCCGATTCCAGCGATAGAAAAACTCAGCAGCAAGGCAAACGGCGCCACGATCCACGCAGCTCCCACTCTTGCCGCCATAGTACCCACAGCCTGCACGATGCCCTGCAGGACGCTGATCTGGTCTTTGCTCACCGCGATCAGCAGAGTGAGGGTGGCTCCGATGTAAAGCAAGCCGGAAAGCACGCCACCCCAGGCCACTGCGCCCGGCAACGTCCGCCGTGGGTCCTGGATCTCGTCTCCCATGACCGAAGCCAATTCCAGCCCAACCAGTCCAAAACAAATTACTCCAAAGGAATTGAGCACGAAGCGCGGATTCGCCGGAATTCGAAAATCCGCGGCGCTTACGGTTGTGCCAAACCTCAGCCAGATGACCAGCCCCAAGCCGATCAGCGTTGCGGCGGCGACTCCCGTTCCAATGCCGCCCAGATTGTTCACCCACTTCCCTACGCCGAGGCCAACAATGTTGAGCACCACAAGAACGACCAGCAGCAGCAGCGACGCGATCAGGGCAAACATCTTGTTGTCCGCGAGCGCCTGATGGTTCGGTCCTAGAACAAACACCGATACGCCAACGAAGTACAGCATCACCGTCGGGACGTAAAGCATGTTGTTCGTCCAGTAGCACCAACCAGACAAGAATCCGTGAAAGTCACCGAACACTTCCTTGGCCCATAGGTACACGCCACCTTCTCCGGGATAGCGGTGCGCCAGTTCGATGACGGCTATCCCTTGCGGCCAAAAGAACAGGATCAGCGATACGATCCACAACCACACCGTGACCCCGCCGTTGGCCGCGATCGAAGGGACCACATTCAGGTTGAAGATTGCGACCACGAACAACAGAACCAAGTCGGCGCGGCCAAGGACGCGCTTGAGGTGAGGCTGGTCAGGATCGTTCGCGGGCAATACCTGCTCCTTGGTTTTGGGTTTTGTAGCGCCGCCGTCCAGGCGGCTGTCGTGGGGGCGTCCCGCCCCCATGCGACGGCAGGATGCCCTCGCGACAGCCGGCAAGATGCCGGCGCTACCAGAACCTAGTGCGCCACCGCTACTACTTCTCCGACACGCTCCTGCTGGGCCTGGGCCAGCGCTGGCGCCACATCTTCAAACGCGGCCAAGTGCTTGTCGATGTCGGCCTCGGTGTGCTGTACGGAGATGGTCCACTGCTCGTCCCACCAGTAAGGTTGCGCCATCACGCCGCGGTTCACCATGGCGAACCAGTAATGCCGCCACAGATCAACGTCGATGGCTTCCCAGTCGCGGTAGTTGCGAATCTCTTTGGGATACAGCATCAACGCCCCATTTGCCCCGGCGCTAGCGATGTAGGCCTGCAATCCCGACTTGGCGACGATCTTCTTGTAGCCTTCGGTCAGTTTCTTGCTGAGCTTGTCCACGTGCGCGTAGTTATCGCGGGTGAGCACTTCGCGAAACGTGGCCAGGCCCGCGGCCATCGAAACCGGATTGGTGTTGTAGGTGCCGCCGTGAAAGACCTTGTGCTGTGAGATTAGATCCATGACGGATTTGTGGGCGAGAAACGCCGCCAGCGGCAAGCCGCCGCCGATCGATTTCGCCAGGCAAATCATGTCCGGCGTCACGCCGAAATATTCGGAGGCGCCGCCCCATCCCAGCTTGGCACCGGTCTTCACTTCGTCGAAGATCAGCAACGCACCGTTTTTGGTGGCAATGTCGCGCAGCCCCTCAAGAAAGCCGGCCTGCGGGATGCACAATCCTACGTTCATCAGGATCGGTTCGAGAATGATGGCCGCGATCTCGCCCGGGTTCTGCTTGAAGCGCAACTCGACGCTGGCCAGGTCATTGAAGGTCGCGGCCAGAACGTTGGCCAAGGCAGACTTCGGAACTCCGAGGCCACCGGGAACCGATGTGGGAGCATTGATGTCGCCGTAGTCGGGCGCGTGCGGCTTAACACTGACCAGCGCCGAATCGTGTAAGCCGTGATACGCGCCTTCAAACTTTACGATCTTGTCGCGTCCAGTAGCAGCGCGGGCCAGGCGAATAGAATGCATCGTGGCTTCCGTACCGCTGTTGCCGAAGCGCACCATCTCGACTGGAAAACGGTTGCAGATTTCTTCCGCTAGTTCCCACTCCATGTCGTGGGGCATGCCGAACATGGTGCCGGTGCTCAAGCGCTTTTCCACGGCCTTCATGACCGCGGGATGGCAATGCCCGGCCATGAGCGCGCCAAAGCACAGGTTGTGGTCAATGTATTCGTTGCCGTCGAGGTCGCGGAATTTGCTGCCCTGTCCCTCTTTCACAAAAATCGGGTAAGGATCATAGGCGCGATAGTTGCTGGCCACTCCCAACGGAATGCGTTTGAGGTTTTTCTTGTGGGCAGCGGCGGATTTCGACGTGCGGCGCTCGAAGGTTTCGAGCTCTTTCTGCAGTGCGGGGTACATCGGATCTCCAGGAATGGCTCAAGCCGCTCTGATTGCGGCCATTAGAATGCCCGGGCGACGCAGCCGCCCGGGTTAAAAGAAAGCTGTCTCTACTCTACTGCTTTTCGCTTAGAACGCGAACTTCAATGCAAACTGAATATTACGTGGATCACGGGCGCGCTTGATGCGTCCGAAATCCGCTCCGTCGCTGATATTGCCGTCGGGATTCAGGAACTGACTGTGATTAAAGGTGTTGAAGAACTCGGCCCGGAACTCGAAGTGTTTGCTTTCGCCGATGGGTAGAATTTTTTGCACGGAAAAATCAAAATTGTTGATCCCCGGCCCGCAGCAGATTGTCCTCGGGGAATTGCCCAGCAATTGAAGGGGAGTTGAAGTGTCGGACTGTACCGGGAGCGCAAAGGAATTCGGGTCGAAGTAGTAATTATTGTTTTTTCTCGGGTCAAACGTCTTAAACGGGGCAACCAGGTCCGGCTTACCCGGCAATTCGAAGTCGAAGCTATTTTCCAGTTCCGCATCATCGCTCGATTGAATGCGGATCGGGAAGCCGCTCTGGAAGCTGGTAATCCCGGAAATGGCCCATCCGTTGAGGATCTTGCCCTTGGCTCCGTCATATTTGGGAACCGGCAGTTCCCAAAGATAACTGAGTACCAACCGATGCCGCGCGTCAAACAGGGAAAGAGAGCGATTGCAGCGGTCGCAAATCGGTTTGAGGATGTTTTCAAAGCTGGAGGCATTATCGATGGACTTGCTGTACGTATACGCCAACTGGAACTGCAATCCGTGAGTAAACCGCTTCTCCAGTGATGCCTGCAGGGAGTTGTAGTTGGAGTTCGCAATCGTGTCCTGCGCAAAGATGCTGGAGAAGACGGGTACTCCGTCAGACGGGCAGCCATTGCCGGTGTACGGGTCGCAGCTGGGAGAAGAGTAACGTCGCAGTCCCACCAACGTAATCGGATTGGGATTGGGACCTGTAACCACGCCGGGTGAACCGTAGGGCAAGTGCAAGGTGACCCCGGCTGGAATTTCATTTGCCGCAATGGTAAAAGAGCTGTCCGCAAAAAACGGACCGCAAGCCAGACCTGCGTCCGCGGTCAGGTCGGATATGTGTTGCAGATCAAGACAGGTCTGCGCATTGCCAAAGTTTAGGTCTTTCGTGGCCAGTAAGCGATGTCCCTGGGACCCGACGTATCCCACCGAAAGCACGAGGTCTTTGCCAATCTCGCGCTGGATTCCCAGGTTGTACTGCGATGTGTACTGAGCACGGAGGTGGGGCTCCAGTTCTCCGAACAGGAGAATAGGACGGAATGAAGACCAGTCCGTCGCCTGGCCAGCGGGAGGAGTAAGGATTCCGTTAAATGGATTAGGGCTCTGGTTTCCGTCCTGACTGATAAACGGTGTGTTGAACAACCCTTCGGAAAGCAGCGAGCTCCCACCGAATGGAGGCTCACCCTGGAATTGCTCGAGCACGAGCTGTTCGATCGGATTATAGAAAAGCCCAAAGCCGCCGCGGATTGTGGTCTTCCCATTTTTCCATGGGTCCCAGGCGATTCCGATACGAGGAGCAAATGATTTGTAGTAGCTGTCAGTCAGCCCTTGAGGAACGCCTTTATCTCCGGGCACAACCAATCCCAACGGAAATACGGCGGCCGCGGAACCTCCCGGATTGCAGTCCGTGTCCGGGTAACCGAGCGACGCTTGGCTTGCCGCGCTGAGCTGACAAGGATAAGTCGTCGTCGCCTGGCCCGGCCGGAATGTCTGATAGCGTTTGCCGGCGTCATAGATCGGCTGGTTGAATTCCCAGCGCAGACCGTAATTGAGAGTTATATTGGGTCGGATTTTCCAGCTGTCCTGGGCAAACAGGTAGATTGAGTTTCCGCGTATATCTTCGGTTTGCGCCGATCCTTGCAAGTAGGAATCGGGAAGACCTAACAGGTAGTTGGGAAACAAATTCTGATTTCCGTTGGCATCCAGGGCAATGGGGTCGTTTGATCCACCACCGGAATATGTGAAATCGCCGTTGACATCGAAGAACAAGGTCTGCAGGAAGCGCTGGTTCCTGTAATCGACACCAAATTTCGTGGTGTGATTTCCCATGATTTTGGTGAGGTTATTGCTGAATTGGTAGGTATTGCCCTTCTGTGGCAACTCACCTTCGAAGTTGTTACCGATGGTGAAACCGCCTCCAATGCTGATGAACGGCACGCCTTCGCGATTCGCGCCGAGGGCCGGAGTGATGCCAATCCGCGGATCGCTTGCAATCACGCCGGGCGTATCGCTGGTACCGGTAAAGCAAAATGCTGCCGCCGCGCCACCACAGGAATCGGTGACCAGATTGGTCCGTTGAGGGTGAAGGAAGGTGCCCTGGGCCTCCCGGAAATAAGTCACACGGGCTTCATTGACGGTTGTCGAGCTGATGGTCCAGACGTGTGAGAGGTTGACCTGCTGCGAGCGAGTAGCGTTGTTGTTGCCGAATCCGGGGAGAAGGTTTGGCGTGGCCGCCTGAAATCTTGTAAATGGCTGCCCGTCGAAGGAATCGTTGAAATAATAGTAGAGGTTCAGATTCTGCTTGTCGTTAATCCTGTGGTCTATTTTTACGGTGAACTGGTTCGCGTGGGAGTCCTCATTGGGAATCGCCCGGAAAAGATTGTCGACATTGCCCAGGTTAGAACAATTGGGGTCGGCGGTTGGACAAGGCACGAAGTTCTTCAAGATGGCCGCCGCCGCCGGGTCGAAGCAGGTGGTTGGAATCACGTTGGTGGGAAAGAGTGAGTTGTAGGTTGCTCCCGCCGTGGCGCCCACACCACAACGGGCGTTCAATATAGCCGCGAACGTGTTAGTCCCAACCACGGCGGTAGGGTCAAACGGGGTTGCAGAAAAATCCCCGGCGCGCTCGGCTGCGGTGGGAACAATGACCGGGTCGGAAGAAATACCATGGACGACGCGTCGTCCTTCATACGACGCGAAAAAGAAAGTCCGGTCCTTCTTGATCGGACCACCGAAGGTACCGCCAAATTGGTTCTGCTTGTCGTCGGCCCGGCGGAGGTCAAGGTAGCCCTTCGCGTTCAAGGATTGATTTCGCAAGAATTCGTATACGCTGCCGTGCCAATTATTGGTCCCCGACTTGGTGACCACATTAATTACCGCTCCAGAATTACGACCATATTCGGCGTCAAAGGTATTGGAAAGAACGCGGAACTCCGCAATGCTATCTGGCGTGGGTTGAATCGCGGGGGAATTCACGAACAAGTCGTTGCCATCGCCGCCGTTGACGTTAAAGTTGTTGGAACGCCCCCGACCTCCGTTGACCGACACTGCGCCGGACTGATTGCTGCCGTAGAAAAGATCGGAACCGCCCACGCCCTGCACACCCGGCTGCAATTGAAGCAATTGATAAGTGTCACGCGCATTGAGGGGAAGACCCGCCACCTGGCGTTGGTCCATGACAGCACCCAGCTGCGTGCTGGTGGTGTCCACCAAAGGCGCTTCCGAGGTGACTTCGACCGTCTCCTTGGTCTCGCCGATCTGCATGATCGTGTTCACAGTGATGACCTGGTTTAGATCCAGGTTCACACCGCGTTGCACGTTCTTCTTGAAGCCAGCCAGGTCGAACTCCAGCCGGTACACGCCGACCGCGACTTGCGGAAAGCCATAGTCACCCGTGCCGCTGGTTTGCGTTTCCTGGCTGACGCCGGTCGCTTCATTGGTCGCCGTGACCTTCACATTGGCCAAAACGGCGCCGCTGGGATCCGCGACCCGGCCCAGAATTCTGCCGCCTGTGCTTTGGGCAAGAAGGGAGGTGGGGTACACAAGACAAAACAAGACGGCCAGCCAACGGGCTGTCCAGCGCGCTGTCGACGAAGGCATGGGATTCTCCGAGCTGCGGGTGGATGTTTCAATTTTTCAAAATGCAAAGCTTGCATGCATTGCAAACCTTGCTATAATCGCGCAAGGTTAGAGGCACCCTCCACAAACTGTCAAGCAAAAAATAGCGTTACTCCTTATCGGCAAAACACTTGGGAGCAGGGTTCGGGATGAAGCCGGCTGAGCGAAAACCCTACTTGAAAATCGGCGATGTGGCGCGGCTGGTCGGCGTCTCCCCTTCGGTCATTCGCTCCTGGGAGAGCCTGGGCCTTACCCGCCCGCACCGCACCGCCAGCAAGTACCGCCTCTATGCCCCGGAAGACATAAGGCTGCTCAAGCGGGCCCGCTTTCTGCGCAAAGTCCGTGGCTTGAATGCTCCCGCCATTGTGCAAATGCTCAAGCGTGAGGGTCGGGTTCGGCCTTCCTCGAACGGCGCCTCCAATGCCATCGGTGTACGCCTGCGTCAATTGCGAATCCGCCGCGGGCTTTCGCTGGCGCACGTAGCCAAGGCGGTGGGCATCTCGCTAGGCTTCTTGAGTGCTCTCGAACGCTCTCACATGAGCGCTTCTGTTTCCACGCTGCGCAAGTTGGCACGGTTCTACAAAACCAACATCCTGGATTTTTTCGATCCCGCGGAATCGAGTGTGCGGCTGGTGTCTCCGGGCAAGCGCAAGGTACTCGAAGCCGGTCCGGGAGTACGCATGGAATTGCTGGCCTGGGGCAACACCGTCATGGAGCCTCATCTGTTCCGCATCGCACCCCAGAGCGGCAGCGGCGAGTCTTACCATCATGAAGGCGAGGAGTTTCTGTACATCCTGCAGGGAGAATTGCAGATTTCGCTGGAGGGAGAGGAGTACCATCTCCAGCCGGGCGACAGTTTCTATTTCGAGAGTGCCACACCCCATAGCTGGAAAAATCCGGGCCGCAGCGAAACCTGGGTGCTCTGGGTCAACACGCCGCCTACGTTCTAGCCGCCTGCGGCATTTGCAGCACGCTAATCGGGAGGAAAGCCTGGTCGAGCGTTAGTTATCCGGCGCCTGCGCGGCCGGCAACGGCGGAGGCAGCGGAGATGAAACCATGATTCGACGTCTCGCGTTTTCACTTTCACTGTTTACGTCCGTCGTGCTGCTCGGTTCCTGCGGGAAGAAGACTCCCACCTTGAATTTGCTGGTGTGGGAAGGCTATGCCGACCCATCATTCGTGCAGGACTTCGAATCAAAGTACCACTGCAAGATTTCCGCCTCCTACATGGGATCGAGCGACGAACTGGTCGCCAAGCTGCGCGGCGGCAGCGCAGGTAATTACGATGTGATCTCACCTTCGAGCGACGTTGCGACTTCCATCGCGTCGGCTGGTTTGGCTCTGCCGCTCGATCTTGCTCAGATTCCCAGTTACGGCCGGCTCTCACCGCAGCTCACCTCCCTGCCCCTGGTGCGCGTAAAGGACCATGTTTACGGCGTGCCCTTCATGTGGGGCCCGGATCCGCTCATCTTTGACACCACCGTTTTCCCCAAGCCTCCAGAGAGTTGGACGGTATTCTGGGACCCGAAGTATCGCGGCAAAATTTCCGTATGGGATGATCTTTCGACCGTCTACATGGCAGCGCAGGTTCTGGGCTTCGACAAACCCGATCCTTCACAGCTTTACAACCTCACCGACGAGCAGCTCGACGCCGTCAAGAAAAAATTGCTGGAGCTGAAGCCCAACGTCCGGAAGATGTGGTCGACCGGCGGCGAACTAACCAATCTCTTCCAGAATCACGAAGTAGTTGCGGCCATGGGCTGGCCGTTGATGACCAACCAACTCCGCAAGCTTAACTTTCCCATTGGCGAGACTATCCCCAAAGAAAACACCACGGGCTGGATTGATCACCTTATGATCACCGCCGGCAGCGAGAACAAAGAGCTTGCCTACAAATTCCTGGAATACATGGTGGAGGCACAAACCCAGAAGAAGGTCACGGAAATCACCGGATACACTCCGGCCAATCCGCAGGCCGCGCAACTCATGACCCCGGACGAGATCAAGGGGTTGCATCTCGACGACGTGGACAACTATCAGGCGCGTCTTTATTTCTGGCAAAATGTGCCGCGCCGCGCCAAGTACAACGAAATCTGGAATGAAGTAAAAGCAGCGCAGTAGGAGTGACAAAGTAGCGCCGCCATTCTGCCGGCTGGCTCGGGGGCGTCCCGGCCGCCGGAGCGGAGGGCAGGATGCCCACCGGACAGCCGGCGGGACGCCGGCGCTACGAGGACCACTTTGGCAACCATAAGCGAACCCGCAACCAATGAGGCAGCGCCGTCTTCGGCAGCTCCGTTGCTCGAGATCCGCAATCTGGCAAAGTCGTTCGGCAAGACCGCCGTGCTGCGCGATATCTCGCTGCAAGTGGCTGAGGGAGAGTTCCTCACCATCCTGGGCGAGAGCGGTTCGGGCAAGACGACACTGCTCCGCATCATCGCCGGGTTCGAAAGCGCCAGCTCTGGCGAAATTCTCATGGGGGGCGAGCGGCTCGATAATTTGCCGCCCTACCGGCGCCGGGTCAATACCGTGTTTCAGCACTACGCTCTGTTCCCTCATTTGACGGTCGCGGAAAATGTAGGTTACGGACTAAAGATCGCCCGCCTGCCGAAGCAGGAAGTCGCGACCCGCGTCGAGCAAGCGCTCGATATGGTGAAGATGAGTGCGTACGCCGCGTCCAAGCCGGCAAAAATCAGTGGCGGACAGCAGCAGCGCATCGCTCTGGCCCGCGCTCTGGTAAACCGTCCCCGGCTACTTCTGCTGGACGAACCTCTCTCCGCGCTGGACGCCAACCTCCGCCGTCGGATGCAAGTCGAACTGAAGTTACTCCAACGCGAAGTCGGAATCTCGTTCGTGTTCGTTACTCATGACCAGGAAGAAGCCATGGTCATGTCCGACCGCATCGCGCTGCTGCGCATGGGAGAACTGGAACAGGTCGCCTCTCCCAGGGAAATCTACAACCGGCCGGCGACCGCCTACACCGCTCAGTTCATCGGCCATACCAATCTGCTCAGCGGCGAAGTGAAGGATGGAGTGGCGCGCTGCTGCGATCTCACTTGGCGAACTGGTTTGCGCGATGGGCCAGGCCTATTCTCGCTGCGTCCTGAAAATATCCGGTTGGCTGCAGGTACCGGCAGTGGTTCTAAAGTCAGATTTCGTGGCAAGATTCTTCGCCAGGCTTTTCACGGAGCCACTGAACTGCTTCAGGTCCAGTGCGCCGATGGCCTGGTGCTGTCTATTCGCACCGCCAGCCGGGAGAGTTGGAGCGGAGACGTAGAGCTTGAGTTCTCGCCGGCAGACGCAGTGCCGGTTCGAGCATCCGAAGTCCGGCAGCCAGAAATAGTGTGAACTGTTATGTGGGGCGGACAGTCTTGTCCGCCGCCTTTGACTTTGATCTTATGTTCTCCCGCGCCTATCGAGCCGCCATCACCGCCCCGCCGCTGTTGTGGGTAGCCGTGTTCCTGCTCATCCCCTATGCCATTCTTTTTTGCTACAGCTTCTGGTCGGTCTCATCGTCGCAACAGATTGTCCACTCCTGGACGCTGGACAACTACCGCCAACTCGTTCAGGTAAATGTCTACTGGCAAACCCTGTTTCGCTCCATGTGGATCGCGGCGCGAGTAATGATCTTCTCTCTGTTCCTCGGCTATCCCCTGGCCTATTTCCTCTCGTTTCACGCCAAGAAAAAAGAACTCTTGTACCAGTTGGTGATCATCCCACTGTGGGTCAGCTACCTGGTGCGCGCCTACGCCTGGAAAACCATTCTAGGCAGCGATGGCGTCCTCAATACGCTGCTGCAGTACGTGCACCTGACCAAACATCCGCTCGATTTTCTCTTGTACAGCCCCTTTGCGGTAGTGCTGACCCTCACGCATATCTACACACCATTCACGTTCTTGCCGATCTACGCCGCGGTCGAACACATTCCGCGAAACCTGGTCGAGGCGTCGCACGACTTGGGCGCATCCCCCTTTCAGACATTCTGGCGGGTGATCTTCCCGCTTTCCATTCCCGGAGTTCTGGCAGGCGCAACCTTCGCGTTCGTTTTGAGCCTGGGAGATTTTCTCGCTCCTCTCCTGCTCGGAGGCCCTAGCGGCATCATGATTTCGAATATCGTGGTCAGCCTGTTCGGAGCTGCTTACAACTGGCCGTTGGGCGCCGCCATTTCGTTCTGCATGCTGGCTCTGGTTCTCGGATTGCTCTTTCTCTCGGAGAGTTTAGAGAAGAAATGGAGCTTTAAATGAGCCGCGAGCGTACCGTGCCAACTTCGCGCTGGCTGCCCTGGCACGCAATAGCCGTCTTCAGTTTTCTTTACCTGCCGATCGTCACTTTGATTGTCTATTCGTTCAATGGTGCGGGCGTGGGTGGATTCCCTCCGCGCGATCTGACTCTGAACTGGTATCGCCTGCTGTTTGTCGATGAAGCTATCTGGACTTCAGTCCTGAATAGTCTGCTGGTCGCCATTGCGGCGATGGCAATTTCGCTGACGTTCGGTATCCCGGCAGCGCTGGCGCTCGATCGCACCAACTTTCCGGGCAAGGCGCTGTTCCGACGACTCGTCCTGCTGCCACTGATCCTGCCCGGCATTATTACCGGACTTTCGCTGCTGATGCTGTTTCGCGAAGCCGATGTGAAGCTGAGCCTGCTGACGATTGTTCTGGGGCACGGCACGGCCCTGATCTCGGTCGCAACGACGGAGGTCTTTGCGGGCTTGCAGAAACTCGATCGTGCGCAAGAGGAAGCTTCGCTCGACCTCGGCGCCAATTACTGGCAGACATTCTGGCGCGTGACCCTTCCCAACCTGCGGCTATCTATCATCGGAGCAGCGCTATTGATCTTCACGCTCTCCATGGACGAGATCGCGGTCAGCTTTTTCCTGATCGGACGCGACAACACGCTGCCGCTCGAGATCTGGGGACGTTTGCGGCGCGGGATCACCCCGGAAATCAATGCGATCTCCACCATCATTTTTGTGTTCTCGCTGGCCGCAATTGTGACCTGGTACCGATTGAGGGCGGGAGCGGAAGTGAAAACCGAAGCGGCATTGTAGCGCCGGCGAGAAATTTAAATGACCCCAAATCGCAGAGACTTCATCAAGTTTGTCGTGGCAGGATCCGTCGCGAGCGGCTGCCCGATTGATCTTTCGCTGCTCGCCGCAGAAACCGCCGATCCCAAATCCCCCGTGGTTAAGGGTGAAGACAATCGCATTTGTCACCAGGTGCGCGACGGGAAAGTATTCAGCCGCCCTCCCGTTTCCGTAAAGCACGATGTGGTCATCGTCGGCGGCGGTGTCAGCGGACTTGCGGCCGCTTACCGGCTGCGCGACCTCGATTTCCTTCTGCTGGAGAAAGAACCGCACTGGGGCGGCAATGCTTACCTGATGGAATATCAGGGGATGCCATACGCCACGGGTTCGGCCTTCTTGGGAAAGAGTGAAATCGCGTACGACTTTGCCAGGGAAATCGGCCTCGAACCACTGCCCATCAACGACTCCGATAGCACCATCCTAAAGGGCGAATGGATCCCCGATACCTGGCGTAGTGGACTGGACAGACTTCCCTACCCGATCACGGTCCGCGAAGGTTTCAAGAAATTCAGGAAGGATCTTCTGTCCATTGACTTCGAGAAACGTGGGAAGGAACTCAGCCTCCTTCCCTTCTCGGATTTGATCAAAGGCTATCCCGACGAAATCAAACAATGGTGGGACAACTATGGCCCTTCAAATTGGGGCGCTACCAGCGACGAGACCACTGCCGTGCTCGCGGTTGAGGATTTTCAGGAACTAGCCGGAGAAAACGGCAACGACTACTACACCTGGCCCGGAGGCTTGGGCGCGATCACAAAGAAGCTGTCTGAAATTCTGCAGCAAAAATCTTCCAGCCACATGCGACTGAACACCACAATTGTCGCCGTGGTTCCCGAGAGGGACGAGGTCCGCATCACCTACATCGATGGAGCAGGATTGAAAACGGTCGCCGCCAAGGCAGTGATCATGGCCACCCCCAAGTTCATCACTCGCCGCCTAGTGGATGGCCTGCCCGCCAAACAAAGCGCTGCCATGAATCAGATTCGCTATATTCCCTACGCGGTGGTCAATCTGATTTTTGACAAACCGGTATTTAACAAGGGCTATGACACCTGGTGCCCAGGCAACAGGTTTTCCGACATCGTAGTTGCGGACTGGGTAGTTCGTAACCAGCCGGGCTACCAACAGAAATACAACATCCTCACCTGTTACACACCCTTGAGAGAAGAAGAGCGGGGTCTATTGCTGACGGAAGGTGGCGCGCGACAGGTCGCCGCAAAAGTGTTGAGTGATTTCCAACATTTGTTTCCGGGTTCGAATGTCGATCCCCAAGAGGTGCATCTTTACCGGCGCGGCCATCCTTTATACATGTCCACGCCCGGCCTCTTTACCGAGGTACAACCTCTGGTTCGGCAGCCCATGGACCGCATATTCTTCGCCAACACGGATTCGGAAGGCCCGGAATCCACCACCAACGGCGGGATCGAGGCGGCCGAACGTACAGTGAAAGAAACGAAGATCCGCCTTGCGGGGTAACCCGCATCCGGAAAAGTCTTGTAGTGGGTTCCTTCTGCGGGACGAATGGCAGCCGGCACTGCCTCGCCAACTCCCTGTTAAACCTGCATACATAGTAAAGTAGTAGCAGCGCTGTATTTGTGAGCCTCAGGAAGGCAACTGACTTTTGACTTCAAACATTCGAAATATCGCTATCATCGCCCACGTCGACCACGGCAAAACCACGCTGGTGGACGCCATGCTGCGGCAGAGCGGCACTTTTCGGGCCAACGAGCATTTGATTGAACGCGTCATGGACTCGAACGATCTGGAGCGGGAACGCGGCATCACTATTCTGGCCAAGAACACCGCCATCTTTTATCACGACGTAAAAATCAACATCGTCGACACCCCCGGCCACAGCGACTTTGGTGGCGAAGTGGAACGGGCCCTCAAGATGGTGGACGGCGTCATGCTGCTGGTCGACGCAAGCGAAGGCCCGCTGCCGCAGACACGCTATGTGCTGAGCAAGGCCCTGGAAGCCCACCTGCCTCCGATTCTGGTGATTAACAAGATTGATCGCTCCGATGCCCGTCCCCAGGAAGTGTTGAACGAGGTCTACGACCTGTTCATTGACCTCGACGCCAAGGAAGAACAGATCGACTTTCCGGTTTTATATACGAACGCCAAGATCGGCACGGCTTCGACGGACATCAAGGGCGGAGGGGAAAATCTGCAGCCACTGTTCGAGGCTATCGTCAAGACCATCCCCGAACCCAAAGGCGATTCTGCCGGACCACTGCAAATTCTGGTGGCCAATCTCGATTACAGCGACTATCTCGGACGCCTGGCCATCGCGCGCGTGTTCAACGGCACCATGCGCACCGGCGAGGACGTCGGCATCGCCAGGCTGGACGGCACGCTGCACAAGACGAAAATCACCAAGCTGTTTTCCTTCTCCGGATTGAAGCGAGTCGACATCACCGAGACCACGTTGGGCGACATCATCGCGGTCGCGGGCGTCGAAGGCATCACAATTGGCGAGACCATCACCGATGCCGAGAATCCTTCCCCGCTTCCCCATATCGCGATTGATGAGCCCACCATCGCCATGCTGTTCACGGTGAATACGTCGCCCTTCGCCGGCCGCGAGGGCACGTACGTTACTTCCAGAAATCTCCGCGAACGCCTGCAGAAGGAACTGCTAACCAACGTTTCCTTACGCGTAGAGGACACCGAAAGCACGGATTCGTTCGTCGTAATGGGACGTGGCGAGTTACAGCTTTCCATCCTGATTGAAATGATGCGACGCGAAGGTTTCGAGCTCATGGTTGGCAAGCCGGAGATCGTCACCAAGCGGTTGGACGGCAAGCTCATGGAACCGATCGAGAAGCTAACCGTCGACGTACCAGAAGAGTTTGTCGGCGTGGTAATGGAACAGCTGGGCGTGCGCAAGAGCGAAGTCCTCAACATGCACAATCATGGCTACGGGCGGGTGCGCATCGAGTTCCGTGTCCCCAGCCGTGGACTGATCGGACTACGCAGCCAGTTGCTCACCGACACCCGCGGCACCATCGTCATGAACTCTCTCTTCGATGGCTACATCGAGTGGCAGGGCGAAATTCCGCATCGCCTGACCGGTGCACTCGTATCCGACCGTGCCGGAGTGACCACGCCGTATGCTCTTTACAACTTGCAGGAGCGCGGCGAACTTTTTGTCGGCCCCACCATCGATGTGTATGAAGGCATGATCGTCGGGGAGAACGCTAAAGACAACGACCTCGACGTCAATGTCGTGCGCGAGAAGAAGCTGACCAACATGCGTTCTTCTACGTCCGACATGGCGATCCGCCTGGTTCCCTTCCGCAACTTGAACCTGGAACAGGCCATCGAGTTCATCACCGACGACGAATATGTCGAAGTGACTCCAAAGTCTCTCCGCCTGCGCAAGAAAGTCCTGCAGTTCAACAAGCGAAAACGAAGTTCAATGGTAGCGGTAGAAGACGAGTAATACGCGGTGGTCCTCTACGGCTGTCATCCTGAGCGGAGTGGTTGCTTCGCAACGCGAAGCAACTGCGAAGTCGAAGGACCCCTATCTGTTCCACGGACGCCTAAGTTCGTGATATTTACAATCGCGCCCTCCCGGCCAGCGGCCATGAACATGTAGGGGTCCTTCAACTCCATCCACGCGTTCGCAAACGAACGCAGGGATTCCACTCAGGATGACGATGTGCTGGCGCCGGATTGTATACTCGACTCGAACATGCCCGAGCCCGACGAAAAGCGGCTCAAGATGTATCTCGTCCCCTGCAGTTGCGGGACCACGTTTGTGGTTTCCGAAAACTACGATCGTCAGGGAACGGCCTGGACCCGCTATCTGAAGTGTCCCAGTTGCGGTAAACGGCATGACCCAAAAAATCGCCCGTTGCAACTCGGCTATCAGCGCGCAGGATACTGGACGGTTGACGAGTGCTGACGGGCTCGATCATGGACCTCAAGTAAAAGATCGCCTTCTTCGCGTACTTCGCGGATTCCTTTGCGTCCTTTGCGGTTAAGGATCCTGATCGCCGAACATCGCCATATGAGCGTGTTCGTCTCTACCAGAGCGGGCCGTACAGCGTCCTACGGAATAACTTCCCATCCCTAAAAGACCTGCTATACTTCCCCACGCATTTGACTGTTCATCTGCTCCGGCTGTAAGACGGCCAACCAGCCTTTGCTTCTCCGCCGAAGTCAGTCACACTCAGATAGCTCAACTAGAGGCAATTCGCTTGAAGAATATTTTCGTGGGGAACCTCGACTTCAATACTTCAGAGGAAGAGCTGCGGCAGATGTTCGAGGCGCACGGGCAGGTAGATCGCGTCAGTATCATGACCGACCGGGACACCGGCCGCTCGCGCGGTTTCGGTTTTGTGGAGATGACCAACGCGGAAGAGGGAGACAAAGCAATTGCGGCCCTGAACGGCACCCAGGTGGGCGGGCGCACGCTGAACGTCAACGAGGCGCGCCCCAAGGTGGAGCGGGGCGGCGGTGGCGGCAGGGACCGCGGTGGTCGCGGCGGCGGCGGTGGTGGTGGTGGCCGAGGCCGCTACTAATTCGCACCACGACTTCTCAATCCCAGAGCCAGACCGGGCTGCGCGGTAAAGCAATCGGCCCTCAATGGAGGCCGGGCGTCCCCGCCCGGGCCGGACGGGCGAGATGCCCGTCCTCCATTGATTATCTCTACCGCGTCAAAATAACTCGAGACCGTTCCGTTTAACTCTCTCGATCGTTTGTCTCGATCCGTCTTGGCCCGATTGAAGGCCACCGCCCTGGGATGTAGACTGATTTCAGCGCGCCCGTAGCTCAGATGGATAGAGCGATTGCCTCCGGAGCAATAGGTCGGGAGTTCGAATCTCTCCGGGCGCACCAGATTTCATCTTTTCCTTCAACAACTTCTGGCATTCTGCCGTCGGCGGAAATCTGATGGTTTAGGGACTGGCCCAGAATTGTGCCTACCCAGCCGAGACATGGCCGCGAATATCGTGCCCTCTGAGGAGTGAACGGCCTCCTGCACGCTAATATTTGGTTGACAGCGGGAGCATGCGCGCAGAATCGCCATATGCAGTTTCACCGCCGCGTATAGTATGTCTTAAGATGCAAGGTTCTTGGCCCTGGGTACGCATTGGGTTTTGGGTCTGCACTGCGATTTCCGTTGCTGTAGTACTTCGGCGCGCGGTTGCACTCATACACCCACCGCAATCTGCGCCCCCGCAATTAGCTGCACTCGACGCCACTTTTGCTTCGCATGCGGCTCTCACCTTGGCGCATATTCTTCCCGCATTGACTTTTGTCGTGCTGGCTCCGTTTCTATATTTTCGACGGTTCGCCGGTGTGGCCTGGCCGAAACGCCTTCTGTTTCCTCTCGGGGCGGTTGTGGGTGTTACTGCCTATGCGATGAGCAATTATTCCATCGGCGGCTGGGTGGAACGTTCTGCGGTTCTACTTTTTAACAGTCTCTTCCTGTTCTCGCTATTTCGTGCATGGTGCCTGCGTCGCGAACCAGCACCGAATTTGCGATGGCTAACGCGCGCAATTGCAATCCTTCTCGGCATTGCAACTACCCGCCCGGTGATGGGCATATTCTTCGCCACCAGTCCACTGACCCATCTTGCGCCGAAGCAGTTCTTTGGCCTCGCGTTCTGGATCGGTTTCACCATCAATACGGCGGTTGTCGAACTCTGGCTTCACTCGAAAGGAGGGCAATCTCAAATCGAAAGGATAGCGATTCGAGCGGCCTTGTGACCCTCTGGGCGCCTAGACATCACATTGTGGATCGTTCATGCCTCACGGTTCGAGATGATTGCTTTTCTATTCCTCTGCCATTCGCTCAGGTTCAAGACCTGTGTAAGATTCATCTGCTCTTTGGCGTGGGAGGGATTCGGATTGGGGTCGAAGATGGTTAGCTGAACCACATATAAGCCCGGACACAGTCTTTGGTGACACCAAGACCCTCCTCGTATAACAACCCCTGGATCCTTGACCTGGCCCCCCGCGATCAGGAACGTGCTCGACTGCTTTTCGGTATCAGTGGGCTGGTAATTACACTCACATCAGGGGAAGAACCGATGGTGGGATGGAGAGTCTTTAGCCGCAAGTCACAAGCGCCGCAAAAGGTAACCACAGGCCGCTTCGAGATCGAGCGCGACGGAAAAGTAGCCTACCTCGAATACACCATGACGGGAAATGTGCTCGAACTAATCCATACCGAGGTTCCCGACGAATTGCGTGGTCTGGGACTAGCGTCTTCTTTGTCGGAGACTGCGCTCCAGTACGCGCGAGAAAACAAATTGAAGGTCGACGTGATTTGCCCTTCGGTACACGACTTCATCGCGAAACATCCGGAGTATTCAGACCTGGTCTTGCGTTGACAATCAGGCGAGTGTGCATTAGCCTCCGAGATGCTTGCAAATCCATCCTCGCTGCGTCCAAATGCAGCTTCCGTATTCCCATTTTTTGATAAGCTCTCCTCGCGCCATACCCTGCTTGATAAGATCGACGCGCAAAAACGGACCGGAGATCCACGCCAAATATGCTTAATCGCCGAAGCTTCATCATCGCCAGCGGACTTACTGCCCTCGCCTCAACCAGAGTGCTCGGTGCAAACGATACTGTCCGCGTAGGAGTCATCGGAGCCGGCGGCCGAATGCGCAACCTGCTCGATGCTGCCGACAAGGTGGGCCCTTACCAGATCGTGGCCGTGAGCGACGTCTATGCGCCGCACCGCGATGCCGTAAAGGAACGGTCCAACGGTGTCGCGACTACACACCTGGATTATCGTGAAGTGCTCGCGCAGGACATTGATGCGGTTTTCATCGCGTCGCCAGACCACTGGCACGTTCGCATGGCGGTCGATGCCCTGGCGGCCGGCAAAGACGTCTACCTGGAGAAGCCTGTCACCCACACGATTGACGAAGGCGCGACGCTCACCCGAGCGGTTCGTTCCGGCAAACAGATTCTGCAGTGCGGCATGCAGCAGCGCAGCTGGACTCACTTTCGCGATGCTGTCAACATGATTCAGGGTGGCAGTCTTGGGCGCATCACCCAGGTGCGAACCTACTGGTGGCAGAACTATAACCGGAACTGGGTGCCCAAGCCCATCGACGCACAGGCGCTCGATTGGAAGCTTTGGCTCGGATCCGCTCCGGACCAGCCCTTCAGCGTGGAAAAATATAACCATTGGCGCTGGTTCTGGAATTTTGGTGGCGGCGCCATGACCGATCTCTTCTCTCACTGGATCGATGTAGTCCACTGGGCCATGAAAACTGACCAAGCACGTGAGGCGCATATGCTTGGGGACAAGTATGTTTTCGACCAGTGGGAATGTCCTGACACCATCCAGGCGGCCTTCCGCTATCCCGGGTTTGATGTGGTGTATGAGGGTATGATGAGCTCCTCCATCGACGGTGGCGGCCTGGAGTTCCGCGGAATGGACGCAACCTTGAAGATCGATCGCAGCGGCTTCGCCATTTATCGCGAGGGCGTCCAAGGCGGGGAAAATCCGGTTCTGACTGAACACAGCTTCCGCGACGGCACCATCTCACATATGGAAAATTTCTTCGAGTGCATTAAGACGCGCAAAGAGCCGACTGCACCAGTTGAGGCCGGGGTCGCCGCCGCACGTGCGGGACATCTGGGCAACCTAGCCTATCACCACGGTGGTCAGGGTACATGGCCACCGAAGGTCTAGTAACAGAAGGGTGCCCGTCCAAGCTCTGCTTGGGCGGGGTGTTGATGTTTGTAGCCTAGTCACTTCCACGTATCCACCGGCACGCAAGCTAAAAAAAATTCCGGAGGCGATGATCTACCCGCTTTTACGAACCTCTCGCCCAAGCGAAGCGTAGACGGCGCACCTCGAGAGTTGCCTCAATCTACTGTCCCTCGCCCAGCTCACGAATCCAAATATTACGGAAGCGCACCGGGTTGCCGTGGTCCTGCAGA